>Ga0070731_10001907_pt1 | contig 20731 bp, 12 predicted proteins | sample Coa_R1_2_FD_66448 | JGI IMG/M metagenome (GOLD analysis project Ga0070731, IMG submission 66448) | Surface soil microbial communities from Centralia Pennsylvania, which are recovering from an underground coalmine fire - Coalmine... | ecosystem: Environmental > Terrestrial > Soil > Unclassified ... | reverse complement strand
TTTGCCGACGGCATGGCCGACCGCTGGCCGCAGCTTCCCAACAAAGGCCCGCTGTTTGAAAACCGGCGCCCGATCGACGCCATGATCGAGGGTGGGATCCCGCGCATGCTGGATGTGCGCCGCTACGTCGATGCCGTCCGCGGCGGGCTTTAGGCGTCTGGCCGGCTTACCCTTCGACAAGCTCACCCTTCGACAAGCTCAGGGTGAGGTTTCGCTTCTTGTCCTCACCCTTCGACGAGCTCAGGGTGAGGTTTTGCTTCTTCTCCTCATCCTGAGCCAGTCGAAGGATGAGGATGCGCGTCTCCCATGAAACGTGATCTCGAAGGCCTTCCCGTGGTGCGCGCGGCCTTCCCGCGCACGGTGCGCCTCGTCACCACCGCGCGCCTGCGCGAAGCGGTGCTGAAGGCGCTGGTCGACACCGACGCCGAACGTACAGAGCTTGAGGAGATCGAATCCGCCACCAGCACGCGGCTGATTGCCGAGGCGCGCGGGATCGCGGGCGTGCCGGCCGGACAGCTGATTGCCGGCGTCGCCCATGCCGCCTTCATCAATGCGAGCTTCGCCTACGCCAAACCGCGCGAGCCGAACCGCTTCAACGGTCCCGATCGCGGCGCCTGGTACGCGGCGCTCGCCGTCGAGACCTCGCTCGCCGAAGTGTCGTTCCACATGACGGCCTTCCTCGGGCGCGCGGGCGACTTCCATGCCGTCGTCGATTACGCCGAACTGTTCGCGAGCCTCGCCGGCGAATATTGCGACCTCAGAAAGGCGCGCAAACATCCCGCGCTCGATCCCGATCCGGCGCTCGGCTATCCCGTCGGCAACACGCTCGCGAAGGTCGCGCTCGCCCGTGACGTGAACGGCTTCATCTATCCCTCTGTACGCCACCGGGGCGGCACCTGCTTTGCCGTCCTCTGGCCGCATGCCGTACAGTCGGTCGCGCAGGGCGCAGTGTACCGGCTGACGTGGGCCGGAACGTCAAAGGCGGAGATTGAGCGGGTTACCGGATAGCCTCGAAGAGCCGAAGTAGCGGGACCCAGGGAGAGGCCTTAGATCGCGATTCTGGTTTCGATCACATCGTAATCGGCCTGCACACCGCCATCGGCCGTGTCGACCAGCCCTGCCGCCGTGAGCGCCTGGACGTCGGCGTGGACATTGCTGTAGTCGCGCCCCAGGGCTTTCGCCAGCGCGCGGACGCTCGTCACTTTGTGCCGACGAACGTAGTGCAGCAGTTCCATCCGCTTTCCCGTCATGACGCGGGCAAGCGCGTCCCAGCTTTCGAAAGCAATGTGACGCTCGTGAAAGGTCTCGCCACGCCTGGCACGGCGCCAGGCATCGACAAACCGGCGTGAGGCATCTTTTTCCATCCTTCCGCCAACGGTTACTCTTACTTTGCTCATTTGCGACCTCGCAACGATCGTACATCGGACCAGAAATCGTCCATCAACTGTTCGACGGTCTTGAACGCATAGGCTGTCTCCGTTCCCTTGAAGTGCCGATGATCGCCTTTGCCCCGCTCGTTGTCGTATCCAACCTCGCGAATTCCCGCACGACCGTAAAACAGCGAATATTTCAAGTCATGAGATGAGGCCGGTACCGGCGACGGTACGCGCCACAGCACCATCTCCACGATGGCACCGTCGTCGTAATCGATGCGCTGGTGGAAAAGCAGCTCGGCCCTCATTGGCAGTAGATAATGGTATGATCAACCATATGGTGTCAAGAGCCGTAGAGGTCTCGTCCTTTGGCGGCCGCTGCATTTCAACAGAGCGCCAGGGTTGGCGCGCAAATGCGCTCAAGCAGCGAAGCTATGGCGCTTCGCCCCGGCGCCCGTCGATGGCGAAAGGTACACGAGTGCTGGTGCGCCATTCCAGGCGGTTGCAGGAGCTCGGTTCCCGCTTGCGCGGGAATGACAGGGCTTGTTTGCGGTTGAGAGAAATTTCCGCGTCTCGGCGCCTCCGCGTGAAGCCCTTGGTCGCAGCACTCGCCGGCGCCGTCGCCGGATCAAAACAGCTGCGTCCTGTCGTTCGGGTCTTCCGACCAGCCGCCGCCGAGCGCTTCGTACAGATGCACGCTCGCCTCGAGGCGCGCCTGGGTGACCTGCGCGAGCTGGTCTTCCGCCGAGAAGAGCGTCTGCTGCGCCTGAAGCACGGTCAGAAGATCGGTCGTGCCGTGCTCGTACTGCAGTTTGGCGATGTCGAAAGCCTGCTGCGCGGCGGCGATCTCGCGCACGAGATGATCTCTCGCCCTGGTGTTGTTCGCAACCTGCTGCAGCGCCGTTTCGACATCGGAATACGCCGACAGCACGGCCTGGCGATAATCGGCGACGAGCACCGTCTCGTTGGCTTTGGCGAGGTCTTCCTGGCCGGAGAGCTTACCGCCGTCGAACACCGTCTGCAGCAGATTGGCGCCGATGTCCCAGCCGAAACTGGAGCCGTGGAGCAATGTACTGACCGCGGCACTCGCGTATCCGCCGTTGGCGCTCAATCCGATCTGGGGGAAGTAGGCGGCGCGGGCGGCATCGACATTGGCATGCGCCGCGGCGAGATTGGCTTCGGCCTCCGCCACATCGGGCCGCCGCAACAGGAGCGCGGAGGGAAGGCCCGGCGCCACGGCGGGTGCCGCCAGCGCGTCGAGGTTGCGTGCCTTCACGTCGAACTGTTCGGGCGGGCGGCCGAGCAGCAGCGCCAGCGCATAGCGCGCTTCGACTTCCTGCTCTTCGAGCGACGGGAGCTGGGCTTCGACGCTTTCGACCTGGGCTTCTTCCTGCGCCAGATCGAGATCGGAGGACGCGCCGGCCGACACTTTCAGCTTGATGACATCGAGGATGGCGTTGATCGCGGCGATGTTCTCGTTGGCGATGGCGATCCGCTGCCGGAGCGCCAGCACGTTCATGTACTGATCGGCGACGCTGCTCGTCATGGTGAGCGCCACCACCTCCTGCGCAAAGCGCGCCGATTTCAGCGCCTCGTTGGCGGAACGGAGGTTGTCGCGCGCCAGGCCCCAGAAATCGAGCTGATAGGTGGCGCCGAATCCCAGTCCGAAATCGTTGCCGGTTGCCGTGGTTGTACGGTTGTTGCCCGATCCCGATGTCACCACGACAGGGCCGGCCGAGCGTTCCGCCTGCGCCCCGCCCGTGACCTGAGGGAAAAGGGCGGAGCGCTCTATCGTCACCTGTGCATCGGCCGCAAGCACGCGCGAAGCCGCCGCCGCGAGATCGAGATTGTTCGCTTGCGCCTCCGTCACCAGTCCGGACAGTTCGGTGCTGTCGAACACGTTCCACCAATCGGACTTCGGCCAGACTTCCGCCGAGGCCACGATCGGACCGACGAATGCCTTCGGCCTGTACTGCGGCGTCAACACCTGCGGCGGATCGGTCGCGCAGCCCGCGAGGAGCAGCGCCAGCACGCAAAAGGCGAAGCGCGCCATCGGCGCCTGCCTACTCATAGCGCAGCGCATGAACCGGATTCGCGCGCGCGACGCGCACGGCGTGCCCCACGATCGTAATCCAGGCGATCAGGAGCGCCGCGCCGCCGGCGGCCGCGAAATAGAGCGGATCGAGAGCGATCCTGTAGGCGTAGCTCTCGAGCCAGCCGTGCAGATAGTAGTACGCGACCGGCCAGGCGATCACGTTGGCGATCAGCACGGGGATCGAGAACTGCCAGAGCAACAGCCGCACGATGTCGAACGTGCGGGCGCCGAAGGTTTTCCGGATGCCGATCTCTTTTGTACGCCGCTCCGCGGTGAAGGCGGCGAGCCCGAACAGCCCGAGACAGGCGATGAAGATGGCGATGCCGACGAAGATGCCGAATATCGCGCCCTGCTCTTTGTCGGCGACGAACAGCCCCTCGAACATGTCGTCGAGAAAGCGCCGGCGGATCGCAACCGTGGGCGCGAAGCGGCGCCACGTCGCATCGATCGCGGACAGTCCTTCCCGGACGTGGCCGCCTCTCACATGCACCGTGAAGGTGTCGATTCCGTAAGGATTGTACAGGAGCAGAGTGGGATGCGCGCGCGAGCGCACGCCGTCCATCATCACGTCCGCCATCACGCCGGCCACGGTCACGGCAAGCGGCTTGCCGGCGTCGGTCTCGATGATCCTCTTGCCGATGGCGGCCTGCGCCGTCCAGCCGAAGCGCTTCGCCGCCGATTCGGTCAGGACGACGTTGCGCCCGTCCTGCAGCGGCATCTCCCTGTCGGTGTTGATGTCGTTGCCATGGGCGAGCGACAGCCAGCGGCCGGCAAGGAGCCGCATGTTGTACATCTTCGGCAGGTCGGGCGAGGCATCGACGATCCGCACGTACACATGCTGGGGGCCGCCCGGGACGTTCATGGTCACCATGTTGACGGAGTCGACGAACGGCGCGGCAAGGGACTGTGCGACCCCTTCGATCGCGGGATCGGCGGCGAGCGCGTGGGTGAAGGATTCGCGCGCGGCCGGCGTCATCCTGTCCGCATCGCTGATGACCACCATGCGGTCGCGTTCGAAACCGAGGTTGATATGTTGCGCGAAACGGATCTGCGCGAAGACGACGATCGCGGCGATGCCGAGACCGATGGAGATCGCGAATTGTAGAACGACCAGCGCAGTGCGGAGCGCGCCCGAGCCGCTTGCGCCTTTGACGCCCGACCGCAACGTTGCGGCAGGGCGGAAGCCGGAAAGCACCAGCGCCGGATAGACGCCGGCGATCAGACCGGTGACGACGGCGACGCCGACGAGTCCGGCGAGGAGCGGCCCGCTCGTTCGATAGTCGAGGCCGATCGGCCGGTCGAGGAAGGCGTCGTAGGCCGGCAGCAGCACCTCGACGAGGGCGAGCGCCAGCGCGAGCGCGATGAGTGCGGTAAGGACGGATTCGCCCAGGAACTGTACAATCAACTGCAGCCGCCGCGCGCCAACCACCTTGCGCAGGCTGACTTCGCGCGCCCGCATCATCGCGCGCGCGGTGGCGAGATTGGTGAAATTGAAGCAGGCGATCAGCACAATGAGGAGCGCGATGGCGGCGAAGCCGTAGATCACGGTCCAGCTTCCGGACGGCGTCATCCCGTCATCGGGAGTCATGTGGACATCCGTGAAGCGGGTCAAAGCGACATCGAGCACTTTGCTGCCCGGCAGTGCGACGTTCAGTTCCTTCTTGACGTCGATGTTCCGGTCGAGAATCGGCGCGAGCCTGGCGAGGACGGCCGCAGGCGAAGCTCCCGGCGCAAGGCGGACAAACGCTTCGCTGTCGAAACTCATCCAGCCGTCGGTTTTCTTGGACGGCGAGAGATCGTCGGCTTTGGAAGTATTGGGAATCGCGATATCGGCGACGAGCTGGGTGTTGTGCGGCAGGTCGCGCATCACGCCCGTGACCGTCAGAGGATGGATGCCGTCCACCGTGATCGTCTTGCCGACGGGGTCCTGATCGCCGAAGTATTTTTTTGCCTCGGTTTGCGAAAGCACCATCGATTCGGGTTGCGCGAAGACCGTGGCCGGATCGCCCTCGATGAGCGGCAGCCGGATGACCTGGAAGAAATTTGGGTCGACCACGTCGACCAGCTCGGAGAACTGGCGGTTGCCGGTCTGGGCGGTCTTTCTCTCTTGTGTCAGGTGCGTCTGCGCCGCGACTTCCGGAATTTGGGCCGCCATCGCGATCGTCAGCGGAAAGGGCGCGTCGCTGCTGGTGAAGGTCCCCTGGCCGGGAAAATGCAACGAGCCATGCACCTGATAGAGATTCTGCGTGTCCGGAATCCATCGGTCGTACGACAGCTCGTCGCGGATGAAGAGGACGATGAAGATGGCGCAGGCGAGGCCGACGGCGAGGCCGGCGATATTGATGAAGCTGTACAGCTTGTGCCGGGCGAAGTTCCGCAGCGCCGTGAGGAGATAGTTTCGAAACATGTCGCCCTCCTATTCGTAGCGCAGCGCATGAACGGGATTGGCGCGCGCGACGCGCACCGCGTGGCCCGCGACGGTGATCCAGGCGATCAGGAGCGCCGCGCCGCCGGCGGCCGCGAAATAGAGCGGATCGAGAGCGATCCTGTAGGCGTAGCTCTCGAGCCAGCCGTGCAGATAGTAGTACGCCACCGGCCACGCGATGACGTTGGCGATCAGGACAGGAAGCGAGAACTGCCACAGAAGCAGCCGCACGATGTCGGGGGTGCGGGCGCCGAACGCCTTGCGGATGCCGATCTCCTTTGTACGCCGCTCGGCGGTGAAGGCCGCCAGCCCGAACAGCCCGAGACAGGCGATGAAGATGGCGATGCCGACGAAGATGCCGAACATGGCGCCCTGCTGCGCGGCGGATGCAAACATCCTGTCAAAACTGTCGTCGAGAAAATGGCGGCGGACGGCAATCGTCGGCGCGAAATCGCGCCAGGCGCGGTCGATATCGGCAAGCGCCGGCTGGATATGTCCGGCCTTCACGCGTACGGAAATCACCAGAAACTCGCCCGGACGATCGACATAGATCGTGGGATCGGCGGTCTGGCGGACGCCGTAGAATTTCGCATCGGCGACCACGCCCACGATGCGCACGGGTACGCGCAAGGGACCGACACGCACCATATGTCCGGGAGCGCTTTCCGGCGTGAGATTCATCTGCCGCGCGGCGGCCGCGTTGATAAGGACGTTTTCACCGCTGGTCACCGAGTCGCTGCTGCGTGACGGCGCGGTGCTGACGTCGCCGCCGCGGGCCGTGGAAAGAAGCCGCCCGGACAGAAGCTTCATGCCATAGACGCGGAAGAAGTCCGGCGTGACGGTCAGGATGCGCAGGCTCGACGCCTGTGCGCTGCCGGGGATGACCGCATCGATGCCCTGCCACAACCCGTGGAAAGGCGCGGCGCTGGATTCGGTTGTACCGACGACGTTCGGGCTGGCAGCCAGCCGGTGCATCAGGCTCTGGCGGGCCGCTTCCGTCAGGTCATCGGCCCCTTCGAGCACCACCATGTTGTCGCGGTCGAAACCGAGATCGATCTCGTGCGCATAGCGAATCTGCGCGAACACGACGAGAGCGGCCACGCCGAGCCCGATGGAGATGGCAAATTGCAGCACCACCAGACCCGTACGCAGGAGGCCGGAACCGGCCCGCCCTTTCGCGCCCGGATGAAGCACGGCAACGGGGCGGAAGCCGGACAGAACGAGCGCGGGATAAATCCCCGCAAACAACCCGGTCAGTACAGCCGCGCCGGCAAAGCCAAGCATGAGCGGCCAGTCCTGGAGACCGGAAAAGGAAATCGGACGGCCCAAAAATCCGTCATAGGCGGGCAGCAGAATCTCGACGACGGCGAGCGCAAGAAGAAGCGCCAGCGCGACCGTCAGAACGGATTCGCCGAGAAACTGTACGACGAGCTGGATCCGTTTCGCGCCGACCACCTTGCGCAGGCCCGTCTCCCGCGCGCGCAGCGTCGCCCGCGCGGTGGCGAGATTGGTGAAGTTGAAACAGGCGATCGCCAGAATCAGCGCGGCTATGCCGGCAAAGCCGTAGACCGTCCTCCAGCTTCCCGCCTCGTGATAACCGTTCTCGTCGCCGACCAGGTGAACGGTGTGCAGCGGCACGAGCCGCGTCTGGACGATCCGATCGCCGGTCACGCTTGTCCTGGTATAGACCGACGGATCGGCATCGCGGCGAAGAATACCTTGCGCTTTCGCGATGACGTTTGCCGGCGACGCGCCGGGCAGCATCCGCGCGTAGGTGTAACTTTCGGGGCTGAACCACTCCTGCTTGTCGCCGAATCCGTCCGATTTCGACCTGTTCGAGACGTAAATTTGATCCTGAAAATCGCTGTTGTGCGGAGGATCGCGCAGGATACCCGTCACCGTCAGCGGATATTTTCCCCCGACCGTCAAGGTGCGGCCGACGGGATCGGCGGCGCCGAAATATTTGCGCGCGGTGCTTTCGGTGAGCACGACGGACTCCGGACCGCCAAGAACCTTGCGCGCGTCGCCACGAAGAAACGGCAGCTGTACAACCGCAAAGAAACCCGGATCGACATAGGCGACGGTCTCGGGAAACTGCCGGTCGCCGGACTTGACGGTCATGTCCTCGGGCACAAGGCGCGCCGCGGCCTCGACGTCGGGAATGCCGGCCTGAATGGCGGCGCCGAGCGGAAACGGTGCCGTCGCCTCCCGCTCTGCCGGACTGCCCGGAAAAGCGAGGGTCGTTTCGACGCGCCAGACATTCGCGCTTCCCGGTATCCAGTTGTTCCAGGACAGTTCGTCGCGCAGGAAGAGCACGATGAAGATCGCGCAGGCGAGGCCGACCGCAAGTCCGGCGATGTTGATGAAACCGTACAGCTTGTGCCGGGTGAAATTCCGCATCGCCGTGACGAGATAGTTACGGAACATCTCTGTTGTCCTACTCGTAGCGAAGCGCGTGGACGGGATTGGCACGCGCGACACGCACCGCGTGCCCGGCGACGGTGATCCAGGCGATCAGGAGCGCCGCGCCCCCGGCCGCCGCGAAATAGAGCGGATCGAGAGCGATCCTGTAGGCGTAGCTCTCGAGCCAGCCGTGCAGATAGTACCAGGCCACCGGCCAGGCGATCACATTGGCGATCAGGACGGGGATCGAGAACTGCCACAGGAGCAGCCGCACGATGTCGAACGTGCGGGCGCCGAAGGTTTTCCGGATGCCGATCTCCTTTGTACGCCGCTCGGCGGTGAAGGCGGCGAGCCCGAACAGCCCGAGGCAGGCGATGAAGATGGCGACGCCCACGAACAGGCCGAACATCACGCCCCGCTTCTCGTCGGCCGCAAACAGCTGGTCGTAAAACTGGTCCAGGAAGTGGCGGCGGACTGCCACGGTCGGCGCGAACTGACGCCAGGTCCTGTCGATCGCCGCGAGCGCTTCCTCCGTTCGCCCGGCTTTCACGCGCACCGAGAAGAAGTCGATGTTGTCGGGGCTGTTGTAGAAGATGAGCGGCTCCGGAAGCGCGCGCGCGCCGTTCATTCTGATGTCGTCCAGCACGCCGACGATGGTGAGATGTACGCCGTGCACGGTGATGGTGTGTCCGACCGCGCCGGCGACGGACCAGCCGAGTTGCCGGGCGGCTGTCGCGCTGATGAGTACATTGCGGCCGTTCGCGAATCCCTGGCTGGGACGACCCGAATTCACATCCGCTCCACGCGCCTGCGACAGCAACCGGCCGGCGAGGAGTCGCATGCGATAAACCTGCGGCATCTCGAAGCCCATATCGACCATGCGGATGATGAATGTCTCCGGCTGCCCGGCGACCTTCACGTCCTCGTTGTCGATGTCGCTTGCGAAGGGCACCGGACTCGATTGCGCCACACCTTCGATCGCCGGACTGGACATCAGCGTATGAATGAAACTTTCGCGTGCGCTCGGCGTCATTTTCTCGGCATTGCTCACGACGACGATGTTGTCGCGTTTGAAGCCCAGATCCATCTCCCGCGCATGGCGTATCTGCACAAACACGACCAGGGCGGCCACGCCCAGACCGATCGAGATGGCGAATTGAAACACCACGAGAGCGGTGCGGAGCGCGCCCGAGCCCGACAGTCCCGATGAATTTGCTTTCAGCGTCGCCGCCGGCCGGAATCCGGAAAGCACCAGAGCGGGGTAAAATCCGGCAAGCAGTCCGGCCAGAACGGCGGCGCCGAACAGAAGAAGCGTGAACGGCCAGTCATGCAGATAGTCGATCCCGATGGGACGGTCGAGGAACGTGTCGTAGGCCGGAAGCAGGACTTCCACCACCGCAAGGGCAAGCAACAGGGCGATCACCGCCGTCAGCACGGATTCGCCCAGGAACTGCACAATGAGCTGTACGCGCTTCGCGCCCACCACCTTTCGCAACGATACCTCGCGGGCGCGCATCATGGCGCGCGCGGTGGCGAGGTTCATGAAGTTGAAGCAGGCAATGGCGAGGATCATCGCCGCGATGGCCGCGAAGCCATAGATCGTCGTCCAGCTTCCGGCGGCCTTCAATCCGCCATATCTGTCGGTGGTGAGATGAAGGTCGCGGAACCGCGTCATGTGCATCTGCAGCGCCACGCTGCCGCGGATATGCAGGCCCTCCTCCTTTCCCGCATCGACATCCCGGTCGAGAATCGCGGCGAGCTTTTTCAGGACTACGTCCGGATTTGCGCCGGGGGCAAGGCGTACATATCCCTCGCCGTCGATATTCAGCCACAACTGCTTTTCGGTCTGGGAAAGCTCCTCGGCGCGCGACGTGTTGGGTACGACCAGATCGGCGATGAGCCGGGTGTTGTGCGGCAGATCGCGCACCACGCCCGTCACGATGAGGGAGTGGCTGCCATCGACGAGGATGGTTTTGCCGACCGGATCGGCGTTGCCGAAATATTTCTGCGCCGTCGTCTGCGACAGCACCACGGTTTCGGGCTGCGCGAACACACGCGCCGGATCGCCCGCGACGAGCGGCAGGCGGATGAGCTGAAAGAAATTCGGATCGACGACGTCCACGAATTCGGAGAACTGGCGGTTGCCCACATTCACCGTCATCCGCTCGGGGATCAGGTGCGTGCCGGCCTGCACTTCGGGAATCTGCGCCAGCATGGCGGGCACGACGGGCCAGGGGGAGTTGCCGGTCAGCGTGACGCCGCTACCCGGGAAATAAAACCCGGCTTCCATGCGGTAGAGATTGTCCGTCCCAGGAATCCACCTGTCGTAGGACAGTTCGTCGCGCAGATAGAGCACGATGAAGATCGCGCAGGCGAGCCCCACCGCAAGCCCGGCGATGTTGATGAAGCTGTACAGCTTGTGCCGGGTGAAATTCCGCAGCGCCGTGACGAGATAGTTCCGGAACATGTCCCCCTCCTATTCGTAGCGAAGCGCGTGGACGGGATTGGCGCGGGCGACCCGCACCGCGTGGCCGGCGACGGTGATCCAGGCGATCAGGAGCGCCGCGCCCCCGGCCGCCGCGAAATAGAGCGGATCGAGGCTGATCCTGTACGCGTAGGTCTCGAGCCAGTTGTGCAGGTAGTAATACGCGACCGGCCACGCCACGACGTTGGCGATCAGGACAGGAATCGAGAACTGCCACAGCAGCAGGCGCACGATGTCGGGGGTGCGCGCGCCGAACGCCTTGCGGATGCCGATCTCCTTTGTACGCCGCTCGGCGGTGAAGGCCGCGAGCCCGAACAGCCCGAGGCAGGCGATGAAGATGGCGATGCCGACGAAGATGCCGAACATGGCGCCCTGCTGCCGGTCGGACACGAACAGCCGGTCGAACATGTCGCTGAGAAAGCGCCGGCGGATCGCAACCGTGGGCGCGAAGCGGTGCCACGTCGCATCGATCGCGGCGAGTCCGTCCTGGATGTGCCCGCCCTTCACGCGGACCGAGAAGGTGTCGATGCGGTCGGGATTGTAGAACACGACGAGCGGCTGCGCTTCTGAGCGCACGCCGTCCATCATCACATCGGCCAGGACACCGACCACCGTGACGCGCGTGGGCCTGGTCGCGTCGGCTTGCGTGAGACTGCGGCCGACGGCGTTCTGCGGCGTCCAGTCGAGGCGACGGACGGCTGCCTCCGTCAGCAGAATGTTGCGGCCGCCCTCGAGACTCTGGTCCCTGCCGGCGCTGATGTCATTGCCGTAGGACAGCGAGAGCAGGCGCCCCGCCAGCAGCCGCATGTCGTACAGTTTCGGAAAATCCGGCGCGGCATCGATCAGGCGCATGTAATGGTTCTGCGACCCGCCGGGCACGCGGAACGTCTCTATTTCCGTGTCGGACACAAACGGCGCGGGCCGCGACTGCACGACGCCTTCGATGGCCGGATCGGCGGCAAGCGCGTGCGCGAACGAATCGCGCGTGGCCGGCGTCATGGTGTCGGCATTGTTGACGATGACCATGCGGTCGCGTTCGAAGCCGAGATTGACCTGTTGCGCAAAACGGATCTGCGCGAACACGACGATTGCCGCGATGCCGAGACCGATGGAGATCGCGAATTGCAGCACGACAAGCGCGGTGCGAAGCGCGCCCGAGCCGCTCGCGCCCTTTACGCCGGAACGCAACGTCGCGGCGGGACGGAAGCCGGAAAGCACCAGCGCGGGATAGATGCCGGCAATGATTCCGGTGACGACCGCCACGCCGGCCAGTCCGGCGAGAAGCGGGCCGCTCGTCCGATAGCCGAGCGAAATCGGCCGGTTGAGGAACGCGTCGTACGCCGGCAGCAAAATCTCGACGAGGGCGAGCGCGAGCGCCAGCGCGAGGAGCGCGGTGAGGACGGATTCGCCCAGGAACTGTACAATCAACTGCACCCGCCTCGCCCCCATCACCTTGCGCAGGCTGACTTCGCGCGCCCGCATCATCGCGCGCGCAGTGGCGAGGTTGGTGAAGTTGAAGCAGGCGATCAGCACGATGAGGAGCGCGATGGCGGCAAAGCCGTAGATCACGGCCCAGCTGCCGGTGCGCGTCATCCCGCCGTCGATGTCGCTCGCCAGGTGCACATCCGTGAACGGCGTGAGGCGCAGCAGCAGGAGCTCGCTCCCCGGCATGTCGACGCTGATCTCTTTTTTCGCGTCGATATTCCTGTCCAGGATCGGCGGCATTTTGCCGAGAACCGTCGCCGGCGATGCGCCCGGCGCCAGGCGAACGAAGGATTCGCCGTCATCATTCGTCCAGGCCTGCTTTTCGGCCTGCGGCAGCTGGTCGGCATGCGAGGTGTTGGGCACGGCGATATCGGCGACGAGCTGGGTGTTGTGCGGCAGATCGCGCATGACGCCCGTCACCTTCAGCGGATGGGCGCCGTCCATCGTGATCGTCTTGCCGAGCGGATCCTGATTGCCGAAATACTTCTTCGCCTCCGTCTCGGAGAGGACGGCGGATTCGGGTTGGGCAAAGACCGTCGCCGCGTCGCCCTCGATCAACGGAAGCCGGATGACCCGGAAAAAATCGGGATCGACGACGTCGACATATTCCGAGAACTGGCGGTCGCCGACTTTCGCCGTCATCCGCTCCGGAATGAGATGCGTCTGCGCCTGGACCTCCGGGATCTGCGCCGCCATCGCCACGGCCACCGGGAACGGCGCGTCGGGATTGGTGATCGCTCCGTGCCCCACAAAGGAGAAGCCGCAATCGATACGGTACAGATTTTCCGTGCCCGGAATCCACCGGTCGTAAGAAAGTTCGTCGCGGATGAAGAGCACGATGAAGATCGCGCAGGCGAGGCCGACCGCAAGCCCGACGATGTTGATGAAGCTGTACAGCTTGTGCCGGGCGAAGTTCCGCAGCGCCGTGACGAGGTAGTTCCGCAGCACGCCCATGGCTAGAGCGCCCGCGCGATGTTTTCCGTGACCACGGCGCCGTCCAGCAGATTGACGATGCGGTGGGCGTATTCCGCGTGGCTGTGCGAGTGCGTCACCATCACCACGGTGGTGCCCTCGCCGTTCAGCTCCGTCAGCAGCTGCATCACCTCTTCGCCGTTGGCGGTATCGAGATTGCCGGTCGGCTCGTCGGCGAGGATCAGTTTGGGATGGGCGACCACGGCGCGGGCGATGGCCACGCGCTGCTGCTGGCCGCCCGAAAGCTGCTGGGGCATGTGGCGGGCGCGATGGGCGATCTTCATGCGCTCGAGCGCCGCGCGCACCCGCTTCCTGCGCTCCGCAGGCGAGACGTCCTGATGGTACAGGAGCGCCAGCTCGACGTTTTCGGAGACGTTCAGCTCGTCGATCAGGTTGAAGCTCTGAAAGACGAAACCGATGGAATTCTTGCGCAGATCCGAGAGCTGCGACTCCGAATACCCGGCGATGTTGTGGTTGCCGAACCAGTATTCGCCGCCCGAGGGATTGTCGAGCATGCCGACGATGTTGAGGAAGGTCGATTTCCCGCAGCCCGACGGTCCCATCACCGCGACGAATTCCCCGCCCGCGACTTCGAGGTTGATGTCGCGCAGCGCCGTCGTTTCGACGTCGGTCGTGCGGTACACTTTTTTGAGGTTCTTGAGCTTGATCATGGGCTGCCCCGGTTCACATCAGTTGCCGCCGCTTCCGGCGCTTTCGAATTCCACGCGGTCCATCTTCGAGAAGGCTTCGTAGCCGGACACGATGACGCGCTCGCCGGGTTTCAACCCGTCCAGCACTTCCACATATTGCGGGTTGCGGCGGCCCAGCCGTACAGTCCGGCGCGTCGCGTCACGGCCGTCCGGCGACAGCACGAACACCCAGTTGCCGCCGGTATCCTGATAGAACGGACCGTTCGGCAGCATCACCGCGCGCGCGGCGCCGCCGAGTTCGAGCTTCATGTCGACGGCCTGGCCGGTGTGGATGCCCGAAGGCGGCGTGCCGGCGAAATAGAAATCCACCTTGAAGGTGCCGTTGGCCACCTGCGGATAGATCTTGGCGACCCTCGCCCGGTAATCGTGGCCGTCGATCGTGAAGAGCGTTTCCTGGCCGGGCACGACGCGGCCGAGATAGAATTCGTCGACTTCCGCCATGAGCTTGAAGCGGTCGCGCGAATCGACCTGCCCCAGCACCGCGCCCTGCGCTTTCGACTGTCCGACTTCGGCGTCGAGCGCGGTCAGCTGACCGTCCATCGGCGCGCGGATCGTGAGCGCTTCGACGGCGGCATTGGCCAGCGCCGCGCCGTTCAGCGCGCCGGACGACTGGCCGCCGGTGATCTGGCTCGCGCGGATCTTCTGTTCGACGTTTTCGGACTCCACCGTGGCGCTGCGCAGGTGTACGTAATAATTGTACTCCTCCTCTTCCTCCTTGTAGGTGACGGGCGCGATCGCCTTTCCGTCCAGGAGGATCTTGTCGCGCGCCAGATCGGCCTTCAGCTTGCTGATCTGATGGTCGATGTCGAGGATGTCATGCTCGTATTTGAACCGCGTCTGTTCGAAGGCGAGTTGCTGCGAGGCCACCTGCAGCTGCAGGGCCGGATTCGACAGGATGATGAGCGGCTGGCCGCGCTTCACGATCGCGCCGTCTTCGACCAGCACCTCTTTGACCGTGCCGCCCTGGTCGGTCGTGAGATAGTTGGTGATGTACGGCGCCACCGTGCCGCGCGCGGCGACGAAATCCTCGAACGGTCCTTCGGTGACGGTCGCGATCGTCAGCCGGTCGATGGGAACGCGATAGACATGCGCGCCGGTGCCGGCGAGGAGCCATGCAACGATCCCGGCGAATACGACCGCGGCCAAAACATAGGGGCCGTAGCGCCGCCAGGCCGGCCTGCGCGCGATGGCGCGGTCCATCCCGTCTGCGGGGAGCTCGTCCTCGTGGCGGCTGCTCTTGAAAAGGGTTCGCGCCATGGGCGGTCTGTCCGGCGATGCCTGTTCACTCAGACTCATGCCTCCGGAAAGGCAAGCCGCGTGCCAATTTGTTAACCATGGAAATTCCGCGGTTTAGGGCGTTGGCGGTTGTCAGCGCCTGTCCGCCAGCGTACGGTCCGCCGGACACTGTCCGGAATCGAACATGCCTCCCGCCCTTCCCCAGCCCCGCCCCATCCTCGTTTGAAAACCGTTGCGAAATCTTCTGGAATCCTGGCGCAAGCGCCCCACGCGCCATGGTCAATTATCGGTCAACGTAGCCAGATAGTGACGGATTGGAACCTTCCCGAGCATGGGCCGGACGAATCTGGTTGCAAAAACCTCTCGCCGCGGCAAAGGACGAACGCAAAAAAACGCTCGATATCCCATCGGCGGGAGCGGACTGGCGCCGGGCGCGCTTCGAAAGCGCGCATAAGGCATCTTGCCCGCTGTATTCTGTTCACGGACGGGCCTTGCGCAGAAATGCGCTGCGCGGGTTCCGTCTAGTGGGCGCGTAGCACGCGGACTCGGCGGCAAGCGCCCTCAATTAGCGTTGCGAAATCTCTTCGACGAGGTTCTGAGGCGAGACTGCTATGGATTGTCCAACTCGATCCCAAAGTTCTCCCGAGCGGAGGCCGTAACGGCGCCTGAAACGACTTGTAGGTCCGCCGTTTGACCCACGGCGATCGTCGCGACATGAGTCGTGTCGTGACACGCCGTCTCCGTAAGGATCATAGTACAGGTTACGCCGGTGGAAGCGCCATTGACGCGAAGCGTGAAGGTCACTGTGCCGGATGCTCCCGGTGCCGCGGAAATCTGCGCGTAGAGATTCCTGAACGTACCCGCGAATGGAACAGGCGTATTGTTCACAAGGCTCTCCGACGCGGACGCCGACGGACAAAGACCCTCGATTGGGTAGTAAGCGGTCGTGCCGCCGGGCTGCACGACATTGCAGGTCATCAGCTTTGACTCCCGCGTTTCGCAAGTCGCACCGGCATCTATTGCGTTGCCGCTGGCGTCGTACTCAAGACAATGACCTGCCGTCGCCGAGCCTGTTGCTAGCTGAATCTTGCCGCCGTTGCCCTGAGTCGCCGCCGAGGAACCAAGAGCGACGCTCTGGCCGCCAAACGTCATCGACGCGTTTGCAAGTGCGGTATTCGGCACCGAACCGGCAACAAGATCAGCGCCGCTGCCCGAAAGCGCGATGTTGGCGAGCAGCGTGGCCGACCACGCGTTCGAAGCGCTCACGCAATAGGACACGGTCGTATTCGGAATTTGTGGAACAGAAGCAGCGCCGTTGATAAAATCGGGCATGCTGTTGCTGGTATTTCCCCACACCTGCATCGCATTCGCGCCACTGTTGATCACGATTTGGCAGCCGCCGAGACGTGACGGTTCCAGGATCACGGAATCACCGGCTGTTACGACTTTGCTGACCGAGTTGATGCCAGCGGTCAGGAGGGTCGCGTTTGTGCCGCCGCCGCCGGGAAAGGCGGTCAGACCAGACGCTGTCGACCAGGTCGGAAAATTGGGCCGTGATGTCCATAGCGGGTATTGCTGGGGCGTCGAGCCGGTCGGCTGCTGCGAGGCTTCAAGGTTGGTCGTTAGCGAACCTTCGCTGCTGTTGGCATTGTACGTGTTGTTCGCCCCAAGTAACCCGCCGGTCGGACTTGACACAGCAGTGAGCTGATAGTCTTGCGGAGCATTATTCTCGAAGTGCATTTGGCAATTTTGACAGGACTCTTCAACGACACCCTTGCCGAGCGCGTCGGCGGCACCGCCAATTTCGAGAGCTCCCGAAATATTGTGTGCTAGGTAATTAGCAGAACCCTGTATCCGCAGCGCGGCGTGCCCGTACTCCGGATTCGTCAACTGCACATCAAGTTCGGCGTCGCCCATGCTGTTGTTGGTGCCCGTGACCGGGTTGTTGCTTGCGTCCGTCCACTCTTCGGTTCCGCAAGTTGAATCACCGAGTTGCAGGATGTCGCCGCCCGCTCCAGACCCCGCCATTGCGGACGCCTCCAAATGCGTGCCGCCGTAGATCGTGACGTTGTGCGAGCCCGTAGAGCTCGTTCCACAGTCGGCGATTCGCACCGATGCGCCGAAGCTTTGATAGATGCGCCCAGTCTTGGATCGAACGTTGTTGATAGTGCCTGTGCCCAAAGCGGTGATGTCGATGGTCGGAACGTGGACGGTTTTGCCGGTCGTCATGTCTGTCGAATCAATGTCGCCATCGTGCTCGAACCTGTAGTCGTCGAGCACGCTCTCGGCGATTGACGCGTTACCATGCGCATTCACACCTACGCCCAGCGCTCGACCCCGCATGTAGAAGGCATAATACCCGAAATGACACCACTGCGCCGGGCCGTAGACCATGACCGCATTTTGGATTGCGGTGGACTCGCGCAGGCCTACGAAGGTGATCCCGTTTACGGCGCACCCAGCCTTGAGATAGTTCGCGCTGGGAGTACTTGTATCGGAATAGGTAATCGTTCCACCTTGCTGCTGATCCGGTATTCTGCCGCCGGCATCAACGATCTGGATCATGTCGCCCTGGATGTTCGGGATCACGAACACATTTGACAGCCCGAGATCCCAAGTTGAATCACCGCAATAGTCGTTGCGGCCGACTACCTGCGTTTTCCAAGGCCCTGTGAGATAGTTTCCTGCGGGAATGTAGAGGCATTTGGGAGCGTACGCGTAATTCGCGGGAGTTCCCATGAGACCATCGTTGTACGTTTGCATGGCCTGCAGCGCACTTATGAATGTCGACGTGTTGTCCGTGCCCCACGATGCCGTCTGCACGATCGTCGTGCAGTCCACTTTCAGCCCAGACCCGCTGCCGCCGGTCGTATTGGTGGCGCCAGAGCATCCGAAAGGAGTGGCGTACGCCGTACTGCTGCGGTGCAAAGCAAGCCCGCCGGCCGCAACACCAAAACCTCCCGGACTCGATCCTCCGGTTAGATCCAATTTCACGTTGATCATGTCGTCGCCGACCATCGGTTCAGCAGTGATCGAGGCCGGGGCTGTGTCGTAATAGCCCGGGAACGAAATGTTGTTAACCATCGTGACCATTCCGCCCGAGACAGTTACATCGACCTGAAGTGGCTTGCCCGCTAGCGCCGGGCTGGTGCCCGTGAGAATTACATGGGCGTGATCACACGAGAGCCCACCGGTCAAGCAGGAGCCGGAGCCGCCGCTCGCAACAATTGGTCTCGTAACGAGACTAACAACGTTTACCGTCGCGCAGAGCGACGAGTACCCGCTTAAACAGATGGTATCGCCAGGAAGGTACCCGGCACCCGAGGGCGGTGTGTCTGGATTCAGTGCTGTAGGCAAGACATAGCCACTTCCGTACGCAATTGTGCCGGCCACCGTTATGGTGTGAGTTGAGAAGGGGGTAGCGAGTGTGCTTACGAACGGGGCGTAGCCGGTGTCTGAAAGATTCAAGATTACTTTCTTGCCGACGTCTTGGCTCGAAAAGGTGTAGCCGTTGCATGTAAGTAATTGGTTCAATCCCGGATTCCAAGTGCATGCGGTATCACCCCAATGAGCGTCCGGAATGACGCCCCAATCAAGAACGTTTAGTGGCTGTATAATGGGCGTTGCGTAAGAAAAGTTGGAGAAAATCAAGAAAGCAAAACCAACGGCAAATACGCTTCGCTTATGCAGCAATCTCGACATTTCTTTAAACTCTAAGAGGGACACAAATAGCGATTGTTACTGATTCCTCCGTTGTCGAGAATGGGCGGTTCGGGAAGTTATTGTGGGTAACTCCATGCCAGCGAGGACTATCAGAGCCAACTCAAGGGGTAGATACCGCCTCCATTGAAAGTTCATTGATGGGACTGGCTTCCGATCAGCATTCGTTTCTTAAGAAGCCTTATTGCAACCTGCGGGGCTCTGCAGTACGCTCGACCCTCGGTGGCCCCGCGCAAACGGAGAAGACCCGATGCGATCATTTAGGCGTGTCGAGTTCGTTCCCGCTGCATTTGTAGCGGCTGTCCTCTGCCTCACAGGGAGAAGCATCTCGACCGCCGAGGCAAAGGAAGCCTACGCAACGTTTGATCCTGCAGGATCGACCAACACAAGCCCGTTAAGCATCAATAGCAGCGGTGTGATTGCAGGCTATTACGAGGATCCAACCGGGGTGCACGGCTTTGTACGGTCTGCCGACGGAACGATCACATCGTTTGATGCTGACGACTACCCAGGGACAGAACCAAGCAGCATCAACGATAGCGGTGCAGTAGCGGGGAGCTACGATGATGAAGCTGGCATCCTGCACGGCTTTCTGCGCGCGCCAGACGGAACGATTACAACTTTTGACCCCACCGGCTCAACCGCGACCCTCCCCTACAGCATCAATGAGCGCGGCACGATTGCTGGCACCTACTTCGACAGCGTTGGCGCTGCGCAGGGCTTCTTACGAGCCGGCGACGGGACGATAAAAACATTTAATCCCGCGGGGTCGCAGGATACGTTTCCGGTGAGCATAAATATGGACGGAACAATCGCTGGCTATTATTGGGACGGTTCCACGTACCACGGTTTCTTACGAGATTCCAATGGAACAATATCGTCGTTTGATCCGGCTGGGTCGACCATGACCGTGGCAACGGGCATCAATCGCAGCGGTACAATTGCGGGATATTTCGTAGGCGACGAAACATACAAAGGCTTTCTGCGAGCCGCCGGCGGAACGTTCACCACGTTCGATGTTGGAACAGGATCCGTGCAAGTTACCGGCATAAATCAGAAGGATGTAACAACTGGGTATTTTGATCCGGTCCGAGGGCACAAGACGGGCTTTACAAGACGGGAAAGTGGTGCTGTCAGCCAATTCAGGGTTCCTGGCGCGGCTGCCACTTTTCCGCAAAGCATCAATGACCAGCGCTGGATCACCGGGAACTGGCAAGATCGTGATCGCGTCTATCACGGCTTTCTCCAGACGCCATAGCGCGGCCGAGAAGACTTTTGCCTATTTGGTCAAATCGACGCGCGGCGCGCGGATACTTTTGCGCGCTTTCTCAGCTGTAAGCGTCCGGTCTTGCCGGTCTTGGCCAACTTCTGCAGTAAGACCTGATTTTTGGGGTGGTTGCGGAGAGTCGCGGTTTGAGCGGCCTGGGATACGGAACCGTCCCTATTCTGGAGATATCTCCAAGGTCTTTGTTGCCGACACGCGAAGGCGCTGTCGCGAGACGACGTTGAGACGCTACAATTTGTGAGGCTACCTTAGTAACGGGGCATCGACCAGGCCCCCAGCCCTTAGGTGCACCCTGGTCTAGGTAGCCCGTCCAGGTGCAACTTAATCTCCTTTGAAAGTCCCGCCAGTAAGAATCCCCTCGGCCCATTGTACGCTCGTGGCGTTTCCCCTATCATTAGATTACGAAAATAAGCCCTGTGGGCGTAAGCGTACGGCGGTCTACGCGGCCTGGTCGAGCGTTTCGGACGCGTTCCAGTTCCAGGGCAGGAGTTCGGCGATGCGGTTGATCGGGTGATCGGCGATGCGCGCGAGGACGTCGCGCA
>Ga0070731_10001906_pt1 | contig 20734 bp, 18 predicted proteins | sample Coa_R1_2_FD_66448 | JGI IMG/M metagenome (GOLD analysis project Ga0070731, IMG submission 66448) | Surface soil microbial communities from Centralia Pennsylvania, which are recovering from an underground coalmine fire - Coalmine... | ecosystem: Environmental > Terrestrial > Soil > Unclassified ... | reverse complement strand
CTGAAACCAGATCTGCTCCGCCCGCGCCGGCGGAGCCGGCTTCCAATCCACCGCCCGATCCACCACTTCCCGCATCTGTTGAAACCACCAGTTCGCCCGGCTCATTCGCCGTTGCGGCCTTTGCGCCGACCGGCAGGCCTGCCCTTTGCCGAGCCCCAGTTCCATTTGTTTTTGCTCATCTGTATTCATAGTTTTATTCTTTTTTGAATACATCCTCGCAAAGTCACATGGACATCCGCTGTCCATGTGAAATTTTTCTGAAAATATTTTTTCAGGTCAAAAACTGCTAAAACCAAACAAAAATCCGTGGTTTCGTGCTTTGGGCCTGCGCTTTGCCGACAGAGGCTGCTCTGAATGAGTAGCGCAAAGGGATCTCCTGGTTTCGTGTCCTCCATAGGTTCAACGGCCGAGAACGGAATGCGACAGAAAGGACGTGAGAATCCATCTGCGTATATTTATTACAAAAAGAGTAATCCTTTGTGATTACGTACTGGACTGACATTCTCCTTGCCAGGGTCGCCCGCGGCATTGCTAAAGTAATCACTGACCATTCACCAGCAGGAACCTCCTATGCGGGAGTATTTTGCACTCGAAGGGTGAGTGCCAGGCGCAGGCAGCAATTTCGCGCCGACGGAGCGGTAAACTTAACTGAGACGTGACATGGCAGAAACGGTTTACAGCCGGGCGAAGTTTTCGTGGTTCAATCGCGGCCGGTCAAAACCGGGAGTGACTGACGGAAACAAAGGGGTTGGAATCTCGCAACTCGCGAGTGAAAATCGTTCTGGCGCCGGGCAGGTTGTGCTCTTGCCTCGCGCGCCGGCCCAACGTGGCACGGCTTGGTCGATAATCTCGGCGATTTGCTTCATTCTGGCATGCAGTACTGCGAAAGGTGCGCCATCCGCAAGCCCCAGGCGCGTTCTGGTCATTCATTCCTTCGGGAGCGTCTCCCCGCAATCCACCACCCGGGCGATTGCCTTCGAGACTGAGTTGACCGAACATCTGGAGGAAAAGTTGGATCTTGATGAGGTGTCTCTAGATCACAGCCGTTACGCGGGCGCGGATATGGAGGAGGCGCTCGTGCAATATTTGGAGAAGCGCCAGGCCAGATGGCGTCCGGACCTGGTAGTCCCGATCGGCTCGCCTGCCTGCCTGTTCGTGGAGAAGTATCGGGACCGGCTGTTTCCACAGACGCCCGTTATTTACACGGGAATGGACCGGCGCCACCTGGAAGCCGATGCATTGAAGAATAACGCCGCCTATGTAGGCGAGAATTTTAACTCGACCCGCTTCGTGGAAGATAATCTCCGGCTGGCGCCCGATACCACCAATATCGTCTGTGTCATCGGCTGCTCGCAGATGGAACAATATTGGACGGGTGCCCTTCAGCGCGATTTTGCGCAATTCACAAACCGGGTCAGCTTTACCTGGCTGAATAATCTCTCGTTCGATCAGGTGTTGGAACGCGTCGGCAAGTTGCCGCCTCATTCGTTCATTTTCCTTTTCCTGCTGATGCGGGATGCCACGGACGTATCGCATAATGCCGACGAAGCGCTGAAACGTATCAGTGAAGTCGCGAATGCGCCCATCAACGGCGTTTACGAAGAGCAAATGGGGCTCGGAATTGTCGGCGGCCGCCTTTTCCGGCCCCAGCTCGAGGGTGAAGAAGCAGCACGACTGGCTGTACGCATTCTGCATGGTGAATCGGCCTCCAGTCTTCCGCCGGAGGTTATCCCGCCAACGGTGCCTCTGTATGACTGGCGGCAATTGCACAGATGGGGGATTAGCGAAGACCAGCTTCCACTGGGGAGCGTTGTGATTCATCGCCTGCCATCGGTGTGGCAGCGGCACAAGTATTTAATTATCACCAGCGTGTCGCTTGTGCTGGTGCAAACGGGATTGATCGTTGGCCTGTTGTTCAACCTGGGGCGGCGGCGAAGAGCTGAGCGTTTCCTCCGCGAGAGCGAGGAGCGGATGAAACTGGCCGCGGGCGCGGCGGCACTGGAAATGTGGGAATGGAGCCTTGCGGGCAACAAGACCTCGGCGAACGGAAACCGCTCAGCCATCGCTCCCGGCAAAAACGGCGATTCAGACTACGTCCGCTATTTGCGAACGGTGTATTCGGAGGATCGGGACGGCGTCGCCCATTCCATGGTCAAGGCAACCACCGGGGATGGCAATTACGAACACGTCCATCGCCAGGTGCTGGCGGATGGGCGAGTCCGGTGGATTGCGGCGCGCGGCAGGGTGGAGTTCGACGCCCAACACAAACCGGTGAAGTTGCGTGGCGTTGCCTTGGATATCACGGCGCGAAAACTCGCCGAGGAGCAAGCACGCGAAAGCGAGAGAAAATTTTTGCTGATAGCCAATTCCGCGCCGGTGCTGATCTGGACTTCCGGGCCTGACAAAAAATGCACCTTCTTCAATCAGCCATGGCTGGACTTCCGGGGACGAGCCCTGGAAGAGGAACTGGGCGATGGCTGGGCGGAAGGAGTCCATGCGGAAGACATGGCCAATTGCCTGAAAATATACCACGAATCCTTCGATGCCCGGCTGCCATTCACCATGGAATACCGTTTGCGGCGGTATGATGGAAAGTACCGCTGGATCTCTGACCGCGGAGTGCCGCGATATGGTGCCCAAAACCAGTTCATGGGGTATATTGGGTCCTGCGTGGATGTGACTGAAAGAAAAGAAGCGGAGGCCGAAGCCCAGCGTTCGCAACAGGAACTGGCGCATGTGAGCCGGGTTTCAACCCTGGGGGCGCTCGCCGGTTCGCTGGCGCACGAATTGAGACAACCGCTGGCAGCCATTGTGGTCAGCGCCGAAGCAGCCCGGCGATTGATGGATGTTCCACACCACCAAAATGACGAAGAAGTCCTCGACGCGTTGGATGACATCGCGCAACAAGGCAGGCGGGCGGGCGGGATCATCGCCGAGATGCGAGCGATGCTGAAAAAAGACCCCGGTCAAATGGCGGCGGAGAACATGAACCTCGTGGTCAAGGCAGTGCTGGAAATGGTCCGCAACGACCTGATGACCGGCCGTGTGATGCTGGTGCTGCGCCTGGACCCGTTTTTGCCGCTCGTGTACGGTCATGCCGTTCAATTGCAGCAGGTCGTTCTGAACCTCGTAATGAATGCATGCGACGCCATGTCCGAAGAACCGGTGGGTCAACGGACGTTGACCGTTGAATCGAGGCGGGTAGCGGGGAATGAAATCGAAATCTCCGTGGTGGATACCGGTCCCGGCTTTTCCGAGGAGATGTTTCTCAATGCCTTCGAGCCGTTCCGCACGACCAAGGCCAAAGGATTGGGATTGGGCCTCGCAATCTGCCGGTCTATCATTACAGCCCATGGCGGACGGTTCCAGGTAGCTAATAACGGCGATAAAGGCGCGGTAATCAGGTTTACCCTGCCAGCGCAGAATGAAATCGGCGTATGAGTGTAGCGCAGACTGTTTTTATTGTGGACGACGAACCAGCTGTGGGCAAAGCAGTCTCGCGGCTGCTTCGGGCCTGCGGTTACACGGCTCAGGTGTTCGGTTCCGCGCAGGAATTTATGGATTCCTACAAACCGGGTACCAGCGGTTGTCTGGTGGCGGATTTCTCCATGCCTGGAATGAACGGGCTGGAGTTGCAAAGGTGGCTGGCGGATTCGGGGCTTTCGCTGCCGATCCTTTTCGTGACCGGCCTGGATGACATTCCCGAAGCCGTACGGACGATGATGATGGAAGGGGCGCTGGATATTCTGACGAAACCGGTCAATCCGGGCGAGTTGCTCGAAGCTGTCCAAAAAGCCCTCGCACTGAACCAGGAAATTGCAAAGAGCTGATGGCTTCACCCGCCGGACTGACCCGGCCTGATCGTCCACGTCGGCATCAACTGCACAAACAGCAGCCATGACGTCAAATAGAAGAGTCTGAATTGCGCCGGGAACAGGAACAGACCGAAAAAGGTCAATGTCTCTGCCAGAGCGACGCCCACCAGGAAAACAGGCAATACTTCAATCGGCTGCTTCAATCGAGGGATCACCAGCCAGCGCAGCGCGAACACAACCACAATCGGGATCACATAGCATACCCATGCGACGATCGTGTCCGGCGCTGTCAGGGAGCGCGTGTTGGCAGCCTTGCTCACGAGCATGATTCGGTACATCACCAGCGCCGTGGCAAAAGAGAGCCACAATACCCAAATCACAATCGCTTGCGGCCCTTTCGTTTTATTATTGGGCGTCATGGTTTCAATCGAGGTGCCTGTCTTAGACGATACACTCCTCCAACTTCGCAATCATCTCGTCATCGGGTTTCCGCCATGCAAACTTGCCGTTCCCGGCGACGATCCCCACCATAAAATGTTTCGCGCTCATCTTGAACGGAGCGCTGGCACTGAAACGTCCAAGAAACTCAAATGACGCCGGGTCCGACGTCGATAGCGGAAACACGATCCCCATTACAAACGAGACGCGCCCCGACCTCTCCATGAACAAGAACCGCCGGACGATCTCATTCTCTGGCCCCAGGAAGGCTTCTGCCCACTCAACCTTCGGAAGAACCGAACTTTTCCATGCCAACACCAGGCTTGTCAGTCCCTGCGATTCAACGCGCTCAAAATAAGCGTCTATGAACTCTTGAACCTTCATTCTGCCCGGCCCTTTGGCGAGGGCATGCCCCCAGCAACTGCCTTTTGGTGGACGATAGACAAACATAGGTTTGCGTTGAGATATGGGCTCTACATCCTTCTCAGCCACGATGCTGCCGCCAGCCAGCCCACGCCCAGCAATACGAGCAACCCTCCGCCGACAATATAAAGCCAGCGCGGCACCACCGCATCACCGGTGAAACGAGTGCGCCAAATGTTCCCCGTTACTCCCTTCCAGATCAGGTAACCGCCGTACGCTATGCCGATCAGGCAAGCTGTTAGACCTCTGGAGTATCTCATGGATGCGAAGCTGCTCGACGACTAGACCTTAACCATGCGAGAACTGCAACAGATTAATTCAAATCCACTGTTTTTCTCAGCGTGTACTGAACACCCTTTGGGTCTCCCCGATACACCTCGGCTAATACTTTTGCTCCATTCACGCGGAATCTCAGGAACGTGCTCGGCGAACCCGGATCACCCGCCCCGCGCGCATGGCCGGAATCCGTCTGCCAGATCCCATCCACTTTTTCAACTGACGTGTCGTCGTGTGGCCGCAAATGTAGGCGCACACGTGATGATCGGTCAGGATTTTTATGAACCGATTCAAATGCGCCGGGTTGGCGCTCACCGATGCCCCGCCGTGCCGAACGCGTCCGCTGTCCATATCCGGAAATGATTTAATCGGATTATGCCCGAAAACAAAAATGAGCGGCTTGCTCGTGCCGGATAAATCCTTCTCCAGCCAATCCAGCGTCACATCGGTAATGTCCGCTTCGCCAACTTTTTTGGGATCGCGTCCGTCGTATTCACTGACCGCCGCAAAGTGCGCGTTGCCGAAATCGAACGAGTAGGTGAAATCGCAACCCGCCGGCCCGCGCTCTGAAAGATGCGGAATGCCGTTGCTTGCCCATTGCCGCAGCCATGTCATATCCGAAACGGATTCCACATCATGATTTCCCACCACCGGATACCATGGATAATCTTTCCCGATAAATTTATCGATGGTGGCACGAATCGCGACCGGATCATCGCAATCACCGGGGCTCAGCATAAACGCTCCCGCGTCGAGTTGATGCACAGCTTCGCACAGCCCGTCGAAATAACGCTCTCCCGGCTTGCTGCTCTTCATGAAATTCCGCATATCTCCCGCGGTGATGAAAGTAAAGTTGGTTTGCGCCGGCGCAATCTGGACGCCCAATGCGAGCGTCGCGAAAACGAGAGCGCAAGCGAAACGGTTAAACCAGCGTTTCATCGAAGGTAATTGCATGATCGCATAGACTGCCTGCGAACCCATTTAATCACAAGGAATTGTCAGGGAGCGCGGGCATTCCTGTCCGCAGCAAGGTGAACAGTCAGGCCGGTTAACACCCTTCCACAGTTGACAGTCACATCCGCACTTTCCCGGCACCCGCGAAAACTCCGCTTGACTCTCCCGTTGCTGGAAGCTTTAGAAATGGGAACATGAAGAGTTCCTACAGCATTGGCGAGTTCTCGCAAATCACCGGCCTCTCGGTCAAAACGCTCCGTTTCTATCACGAGAAAGGAATTCTCGTCCCAAGCTCGGTGGATGAAACATCCGGGTATCGCTTTTATGACGCCGGCAAGATCGAGAAGGCGCGGGTGATCATGCAATTGCGGCAAATGGAGTTTTCCCTCGAGGACATCGCCACCGTGCTGGGCCAGTGCGACGACGAGTCGGACATTCTGAATTATCTCGAGCGACAGAAACAATTTCTCCAGCAACGTATTTCCGAGGACCGCGATATTGTGCGGTCGCTCAGCGAAATTATCTCGAAAGAAAAAGCTGCCAAAAAAGTCGCCGAAGAAAATGAATTCACGGTGCAGGAAAAAACAATCGAGCCGATGCTCATCGCGGGTATTCGCATGAAGGGGCGATATGACGAGAGCGGCGCCGGCTTCTCGCGCCTGGGTAAAGCCGTGGGGCGGCATATCGTGGGCGCGGCATTGTGCCTGTATTACGATGGCGAATATCGCGAGGAGGGCGCGGATTTCGAACCCTGCTTTCCGGTGCGCAAACCAATCGAGGCGGAAGGCATTTCGGTGCGGGAATTACCGGGAGCGCGCTGTCTCACGCTGGTGCATCGCGGCCCTTATGAACAATTAGGACGCAGCTACGCGAAAATCATGAGCACGCGTTGCGAGCCGGAAATCAAAATCGCCCTGCCCACCCGCGAGATTTACCTCAAGGGCCCCGGAATGATTTTCCAAGGCAATCCGAAGAATTACCTGACCGAAATCCAGTTGCCGCTCGCAACATAGAATACTCGAAAATGGACCGAAAACCTGTTATGAAACTCCCATGAAGCCCAAGAAGAAATCATGGCAGGAAAAGCTGGCCGACAACAAAGGGCATCCCACCGTTTTCGAAATCACGGGGAAACAAAGCCAACGCTGGGGTTCGGGCACGTGCGTCATTCCCGCGCCAACGGAAGTGAACGAACTCATGCGGCGCGTGCCGAAGGGAAGACTCACGACCATCGATGAAATGCGCAAAGCCCTCGCTCGCCGACACAAGACAAACATCGCCTGTCCCATCACGACCGGCATTTTTTCCTGGATCGCCGCCCATGCCGCGGCCGAAGCCGAATCTGAAGGAAAGAAAGGAACCACGCCTTATTGGCGCACGCTCAAAAACGGCGGCGAAGTGAATCCAAAATATCCCGGCGGAGTCAATGCGCTGAAGCGCAAACTCGCCGCCGAGGGCCACAAAATTTTGCAAAAGCGAAAACGTTTTTTTGTCGAAGATTTCGAGACGAAACTGGCGAAGCTAGGGGACTAACGTTTGCACCGATCGCGCACTTACGACTGCGCCGTCGGTAATCGGATGGTGAAAACGCTCCCTATCTGCGGCACACTCGAAACCTCGATCTCGCCGCCGTGCGCTTCCACAATCGCTTTGGAAATCGCGAGGCCCAGCCCGGTGTTGCCCGAAGTGCGTGACTTGTCAGCGCGGTAAAACCGGTCAAACACATGCGGTAAATCCTCCGCGGCGATGCCCATTCCAGTATCGCTGACCGTCAATATCACCGAACCGTTTTTTGCCGATCCGCCAATGCGCACTTCACCGTTTTCTTTGTTGTAAGTGATCGCATTCGTTACAAGGTTCGTAACGACCTGAGAAAGACGATCGGAGTCTCCCGTGCAGTTCAGCGCCGGAACCTCGCAGGAAATCTTCACTCGCCGTTGCTCTGCGAGCGGACCGACGAGCGCGGCGCAATCGCGCGCCGTTTGCCCGAGGTCGAACGGCAGCCGCTTCATCGGTTGCTGGCCGGCGTCGAGCTTCGCCAGTTCCAGCAGCGATTCAATCAACCTCCGCATGCGTTGCGCGGCGCGCTGGCAGGATTCCACCGCCTCGCGATACTCCGCCGCACTGCGTTCGCGATTCAACGTGGTTTGCGCCTGCGTCAACATTACCGAAACCGGCGTGCGCAATTCGTGGGCCGCGTCGGAAGTGAACTGCCGCTGCTGCGTGAAGGCCGTGTCCAGCCGCGCGAAGGTGGAATTCAACACAGTCGCCAGCCGGCCCAGTTCGCTTTCAGTTTCAGCGACATTGATGCGTTGTGACAAATCGCCGCCGGAAATTTTCGCCGCCGCCGTGCTGATATCAGCAATCGGCCGAATCGCCCGCGAAACCATCCACCACCCGCCGGCAATGCCCAGCAGAAAAATCGCTGCTCCGACTGCCGTCAGACTCAATGCTGTGACGTGCAATTCACTCAACTCCGGCGCAATCGAATGGCCGGTGAGCACGATTTCGCCCGGCGGCGTAAATGCCGCCGCTTCGCGATACTTGCCGGTCCCCTCCAGTAGACGCGGCCCCGGAGCCTCGCCCGGTCGCGGCGGCGGGCCGTCGCGCGTTGGAATCGCTATGTCCGCCGGCGCATTGGATGAACGCGCGAGCTGCTGTCCGTCCCGACGCCAGACTACGTAAAAATATCCGTTCGTGTCCGCTTCGTCGGACAGACTGGCTTGCTGTTGCGGCAGGTGAAACTCGTTGGGCATACCCGGCTCCTGCTCTGGTCCACGTCCGTCCGGCCCGTCGAAAGGCAGAGCATCAGCCGGCGGTGGCCCATCAAACTGCGGTCTCCGCGGGCCATCACCCGGGCCGCGATTTCGTCCGGATTGTCGCAAACCGTTCAAGACGAATCCCGCACGATGTTGCAGTTCGTCGTCCACGCCCCGAAACAGCCGGGCGCGCTCGAGTTGGTAGGCGGTGATTCCGAACCCTGCCAGCACGGCCAGCAGGATTAATCCATACCAGATCTGCAGCCGCCAGCGGATGGAATTGAAAATCATCATCATTCAATGCAGTAACCGTGGCCGCGGCGCGTCGAAATAAATTCGGCTCCCAGTTTCTTACGGAGATTGGAAACATGCACATCGAGGAGGTTCGACATCGTGCTGTCGTTTTCGTCGAATAAATGCTCATAAAGCGTGGTGCGCGTCACGAGTTCGCCGCGATGCAGCGCGAGATATTCGAGCAGTGCGTATTCGCGCGCGGTGAGCGAAATCTCCTCGCCGTCACGCGCGACATTTCGTGCGGCGACGTCGATCTTTACCTTACCAATTTCGATGACGTTCCGCGTTTGCCCGGCGCTGCGGCGGATGAGCGCGCGCAATCGCGCGAAAAGCTCCGCCAGGTCAAAGGGCTTCACCACGTAATCATCCGCGCCGCCATCCAGGCCACGCACGCGATCGCGCGATTGGTCCCGCGCGGTGAGCATCAGCACGGGAGTTTTTTTGGTCTTGCGCAGGCGCGATAACACCTCCCAACCGTCCATTTTGGGCATCATGACGTCGAGCACGACGGCGTCATAATCGGCGCTCTCGGCGCTGAACAGGCCGTTCTCGCCGTTCGCTGCGGTATCCACCGCATAGCCCTCTTCACGCAACGCCTGCGCGATGTTGCGCAGCAAATCAGGTTCATCTTCAACAACCAGGATTCTCATGTCGCAAGTCGATTTGATTGTCTCACAGCGGCGTTTTCATTACAGGCCAAATCTTCAGGCCATACACGCACGAACGTAGAACATGCAACCTTAAGAAAACATGAAGGCGCGAGCACGTTCAGTGCACGCTGAGGATGGCTCACAACCGGAAACTCAATTATCGCCCGGAAAAGGCCTCATCGCAAAACCTCTCCCTGGCCCACCCGAAAACCCTTCCGGTGTCGGCACCAGCGCGAGCGTGAAGAATTCGCCGTCGTGTGCAATGTCCGCATCGCGCGGAATCATCGGTTCGCCCATACCGCCGGGACCTCCCGGACGCCCCTGCGCGAATGGGCGCCGCGGAAAGTCACCCGGTGGTGGAAATCCTCCCGCGAAATCCGGCGGACCATCCGAAGGACGGAATTGGCTGTCAGGCGGGAATTGTCTGTCAAATCGTGGTGGCCGCCCCGGTCCTGGACCACCGAAGGGCATCATCATTCCACCCTTTTGTCGCAGGAAATAAACCGCATCGAAATTTTTCCAATCCGCTTCAGTCAGCGCGTTGGCATGCGCGATATGCGTGTGCAGATACCACGCGGCCCACCATTCCAAGCCGTGCCGCGCTACAATCAGCGTTTTGCTAGGCGCGGGAATTTCGCTGGACATCGAGCGCAGCTCGTTAGCCGCTTCCAACGTGATGACAGGCCGTCCGCCGCGCATCACTCGCATGGCGCCCGGCACCAGCAGTCCTAGAGCCATCAGCGTTGCAACAACGGCGCGAACTTTCGGCCAACGCAGTTGCAATATGGCGAACGAGCCGCAAATCAACGCCGGTCCGACAGCAATCAATCGGAACCGCATGACCTTGTCACCCGTCACCCACGGTCCGGACAAAATCAGCAATCCCAGCGCACAGCCTGTCACCACGGCAACGCTGCCGGCGGGCAAATTTTTTCGGCGGAACCAAACCGCTGCGATTGCGCCTATGGAAGCCGCGAGCAGCGCAATAGTCGGGATCCAGTTCCACCCGCCGGGCAACATCCCGGGCCCGCCCGGAAAACCGTTCGGGCCGCCGGGCGGTCGGAAATTGTTTTGCCCATCGGGCGGTTGAGGCCGGAAATTATTCTGTCCACCGGGCGGAGTTCCACGCATAGCCGGTCCTTGATTCTGGTGCAAATAAGTCAACGGGTGCGTCGCCGCGCTGGCCAGACGTTGCACGCGCGCTGGATCAAATTTCCAAAGTACCAATCCCGCCGCCACCGCGCACACCGCTCCGCCGGCAAACAACCAGGGCACGATCGCCCGGCGGGTGCTGGCTTCGCAGCGCCAAAGTGCAACTCCCATGACTAACGCCGTTAGCGCCAGCGCCCAGCCGAACACGCCGATGTGTGTGACCCCAATCAGGCCAAGAAATGTCACCGGCAACAACGCCCGTTTCACCGAAGGCTGCTCGAGCCAGTTGTTTAAGGCCCAAAGCAACGCGGCCAGCCACACAAGCCCGAGCGAATTCTTCTGGAAGTCGCCGACCATCACCAACGCCGGCGCGCCCGCCGCTGCCGCCAGCGCCGTACACGCGGGCACCCAGAGACCCGCTCCGGCGCGACTTGCCCATCGTCGGACCAATGCGAACACCGGCACAGCGACCAACGCCGGTAACACGGCGTCAGCGAATTTCACGGCGAAGACAATGCTCGATTCCAGCGAAGCACCGGAAACGAACTGCACGATTTTGGCAAGGATTGCCTGAATGACAAATGTCAGCGGCAAATCCGGAATGCCAAGTTTGCCTTGCTGGAGCAGCGAGCGCGCCTGCACGAGGTAATAGGCGCCATTCATTCCCGGCACGAGTGGTGTGCTGAAAAGTAACAACGCCCGCGCCGCCGCTCCCGCAAGGACAATCAGAGAAATCAGGATGCTCGGAAACCGGGACCCGGCCTGCTTGGTCGCCGGTTCCTGAGCGATTTCATTTTTCATAGCCGCATCGTCGCACAGCAAACCTGAAGAGGTGATGAAGAACCCTCATCAGCGCGGGCTTTCAACAAGAATTTTGCTCTTAAGGTTCTCTTAAGGTTCATGCGCATAAACTGCGCACGTAACATTTATGAGCGCCGGATTCACCAACAAATCGCTCTTCAAAAATTTTCCTGCCTTGTGGCAGGAACGGCGGGCGCGGACGGAAGAACTGCCGAGAACAACCTCCGCGTCCGTTTCGATTTTACCACTGTCGCGACAGCAAACCGTGCTCTCCGGCCTTCTCCTGTGTGGGCTTTTGCTGCCGGTTGCCGGGACATTTGCACAAACGAATCCCGCCGACCCGCGCACGAATGCGTGGTTCACGACTTATTCCGGCCGATATGCGCGCATCTGCACCAATGACACGATGCTGACGAACGGCACCACACTCACAACCTGGAGCAACGGTTCACAAACACAGTCGCAGCCCGCTTACTGCGGCGTGCAGGAAGTCGATTCGTCCTCCAACTGGGTATATGTTTACAGCACCGGTCTGGCCTCCTATTACATGGGTCCCTGGCAGAACGGCTCTTTTCCAAATCTGCCGGAGAATCAACATCTGCTCTACCGTTTTCCGCACATCACCAACAGCATACCGACTACGAAATCGCTGACGGAAGGCGGACAGATAGGAATATTCGTAGACGGCGTCGAGATGTTCAACAGTTGGGACGCGTTCTATTGGAATGGAACGACCGACACCAGCGGAGTGGGCACGGGTTATTGGAATCGCGATGCTTATGTGAACGAAGGCGCGACTTTCGACTCCGGCTACGCGCACCAGCAAAACACCGGCACCTACCATTACCACGCCAGCCCGGTCGCGCTACGCTATCAATTAGGCGATCACGTTGATTATAATCCGACGACAAAATCTTACAGCGAATCCACCAACGCAGTGACAAAGCACTCGCCGATCCTGGGATTCGTCGGCGACGGCTTTCCGGTTTATGGACCTTACGGTTATTCCAATCCCACGAACCCGGCCAGCAGCGTGCGTCGGATGATTTCCGGCTACGTCATTCGCAACGGCCAATACGGCACGAGCAATCTGACGCTCTACGGCCGATCGACAATTCCCCAATGGGCCGTCCGAGCCTATGGCGTCAGTTCAAATCAAAGCGGGCCTGGCGTCAGTTCCAATTATCCACTCGGCCGTTACATGGAAGATAATGACTATCTCGGCGACCACGGTTACGTGCAGGGCGTCGATTTTGATCTTGATGAATACAATGGCCGCTGGTGTGTGACGCCGGAATTTCCGAATGGCACCTACGCTTACTTCGTGAGCATCTCTTCCAATGGCACGCCGACGTTTCCATATAACATTGGCCGGGCGTATTACGGCAGCCCAACCGGCGGTAGTGTGACGGGCATCTCGGAGTCGGTCGTGACCAACATACTGGCTGGCCCGAACGGATCGTTTTCATTAAACCCGCCTGTGGTGCAGGGCTCAATGGTGACTCTCACATGGAGTTCGGTGGATGGCGGAACTTACCAGGTTGAATCTGCGGCCAACTTGAATAGCTGGACGACCAACATCACCGGCATGCCTTCGCAGGGAATCTCCACTCAAACCAATCTGAATGGCAGCGGCGCGACGGGATTTTATCGAGTGGCTCGTACAGCATTGGCGGCCTATGACTCGGTGAGCGCGAGTTCAGGTGGGAGCGGCCAGATCATCACGCTCACCCCGAATACCGGCAGCAACGGCCAGATGAACATCAGCATCACCGCGGTTATCAGTGCCACGGCGAATCCGCCTCCACCACCGCACAATGGTGCGCCAGTCCAGTTGTTTTCGATCGGTTCCCTCACGGTGACCGGCACGAGTTACACGTACGACAGCACCACAGGAGCAGGCACCGTCAAGGGCACGCTCAGTATCACGGGCGCAACTCCAGGTCCGCAGACGGTAACAATTACGTTCTCGCCGCCGATGGGCCAACCGAATGGTCCCACTTACACGCAAGCGAACGGTTTTATGGTGACTCAATGAAGTTCCGCGCACAATTACCGGCTTAACCCTCTCTTAAGTTTGATTCAGGTAAACTCGCGCTCATGATAAGTAAGCAAACCAACAGAGAAAGGACACAAAATGAAAGCTACAACTAAAACCTTGCTGGCCGTGCTGGTGCTGAGTGCGTCAGCGTTTGCGATCGCCCAGGACTTCGGCGGTGGGCCTGATGGCAACCAGGGACCGCGCGGATCGGGCCCGGGCAACGGACCCGAGGGCCGTGGCAACCACCGCCCACCGCCGAGCGTACTGATGGAGGCGCTCGACACCAACCATGACGGCATTATCGACGCGAATGAAATTGCCAACGCGCCCGCCGCCTTGAAGAAACTGGACAAGAACGGTGACGGCAAGTTGACCCCGGACGAACTGCGGCCGCCGCGCCCGCCACGCGGCCATCAGGGCCCTCCGGATGGCAACAGTCAAAATGGTCCTCCGCATCCGGATGGACAGAGTCCTCAAGCAGGCGGCCCGCCTCCTGAGAATTAATTTGTCTCCCATGCCCAACCCGGGGACGGATACGCGAGTATCCGTCCCTTTTCGTTTGGTCCGGTGAAATCAGGCTTGTTGCAGGTTGCGAAATAAATCACAAAGAGGGGAATGGCTCGTCCGCGAACGATCTGCCTGCTGCTCGCATTGATTACCGTGCTAGTGTATTGGCCGGTGCGGCACGCGGATTTTCTTGTTTTCGATGACCCGGATTACGTCACTTATAACAGTCACGTGCAGGCGGGATTGACGTGGGCCGGCGTCAAATGGGCCTTCACGAGCTGGTATGCCAGCAACTGGCACCCGCTCACATGGCTGTCGCACATGCTCGATTCGAGTCTGTTCGGTCCGAATGCATCCGCGTCGCACATCATCAACGTCCTTTTCCACACGGCTAACGTTCTTTTGCTGTTCCTGTTGCTGTATCGCGCTACAAACAAATTATGGCCCGCTGCCTTTGTCGCGGCACTGTTCGCCTGGCATCCGTTGCACGTGGAGTCGGTTGCCTGGGTTTCAGAACGCAAAGACGTGCTCAGCACGTTCTTCGGGTTGCTTTCGCTGCTGGCGTATGTTGGTTATGCACAGAAGTTCAAAGTTCAAAGTTCAAAGTTCAACGTCGATTACGTGCTCGCAATTGTTTTCTTCGCACTCGGCCTGATGGCCAAACCGATGCTCGTCACATTGCCATTTGTGATGTTGTTGCTCGATTTCTGGCCGCTTGAACGAATCCGGTCGTTTGCCACTGTCACCGATCGCGCACGCGCGCAATATGCTTCCCTGCTTTTCGAAAAGATCCCATTCTTCGCGCTAACCATCGCTTCTTCAATCATCACCTACCTCGCGCAACGCGGTGAAGCCGTTATGTCGTTCGAGCAACGGCCGCTTGGCTTGCGACTGGCCAATGCGGCGGTGGCCTACGTCGAATACCTCGCCAAAACCTTCTGGCCGGCGCACCTGGCGGTCATCTATCCGCTGCCGCACGAAATTCCCTCGTGGCAGGTGGTCGCAACGGCATTGCTGCTGACAGGTGTCACAGTGTTCGCGTGGTGTATGCGTCGAAACGCGCCGTATCTGTTGGTCGGTTGGCTTTGGTTTCTCGGGACACTTGTTCCAGTTATCGGCATTGTTCAGGTCGGCGGCCAGGCGCTGGCGGACCGTTATGCCTATGTGCCGTTGATTGGAATCTTTCTCGCGATTACCTGGGGCGCGGCTGATTTGATAGCGCGCTTTCGCGTGCAGACCGCCCTCACTGCCGCCATCGCCGCAGTAGTCCTCATGGGTTCTGCGGCCGCCACCGAGCGCCAGCTCACGTTCTGGGACAATAGCGAGAAACTGTTTCGTCACGCGCTGGATATCACAACAGGAAATGCCATAGCTCATGTGAACCTCGGTGTCGCGCTCGAGCAGGACCACCGCGAAGACGCCCTCGTTGAATATCGCAAGGCGCTCGATCTCGCCCCCGGCCTTTTTCAAGTGCACAACAATCTCGCGAACCTGCTTTCCGAGACGGGTGATCGCGAGAACGCCGCGCACGAATACGAAGAGGCCTTGCGCTTGAACCCGAATGCTGCGATGGCGCATTTGAATTTCGGAAAGCTGCTTTCGGATATGGGCCAATTCGACGCGGCGATGGGTGAATACACCAAAGCGGAGCAGCTCGCGCCATACGATTACCGGCCCCAATACCAGATGGGTAAAGTCTATCTGCGTCACGGCGACGGCGCCGAAGCCGTGAAACACTTCCGCGCTGCGCTGCAATTCAGCCCAAACGACTTCGAGACGTTGACGTGGCTCGCGCGCGCTTTGGCCGCCGATAAGAATCCCTCAGTTCGAAACGGCGCGGAAGCTGTGTCCGTTGCGGAGCGGGCCAACGACTTGACTGGTGGCCAGCAGCCGTTCGTGCTGGACGTGCTGGCGATGGCCTACGCGGAGGCGGGCCGCTTTCAGGACGCGCAAAAGACGGCCCAAAATGCCATTGATATCGCTACGACCTCCGGCACCAAGGACATGGTTCCAGTGATGCAGGAACGTCTGCGACTTTATCAGTCAAACACTCCGTATCGCGACGACTTCTCGCAGGCGATACCTGGAAAATGAACGACAGCATGCTTGAATTTTCAGCGGATATGCAGAATGTTCTCTTTGCTGAAACGCTACTGATGCTCGAAGCTACGAATATCATCGTGACACCCAAGGCACCGCTCGGTCTAAATAATCACATAGCATCTGCTGTCAGCGGCTAATAAAGGAACAATTTCAGAAATCTCATGATCACTCCAGACAACGATCCGACGCCCGCGCCACCGGATACGCCCATCGCGATTCCCGCGCGGAAACTCCGCGATTCGGTGGCGTTGCCGCCGCCTGACGAGGAAACCCGCCGCGCGCTGCAATCCACCGGCAACTTGCCAACTGGCGGATACCGCTATCAGATGTCGGATGTGCTGGCGCTGGCGATCCAGAGCGGCGCGTCGGATCTGCACTTGCGCGTGGGCGAACCGCCGGTTTATCGCGTGGACGGCCGGCTCGTTCGCGCCGAGGGGCCGGCGATCGGTTCTGAAGAGGCTTTCAATCTTATTCGCGCGTTCACGACCGACTCTTCCATTCAAATCGCTCGCGATGTCGGCCAGGTGGATTTTGGCGTGGCGTTCGAGAAGCATCGCTTTCGCGTGAATGTGTTTCGCGCGCAGGGCGACTGGGGCGCGGTGCTGCGGCGCATTCCCGAACAGATTCCGCAATTGAAGGACATTCTTGCCCCGGAAATTTTTTATTCGTTCACGCGCCTGCCGCGCGGGCTTGTGCTCGTGACCGGCCCAACCGGCTCCGGCAAATCGACCACGCTTGCGGCGATGATCGACCAGATCAATATGGAGCGATCGGATACGCACATCCTGACGCTGGAAGACCCGATTGAATTCAAACACGCGCGCAAGCAATCCATCGTCACGCAACGCGAATTGGGCGTGGACTTCCTCTCGTTCGCCGATGGATTGCGCGCGGCGCTGCGCGAAGATCCGGACGTGATCATGGTCGGTGAAATGCGCGATCCGGAGACCATGGAAGCTGCGCTGATGGCCGCGGAAACCGGGCACCTGGTTTTCTCAACCGTGCACACGATTGGAGCCAAAGACACGGTGGATCGCGTGATTAACGCGTTTCCGAAGGGCGACCAGGACAATATTCGGGCGCAGCTTGCTTCCATTTTACGGGGTGTGATATCGCAATCCCTCATGCCGCGCGTCGGGGGCAAGGGACGTGTGGCGGCATTTGAAATCATGGTGGGCACGCCAGCGGTCGCCAACCTCATCCGCGAGAATAATACGCATCAACTTCCCGGTGTTCTGCAAACGCACAGCAAGGATGGCATGTGCACGCTGGACCAATCGCTGGCCGAACGTTTTGCCGCGGGATTAATCAGGCGCGAAGACGCTTTTGACCGGGCGCAGGACAGCAGGGAACTGACGAAGATGATGCAGGCAGCCGATCCGAAGCGGGCTTACGCGGGGCGATAATTCGCGAACTTCCGAGGGTAACTTTTTCCGGGCTTTTTTGAACAGACCAATAAACCAAGGCGTCTAACTGGCAGTCGTAGTTGCGCCGTTAGTGGCCGTTGCTCGGCTCGCTAATGTATGAAACAGTTTCGGATTTATGTGTGGTTGGCGGCGTTTTTTTTCGTTGCCAATGCCTGGCTTAGTTATGTGCTTCCCTCCTCGAAGATGCTTTCTTCCGATCAGTTACCGATCTGGCAGAACATATTGACTCGGATCGCGGTCATGTCGCAGTTGCCATCGCTGCCGATCAGCAAGGTCGTGGCGGATTATTTTGACCTATCCTATCCAGGGTGGGCGATCACCACTTCGATCGTATCGGTGATCATCTACGTCCCGCTCATTCACCTGATCAGGCCCTGGAAGCCGCGTGTGAGGTTGGAATCGATCTCGCGGAAGCTCGCGGCGTTTTCGTCATCTCTGAATCCCTGTGTCCGAGCTCGGAAAGGGGGCGAAAAATCCGACACCTTCGTCGGCCCCGTGGAGCCCTCAAGCCGTCGCCAGATTGTCATCTAGAACTTTGGATTTTCCTGGTTTTTCCTCATCCGCGTTCGCAACCGGCGCGCCGTCCCAAACCTTGATCGGCTCATAAAATGTGTTTCGCTGCACGGGCGTTCTTCCGGCTTCGCGAATCGCTTTGACCATTTCAGCCTCGGTCTGCAGTTGCGGCGAGGTCGCGCCGGCCATGTGAAAAATGTGCTCCTCGATAATTGTCCCGTGGATGTCATCCGCGCCGTAGCTCAACGCCACCTGCGCCAGCTTCAGCCCCATGCCGACCCAATACGCCGTGATGTGGTCGAAGTTATCCAGGTAGATTCGGCTGACTGCGACCGTGCGCAATGAATCAAAACCGGTCGGCGCGTTTTCCACAGGGATGTCATTATCCTGCGGCTGATAAGGCAGGGGCACAAAACCAACGAAGCCATGCGTCTCGTCTTGAAGCGCGCGCAGATAGCGCAGATGATCCACCCGGTCCGCCAGCGACTCGACGTGCCCGAAGAGCATCGTGCATGTGCTGCGTCCGCCCAGGCGATGCCACGTGCGGTGGACATCGAGGTATTCCTCCGCGGATTCCTTGCCGCGCGCAATAGCGGAACGGACTTCTTTGCGAAAAATTTCTGCGCCCCCGCCCGTGAGCGAATCCAGTCCTGCTGCTTTCAACTCGCGTAACGTGTCTTCGACCGACTTCTTCGCAAGCCAGGCGAGATGCAGAATTTCAATTGCCGTAAAACATTTCAGTTGAAGCTTGGGATCAACCCCACGCAATGCCTTGAGCATGTCCGTGTAGTAACTGAACGGCAGCGAAGGATGCAGCCCGCCGACGATGTGCAGTTCCGTGATTCCCAGCTTCAAGGCTTCACGCGCCTTCTCAACAATTTGCGCGGTCGTGAGTTCAAAACCGTCAGCGTCACGTTTCTTGCGCGCAAAGGAGCAGAACTGGCATGAAAGAATGCAGTAATTGGAATAATTGACGTAGCGATTGATAATGTAGCTGGCGCGATTACCAACTTTTTTCTGCCGCGCGAGATCCGCGATGGCGCCAACAGCGTTCAGGTCTTTCGATTCAAACAACCGCAGCGCATCGGTTTCGGAAATGCGTTCTCCCGCAGCGACCTTGTCATACAAGTCGCGCAATTCGCTCCGTTGGACGAAGAAGTTCACAGAATACGATTAGCAGACCCGGCGCATTTGGCAAATTCCGTTTCGTAAAAAGCGTTATCGCCCAAGATGTTTTGCTATGACTTTGTAACGGGCCCAAATGATGCCGCCGGGCATGAGCTTGTGTGACATCAAGCGAAGTGTGGCCGCCGATTTGGTGGCCGCATCACCGGGAATGTCAAACATGCTCTGGACGCCGACACCTCCATCCGCGACGGGCACGGTGAGGTGGCTGATTTCATCAATGAGGCCTGCTTTGAGCATGGCGCCATTGAATTTGCCGCCGCCCTGAAGCATCAACTTTCGCAGCCTGAAATATTTCGCGAGCTTTTCAAGGGCGGTAGGCAGGTCGATTTGTTTTTTGCCGCAGAATAAATATGAAACGCCCGCGCCTTGGAGGTGCGCGAGGTAATCGTTGCTGACACGATCGGTGACGAGCAATACAACGTGGTCACCGCCCACTTCGTTTTCCTGGAAGCGCAAAACACCTTTGGCATCGGCGCCGATCGCGAGACCTTTCGCCTTTGGGTTTGCGATGTGGTCCTGGCGGCGGAAATTTTTGGGCGCGCGCGGCAGTTTGGTTTTGCGGCCGTCGAATTCATCCATGGTGGTCGTGCCGACGAGCCACGCGCCAATGCCGAAGCTGGCGGCTGTCGTCTCGAAGAGGTCGCTCTCGTGTTTATAACCGGGCAGCTTGCCCCAGCGGTGACCCATGATTTTGCCATCCAGAGACGTGCACATGTGGCAGATGACGTATGGCTTCATGGCGGGACGATACGCGATGGCATGAAATCAACAAGGAGCAACCGGCGGAATTTGAAGGATGTCCTACCAGGGGCCCGTTCCGAGGGATGGAACAAAGCCATAATATGTGTCCTTCACCGGATTTCGCGCCATCGGAGCAATCAGATTTGTATCCCCGCCAAATTTTTTCCACTCCACCCTTCCGTCCTGATAGAGGAAGTTGCCACCGACCGGAACACCGCCATCGCCAGCGTGAGCGGAGTCGGGACCAGAGTAGTTAACGTGTTCCTTCCTGTAGCTCATCAGCCATTTTTTGGCGCTCTTGTAAGTCTGGATCTGGTCAATGAGCACCGGCGCTTTCGCGTAGGGACCGCCCAGCTTCTTCTGATAAAACCATTCGCCCAGGCCGAAGTAGTTGTATTCATCAAAATTTGTGCTCCGGCCTGGCAACCAGTTGTATCCAATTAAATTCGGGTGCTCCGAGCCTGCCTCGTAAGCGCGCGTCCACGCCGCCGTCGGACAATAGAGCACATCGTTTTGAGGACGTTCTCCGGTGGTGCGCGAACCCGGGATGTTTCGATACAGGCAGCCCGAGTAAAAATTTGAAAAAGAAAACGCCATCCAACAAGGATCGGTCGCTCCGATTCCGGAATTATCCGGAAAGTAATTATTGTTT
>Ga0070731_10001905_pt1 | contig 20735 bp, 14 predicted proteins | sample Coa_R1_2_FD_66448 | JGI IMG/M metagenome (GOLD analysis project Ga0070731, IMG submission 66448) | Surface soil microbial communities from Centralia Pennsylvania, which are recovering from an underground coalmine fire - Coalmine... | ecosystem: Environmental > Terrestrial > Soil > Unclassified ... | reverse complement strand
CACTGAAATCAAACACGTAGCCATCGGCCTCAACGTGAGAGCTCGCGCGGACAAATGCCGGAGGGAACGGATAGATGAAATCTCCGGGCGAGTGGGGCATCTGCGCTCCCACTGGAACCGCAACGCTGAAATTGGTCGAGCCATCCTTTTCTTCCTGTTTCGTGATGTTCCATCCGGGCGGCAACATTAGAACGGGTTTTGAAAAGGTGGCAGGCAGATCGGGGCGATGTGTGACTTCGGCGCGCACGCTGAAACCCTCGCCGCCAACAAGCTCGCTGCGATCCGAATTGGAAACGATTTTTATCGCGGCGGCGTCGGCGAGCGCGTGATTGATTCGTTCGCGCACTTGTTCCAGTTCCCACAGTGCTCCTGAGGCCGATGAATCCTGCGAATGCTTCACCTGATCCTCAAGCGATGCGATCTGTTTGCCCGCTTCGGCGATGGAGCGCACAGCTCCGGGCCAGTCGAGTTTTTCCGCAGCCATGCGAGCCAGATCCAGATCATGATCGGCGGCCGCCAGCGAATCCGCCGCCGGCACGGGAATCACGCGGGCAAGCGAAGTGAGCGGCTGCGCAAAATCGGAGGGCGAAGGCGCGCCGCCCGTCGAACGCTTCAATCCATACGGGCGCCGAACAAATGGTGAATTCAGGAAAGGGGTGACGCCCTGCGAACGGTGATGCAGGTAGCCTTCGACTGAAATTTCGCGGTAACTGAGGCCCCAGATCGGGGAAATTTCATCGGCGGGAACGACCCAGGAGCCCGTGTAGTCCACTTTCTCATCCGGCGCTGTCGCGCGAACGGGATCGAGAATCAACTCGGCGCGCCACGGTTTCAGACCTTCTGCGATTTGATCGGGATACTTGGTGGGATCGGCGGCGGCCTCGACGGCTTTCGGCGTCTGATAGCCCGAAGCCTGATGATTGCCGTGGCCAGTTTTCTGATTTCCCCAGCCGTTGACGACCACTTGCGGGCGCAGCATGCGGATGACGCGCACCATGTCTTCCAGCTCGACGCCATTCCATTTTTCCAGGGTTTCACTGAGCGTCTTTGAAAATCCAAAATCGATGACACGCGTAAAAAGCAGATGCGGACCCTCGACATTCATCGCCGCGGAAAGCTCGGAGCTGCGCAGGATGCCGAGTTGAGCGCCCTGCTCGGGCCCGATGGCGTTTTGGCCACCCTCACCACGATTCAACGTCAAAAGCGTTGTGTCCGTCCCAAGTGCGTGAGGCAGATAGGTGAGCAGCGTGGAGGCTTCGTCGTCGGGATGGGCCACGGTGAACAGCACGCGCGTTACGACGCGGGCTTTTTGAATCGATTCGAGCGTGTCCGCGACGCTTTGTCCGCGGCCCGGAGCTGGTTGTTCCTGTTGCGCGGACACTCGCGTCAATACGAAGGTCAGCGCGAACAGCGCGGCCAGAACAGAAGCGAGGAAGAGTTTTTGCCGGCGTTTCATTGCTGCACCTCCACAGGCGCCGCAAACGGCCAGATGCGGCGGTAACGCGCCTGAATCATGTACGTCAGGATGCCAAGAGCAATCACGCCAAGTCCCCCGAGGGCAAACTCCCATCCCGTGGAATAAAACAATGCCGCCCAGCCCAAAATCGCCAGTAAAGCCGGCCAAGGATAGAGCCACATCTTAAATGGAAGGCGCTCAGGAGGCCAGCGCCGCCTCAGGATCATCACGCCCACGCCTTGACTGATAAACTGCACGATCAGCCGCACCGCGATGATCGCCTTGATCACACTGGATAGGCGGAACAGCACGCTGAACGCGAGCGAGGCCGCGCCGAGAAACAGCAGCGAGACATGCGGGAAATGTTTCGTTGGATGCACGCGCGCGAAGACCGGAAAGAAATTGCCGTCCTCGGCCGCGGCGAACGGCACGCGCGAATAGCTGAGCAGCGTCGTGAACAGCGAGGCGAACGCGATCCACAAAATCATGATCGTCGCGAACGCGGCGGCGCGCGCGCCATACAACCGCTCGATAAACGTGCTCACGATGTATTGCGAATTCTGCGCCTCGCGCCAGGGCACGACGCCCAGAATACTCGTCTGCATCGCGAGATAGAGCACCGCAATCCCCGCGATTGACAAAAGAATTGCGCGCGGGATGTTCTTTTCCGGTTCGCGAATCTCCGCGCCCAGGTTGCAGATGTGGTAGTAACCGAGATAGGTGTAAACCGTATTGACCGTCGCCGAGCCCAGCCCCGCGAAGAACAGCCACGACCAGTTCCAGGCCCCGGGCGGAAAATCAAACGCCATTTTCGCCGAGAAATGCGTCACTCCCCCCCAAATCATCCACGCCATCGTGCCCACAACGCCGATCCACAAGAATTTCGAGATCGTGCCGATCGCCGAGATCCTGCGATACAGGAGCACAATCAAGAAAATCACAAGCGCCGCTGAAATCGCTTTCTGCTGATACTTTCCGAGGGGAACGAGATACGTGAGGTATTGGGAAAAACCAATCGCGCCCGAGGCCACAACGAGCGGCGCCTGAATAAGCGTTTGCCAAATATAAAGGAAAGACATCAGCCGGCCGCCACGCCCCGGCCCGTAAATTTCACGGAGAAACGCGTAAGTGCCGCCCGCGCGTGGCATAGCCGCGCCGAGCTCGGCCCACACCGACGCGTCCAGAAAAGAGAGCACCGCTCCCGCCACCCACGCCAGCAGGCATTGCGGTCCTCCCATCGCCTGAATCACGAGCGGAATTACGATGAACGGGCCGATCCCGACCATCGCGTTCATGTTCAGGGCGACGGCCTCGCTCAGGCCGAGCCCTCGTTCGAGTTGATCCTCTGGCAATGGTGTGGACATGGACGGCGCAAAAGCGGGCAAAGCATATCAGATGCAATGCGAGGCCTAAAGACTCTGAGTGAGAATTCGCGATGGCAAGATTTTGTAGTGTCCGCCTTCAGGCGGAAACTTCGGAATCAATCGCACCCCAACCCGCCTTGGCGGGGACTTTTGAATCAAATCCATGCCCGCCTGAAGGCGGGCGCTACACAACCCAAACCGGTTGATAAAATCAGGGAAATGGAGATCTCGAGGGTTGCTTAGATTGCGGGTGTGAAGCGATTCTTGAACTCAAAACAGAATATTAATTTCAGCTTCCTTACTGTCCTTCAGCCTTCTTCGCGCCCTTGAGAAGGCTATCCAAGTCCGTCCCGATTTGCGCATTGTTGCCGCCGACCTCGACGCCTCCCTTAAAATATGCGCCTTCCTCAATAATGATCTTGCCGGTGGTTATATCACCCACGATGGAAGCGCTTTTCATAATTTCAATTCGGTCGGCGGCGCTGATGTCCCCATTCACTTCGCCGGAGATCACCACTTCCCGGGCGATGAGGTCGGCTTTCAAATGCGCGCCCGGTCCCACGGTAAGCCGAAATCCCCCAACAGAAACTAGCCCCTCAACTCGGCTGTCCAGCTTGAGGTCCTCGTTCCCGGAGATTTCGCCTTTAATTTGCAGGCCCGGTCCAAGGTAGGAGGTTGTGCGTCCGGAAAAACTCGGACCCCCCGGAGCTGCCGAAGGACCGCCGCGCAAATCTTTGTTTGTTTCCATTTTGCCTTCCTAATGTTCGGTCCAGATTGAACCTTCAAAATGATGCAATCCGAGCATAGGCAGCTCTCCAGGCTTAAGCAAGATAGGGTTTCCGTCCAGTTGCCAGTTCTGCACTCCTGCCAAGGCCTCCACAGTAAGCGGAGCATGCAGTAAAGGCAAACGCCGGGAAAGGATTCGGTAGTGCGGAATCCGTTCAGCTTCGGAAGGCGGTCGGCTCATGTAGTGCACTTATTGGGATTGGCTCAACTTTGGGTCCGCGCTATGCGTAGCCCTGGAATTGAAGCCAGATACATCGCTCTTCAATTGCTTCAGTGCGTCCACGCTTAGGATTCGCCGAACAGAAACTTCTGTGAGTTCCAGCGGTGATTGACGCTCAAGTAGCGATAGATGAATTTCTGAAAAGCGCGCACGTCCTGGTCGGTCCCGCCGAAGTCCTCTATCGTGGCCTTTGGGACCTTAGTCTCGCGTATCGTACGTTCCTACCGTTCTCGACACAATGAAATTGCTATTTGAGAGGGCTTTCGCGCTGGTCAGTAAGGTTGGGGTTGCAGAACACAAGGGCAATTTAACTCACTCAGGACTGAACGCAAGCAGCACATTCCCGGGAACGCCTCCGTTGCGCGGATACCCGGAAGTGATGAACACCATTCCGTTGACCACCACGGCCCCAGGTCCATCGATCGAGCCACCCTTGCCCTTCGCGCCGTTCACTGTTTCGAAATCGCGCATGGTATTGAAATCCCATAGCAACTCGCCGTCTTCGGCCGAGTGCGCCCGAATGTGCCCGTCGGTTGAAGAGGCAAACACCACGCCGGGAATCTCCGTCACCGCGCCCGGTTGGGAGGGGCTGCAGCCCTCGGGGGAGCCTTCCGGACAGGGCGTCGCCGGGACATGCCAGTCCTGGCTGCCGTCAACAAGCCTCAGCGCCGTGAGGCCGCCGCCCACGGTCGGATCGAGCCGGGCCCGCCGCGTGTCTGTCAGGCTGGTCTGCGGCAGCCGCTTGACGTCGGAGACCGTAGCGAAGACGTGCAAGCCATCCGCAGCCATGCCCCACTGCACGCCGCCGTTCGTCCCGCCCTTCCCCACTCGCGTCTGCCAAATGATTTCGCCCTTTTTCAGGGGATCGAGAGCCCAGACAATTCCCGACTTCTGTCCAGCCAGGAGCAGTTCGCGACCGTCCGGCGCGTGCGTCAGAACCGGTGAAGAGCCGAAATCAAAATCCGGGCCGCATTTCGCCGGGTTGCCGGCACAAGTCCCGTTGAACACATCTTCTGCCGTCAACTGGCGGGACCACACGATGCGACCGGTTGTCAAATCGAGCGCAACCACCGCGTCGCTGGTCTCTGTCGCGGGCGCCGAATAATTGTCCCCGGTGCCCACATAGAGAAGATTGCGTTTTGCGTCCAGCGTAGGAGCGGACCAGACCCCGACTCCCGAAGGTCCATAATTTATCGTCCCCCGCGAACTCTTCCCCGTCTCCACCGGAACGCCGGTCATGAAGGTCTTCCACACCTGCTTACCGTCGCGAATCCGCAGCGCTACCACGCTCCCGCGGAAGGTGCAGCAGGGATAATCCAGATCGGCCGAACGCGTTTCCTCCCACGACGCCACCGGCACATACACGGTTCCTCCATACACGACAGGTCCGCCCGTGAGCCGCGTCGAATCGTGAGTTTCGACCTGGACCTTCCAAAGCAGTCTGCCTGTTTCCGCCTTGACCGCGTAGAACCACCCGGTCATATCCCCAAAAAGCAGCGCGTGCTCGCTCCCGAGCGGCACCTCCAGAATAGAGGAACGCACCGGCCCGTTTGCCTGATACACCCATTGCAGGCAACCCGTCTCGGCGCGCATCGCGTGCACCAGTCCTCCCGCGCTCCCCACGAACACCTGGCCGTCAATTACCGTGGGCGGGGCGAACGCCGACGAGTCGCCATCGAAGCCAAACGCCCATTTCAGCTTGAGCCCGCGCACCTGATCGGTGCTCAGCCGCGCTGAATCCGCGGGCTGAAACCGCGCATTGTCCTGTCCGGGGCTCCATCCGTTCCATGCGGTCTTTGGCTTGGCGGCCAGCTTCACGCCGCGGTCCGCGCAGAACGCCGCGGCGGGTGGCCCTAGCACAGGTGTGTTGGTCCCTAAATAAGAAGCCACGGCAATGCGGTCTTCCCTGCTCATCGTGAATGCAACGGCCATCATCGGGCCCGCGTCAAGCGCTCGAAGGATTCGAGCAGCAGGCATCTTCTGCAGCGCCTCGCGAGGAGGGATTCGTTCGTTGACTTGCTCGTGACACATCGCGCAGCGCTTCTGATAAACGGCTTCTCCGGAGGGTGCCGCCAGCAAAGGACATGCCCACAACGCCAACGGAAGGAGATACGCGAATCGTTTCACGGGCGGGACCATATCACAGCGACTGAAATCGTGTCCACAACAGCGCCCGATGGCGCGAGAAGTTTGTCGGCAAACGTGGCGACCGTGTTACCCTTCCGCATCGGCTGCTACTATTCTCGATTGGCCGCGTACCTCATCCGCCGCGGCCTTGAGGAGTGCTCGGCATGAACTCCCCGTCAAAGATCTCGGAATCTGTTCTGGCGCGCGCTGCCATTTGCATTCTTCTGGCTCTCCCCCTGCTTGTCGCTCAGGCGCAAAAGGCGCCGGCTGACCAGACCAAACAAACCATCCACGGCATCGTCGTGGCGAACATGGACACCTCGGTCAAGCCGGGCGACGACTTCAACGAATACGCCAACGGCGGCTGGATAAAGCGCAACGAAATTCCGCCGGACCGCAGCAACATCGGCGTCTTCACCACTCTCGCGGACTTGAGCAACAAGCGGACCGCCGGCTTGATTGAAGAAGCGGCCAAAAGCAAGGATCCAGCCGGCTCGAACCTGCGCAAAATCGCCGATCTCTACAACTCTTACATGGACGAATCCGCCCTCGAAACTAAAGGGCTCGCCCCTCTTCGCCCTCACCTGGTTTCCATCGCCGCCATCCGCGACAAGCGTGAACTGGCGCGAGCTCTGGGCGAGAGTCTTCGATCGGATGTTGATGCATTGAACAATACTAACTATCATACCTCCAACCTTTTTGGCCTGTGGGTTGCCCCCGGCTTCAATGATTCCGATCACTATGCCGCCTATCTATTGCAAGGCGGCCTGGAATTGCCCGACCGCGAATACTACGTCGCCGACAACGATCGCATGCGTGACATTCGCGCCAAATATGAAGCACATGTTTCAGCCATGCTGAAACTTGCGGGATTCACGGACGCTGACAAGCGGGCCAAGGGAATCGTCGAGTTGGAGCACGCCATCGCGGAGAAGCACATGAGCCTGGCGGAAAATGAAGACATCCATAAAGCCAACAACACCTGGACCCAGGCCGATTTCGCAACGAAAGCCCCCGGCCTCGACTGGGGGGAGTACTTCCGCGGTGCAGGCCTCACTAAATTGCCGAGTTTTATTGTCTGGCAGCCAACCGCATTTACGGGCGAGTCGGCTCTCGTCGCCTCCGCCTCGCTGGACGCGTGGAAAGACTGGCTGGCGTATCACCTGATAGACGACTACGCGGGAGTCCTGCCCAAGGCTCTGGCGGACGAACGGTTCGCCTTCTTTGGCAAAATTCTCTCCGGCGCGCCGGAGCAGCGGCCGCGCTGGCAGCGGGGCGTCGCGCAAGTCAACAACCTGCTCGGCGATGCGGTCGGACAAATCTACGCCCAGCGCTACTTCCCGCCGGAAGCAAAAGCACAAGCGCAGGCAATGGTCGCCAACATTACCTCGGCGTTCCGGAAGCGGATTGAGGCGCTGGCCTGGATGGATCCCGCGACCAAGGCGGAAGCGCAGGCCAAGCTCACCACGCTTTATGTGGGGATCGGCTACCCGGAATCCTGGCGGGATTATTCCGCTTACGAAATCAAGGCGGACGATCTCTTCGGCAATCTCTGGCGCGGCGGTCTCTTTGATTACCACCGCGACGTCGCGCGCATCGGCACGCCGGTCGATCGCAAGGAATGGTGCATGACGCCCCAGACGGTGAACGCCGTCAATCTCCCGCTGCACAACGGGCTCAATTTCCCTGCCGCCATTCTGCAACCGCCGTTCTTCGATCCACAGGCCCCCGCCGCGGCCAACTATGGCGCAATGGGCGCGGTCATTGGTCACGAAATCAGCCACACGTTTGACACGGAAGGCAGCGCGTTTGATTCGAAAGGCCGCGTGCGGAATTGGTGGAAAAGCGCGGATCTCGCGCATTTCAGCGCCGCCACCGCGAAACTCGTCGCGCAATACGATACCTACAAGCCATTCCCCGACATCTCCGTAAACGGAAAGCAGACCATCGGAGAAAACATCGCCGACGTCGCGGGTCTCTCTGCCGCCTATGATGGCTACCATGCTTCGCTCGCGGGCATAACCGCCCCTGTGCAGGACGGATTCACCGGCGACCAGCAGTTCTTCATCGCCTTTGGACAGACCTGGGGATCCAAGGCGCGAGAAGCACAACTCCGCCAGCAAGTGATGGCTAACCCGCACGCGCCGGCGCAGTTCCGCGCGGATACCGTGCGGAACATCGACGCGTGGTACTCGTCGTTCGACGTCCAACCTGGAGAAAAACTCTATCTCGCCCCGGCAGACCGGGTGCAAATCTGGTAGGAATCCCGGCAACGAGCGCCCCAGTGGAACAGGCTTCAGCCTGTGGGGTTTGGGCCATCTCGCCTTAAACCCCACAGGCTGAAGCCTGTTCCACTTAAACCTTGGCACAGGGCACTCTTGCGATCTTCCAGGTAGAAAAAGGAGCTTTCGTCCACCATATCGTGAGAAATCCGGGCTAGGCATTCATCCTGATCCTTGTGACTTCGCGCTTATTTCGCGCAGCGGCAGCAAAATGATGCAAAATCTTGGCGGAGCAGCCGCGACGAATGCTGAAGCTTGGAATCATCCTGACCGCCGCAACCGTGACGATTCTCGTCGTGGAATTTTTTCGCGCGCAACGCAGGCCGTTCCCCGCGCACGGCTGGCTCGGCCTCGTCGCGCTCGTCTCCGCGGAGTACCTGATGTTTCACGGCATCGAGCCGGCGGCGACTTATTTCAGCCCCGTGGCATGGACATCCTACATTTTGATCGCCGACGCCGCGACATTCGCGATCTCTGGCCAATCGCGGTTGCGCGAAGAACCACTCGGCCTGCTGAAGATGGCGGCGCTCTCGATTCCGCTGTGGCTGATTTTTGAGGCGTACAATTTGCGGCTGGCAAACTGGGCCTACGTCGGCCTGCCGCAAGAGCAAATCGAGCGATGGATCGGCTATGCTTGGGCGTTCGCCACGATCACGCCGGGAATTTTCATGACTGCCGCGCTGATCGAATCCTTCGGCTGGTTCAACGAGGAATCGCGCGCGGTGCGATTCAGCCGTGCGACGGAAACGACGTTCATCGTGCTCGGCGCCGCGATGCTCAGCGTGCCGCTTATTGTCCCGGCACGCACCGCCGCCTATCTTTTCGGTTTGGTCTGGCTTGGTTTCTTGTTTCTTCTCGAACCGATCAACTATCGCCTCCACTTGCCTTCCTTCGAAGGAGATCTTGCGCGGGGGCATCGCAGGCGGCTGTACTCGTTCCTCGCCGCGGGGTGGGTGTGCGGCTGGTTTTGGGAATTCTGGAATTATTGGGCACGCGCGGGTTGGATTTACACGTTTCCCATCGGCCAGCGTTGGAAAATTTTCCAGATGCCCGCTCCCGGCTATCTGGCTTTCCCGGTGTATGCGCTAGAATGCTTCGCGATGTACGTGAACGGGGCTTGGCTCCTCAGCCCAAAATATATCGCTGAGAAAAAATATTCGGAATAGCCGGATGCTCATGCCAAGCCGATCTTTCCGCCTCCAGTTCTGGCTGACGATTGCAGCGATCGCATCGCTTTTGCCAGGCTCTGCGCGCGCTTCCGAACTCGATATCCCCCCAGATGCAAAAGAAGCAATCAATCTGATGTATTTAGGCAAGACAACGGACGCGACCTCGCTCGCACACAAACTCGAAGCCGAACGGCCCAACCATCCGCTTGGCTACCTCATCGAAGCCGACGTCCTTTGGTGGAACATTTATTGCAAATGGTCGGAGCGAAAATACAACACGATTGACGCCTGGAGCCACCCGCGTCCCGCTGACGCCGATGACAACGCAGAACTCGCTCTCGCCGACAAGGTGACGCGCCTGGCCGAAGCCGGCATCGCCAAATCCGACACAGCCGAGATGGAACTATATGCGGGATTGGGATACGCGTCGCGTTCGCGACTGCTGGCCCTTCGCTTCGAGAAAATGCCCGTGGCCCGCGCGGGCGTGGAAGCACGCAAGCACCTTCTGCGCTGCCTCGAACTCGACCCCAACATGGCCGACGCCTACCTGGGCCTCGGGCTTTATAACTATTACGTCGACACTCTTTCGGCCATGGCTAAAATCTTGCGTTTTTTCATGGGCATACCGGGAGGGGACAAGCGCGAAGGGTTGCGCCAGCTCGAAACCGCCTCCACCAAAGGCGAGCTGACTCAAATCGAGGCGCGCTTCAATATGGCCAGAAGCGTGCGCAACTACGATTTCGACTATGCGCGCTCCGAACAAGCCGCTGCACCGCTGATCATCAGCTATCCGGAAAATTGCATTTTCTTGCTCCTCGCAGGCGATCTCGAGCAGAAGCTCGGGCATAAGGAAGAGGCTGCCGCGAAGTTCCGCACCGCCGCCACGGCTTCCTGGGACGAACCGGCGTGCGCGGAGCGGGCGCACAAACTTGCGCGCGAAGCCCTCGTTACGCTTGGTGCGGACTGATGAGGTTTTGAGTAGCTCAGACACTCTTGCCTATGCGGTTTTTGCGATCGTTCAAAGCGGGTGGATGGTTGAATTTTCGAAAATCGCACAGGCAAGAGTGCCGGTGCTACTAAGCCCCATTCGAATCAGGGCCTCCCTTCAGGCAACGGGTTGCCGCGCGCTCTGCATCTCACGACTGCTGCGATAAGCTGTGTCGGTGTGGTCCCGGTTGACTTGAGCGTCCTCCGGTGGTATCAGAAACAGGCCGGTTTGGTGGGGGTTCTTCCTAATCCAGGGCGCGGGCTGCATTTTTACGCCGACCAATTCATCTCCCCAGGGGTGAAAGTGAGGCGTGGAGCCTGCCGAAAACTGAATCATCGCTGACTTCCTCAGCACCCGGATTGATCAAATAGCATTTTCCCCTGCCCGGAGTCCGGGCAGGATGGCTCGCGAGGAGCGTGTTCGGATGTGTTCGCGCAAGTGGCTGATTGTGGCGTTGATGGCGTGCGGCCTCGCGTCCGCCTGTTCCGAATACAACACGAATCTTTCCATTCAGACTTCCTCCTCCACGCTGGCGTTCATAAGCCCGAGCACCGCGACCGTGGGAAGCCAAGGCTTCACAATTACGGCTAACGGCTCGGGCTTTGTCACGGGCGCCTTGATTTTATGGAATGGCACCGCTCTGACGACAACCCTGGTTAACAGCCTTCAACTCACGGCGCCGGTTCCTGCTTCCGACCTTGCTAAAGCAGGGACCGTGCAGGTGTCCGTCCAGATTCCCGGCTCGGCTCAGTCCGCCACGCAAAACGTCAACAACACGACGACCACCGAAGTATCGAACGTTGTCTTCTTCACGATTAATGCGTCGCCAGGGACGCCGCCTTCCATCAGCGCGCTCTCTGCGTCTCCGCCGGGTTCAGGGGCGTCCACCCCATATTGCAGCACCCAGGGATTTACGCTGACCGTGACCGGGACGAATTTCACGAGCGACGCGACGGTGAATTGGAACGGGACCGCCCAGGCGACAACTTTCGTGAGCGCGACGCAACTCACTGCTTCCATCCCAGCTACTGATGTGGCGCTAGCCGGCTCCGCTGCCGTGACGGTATCGAATTCCATTGGGACATCGGCCGCATCGCCGTTCACTCTCTCCACCCCCGCGGGGGGATTTCCCACTCCCACCCTGACTTCCATAACGCCGAATTCCGCCCCGGCCGGCGCGGGCGGCTCCCCCGCGTTCACCATCACCGCGCAGGGCGCGAACGTCCTTCCGTGCACCGTCGTTCAATGGGTGAACGGCAACAACGTCATTACGCCGCTGCCAACGACATACGTTCCCGCCGTTGCCGCGACGCAAACGTCGCCAGGCAATCCCATCGAGCTGATTGCGACGGTGCCGCCAGTCGATCTTGCGAGTTCGGGAAGTGCGAATGTCCAGCTGATTAATCCCGCAACGCCGGCTTCCTCGAGATTAGCTTTCACAATTACTGCGCCCTCGATAATTTCTCTGTCGTCCTCGACGAATTCGTCAAACACAACGCCGGCGTGCAGTCCTCCGGGCGTCACTCTAACCGTGAACGGCGCGAATTTTGTGAACGGTTCGGTGGTCGATTGGGTTACGCAGACCACGCCGCCGGTCACTTCGCCGCTGGCCACGACATTTATCAGCGCGACGCAACTCTTGGCCACTATTCCGGCTCAGGATATTGCTTCCCCGCCAGCTACCGGCATGGTAAATATTCAGGTCTCCAATTCCGGCGTCCTCTCGAACGCGCTGCCCTTTACCATTTCCGCGGGGTCGCCCCCGGCGCCGTCGAATATTTCCCTTTCACAGACGACTGCAACTGCCGGGGCCGCCGCCTTTTCCTTGACCGTCTCCGGCACGAACCTTCTCCCATGTTCCGTAGTGCAGTGGACGAGCGGCAGTACCACAACCCAATTGGCCACGACCTACATCGGTCCAACCCAATTGAATCCTGCCCACCTGACTGCCACTGTACCGGCGGCGGAAACCGCGTCCGCGGGAACGGCTACGGTAGCCGTCGCCAGCCCGGCAGCGAGTACAAACACCTCCAACTCGGTTTCGTTTACGATTTCCCTCGCAACCATAGCGTCCGTTTCGGCGTCCACAACCTCCACCAACAACACGCCGTACTGCAGCCCGACAGGCCTCACCCTGACGGTAACCGGAACGGGTTTCGCGGACGGGCTCACCGTCAACTGGAATGGCTCCCCGCGTCCAACGACTTTTGTAAGCGCGACGCAACTCGCTGCGGAAATTACGACGGCGGACACAGCCTTCCTGGGCACGGGTGCGGCAGCGGTAGCCATTACCGTATCCGGCAGCACGCCCGCATCGAACTCCAACTCCCTCAAGTTTTCCCTGACGGCATTGCCAACCGGAACGACCTTCCCTGCGCCGGTCATTAATTCGATTGCGCCCTCGAACGCGGCAATCGAGACAGTCACCGGACCGCCTGTGGCAATGACCGTGAGTGGCAGCGGCTTGTCGCCATGCTCGGTCGTACAGTGGAACGGGGCTCCTTTGCCCACAAACATATTTATTGGGAGCAACGGAATCGCGGCAGTCATTCCCGCGGCAAATATTACTGCTGTTGGAACGGACCAGGTTGCGGTGACTACTCCTACGCCCGGGGGAGGATCCTCAGGCAACGAAACATTTACGGTTTTTGCTCCGGGGACTGTAGTCCCGAGCAAGCTGGCCGGGGGTTCGCTGTCCTTGCCTTTAATGAGCTCGAACCAACGCTATGGCGTGTTTGTGCTGGCTTCCAGCGTCGGGAGCACTGAAATTCCGGGAACGACCCAAAATGTTTTTGTAAACGATTCTTGCCTGGGAGCGCCGGCCGGTTGCACGCCTTCCGTGACGCTCGTCTCCGCCGGAACAGGCGGGAGTCCGGGCAACGCGGACAGCATCGTCCCCTCGATTAATGCGGACAGCGCGGTTGGCAGCGCGGACGGACGCTACGTGTCGTTCCTGTCTTCCGCTACGAATTTGGTGCCGGGTGCGACGAATGGCCTCCTGAACGCATTTGTCCGGGACACTTGCGCGGGGGTTTCGGCCGCCTGCACGCCTTCCACGCAACTCGTTTCCGTCTCGACCGGCGGAGTGCAAGCTAACGGCGCAACCACTTCGGCGACAATGGACGCGACGGGCCGCTACGTCACGTTTGTGTCCTCGGCGACCAACCTCGGCGCAACCTCCTCTTCCGGCGGAATTTTTCTTCGCGATACTTGCGCGGGCGCGGCTCCCGGCTGCACACCCTCCACGCAGCCGCTGGATTAGATTTCAGTAGGACGGGCTTCAGCCTGTCTGCTTTTGACCTTGGTTAGAAATCACATAAGCAGACAGGCTGAAGCCCGTCCTACAGTTCAATCCGCCAGAAGAAAAAGTCGATCCGCAGCCAGCTCAATCGCCCAAGGCTGCGGAAGCTCCCGAAACGATTCCCACTCCTGCTTGAAGACTTCAGCCTGCAAATGAAAATCGCCGGGTTTTGTAGACGGAGTGCCGATGCGCAGATCGAGCGTGACGCGGAAAGGCGTCTCCGTCATCGCGGCCAACCAACAAGGAAATACGTTCCCGGAATTTTCGGCGCTTGTTTTTCCGCCTGGGTGCACGCGGACGTGATGCGCGCGGATGGCAACATGCCCGGGCGGCTTCGCGAACTCCTGCGCGACGCGAAGCGCGCAGCCCCAATCGAGCGCTTCCACGCGCCCGTCGGAGAGGCGTCGCGCCCGGGAAAAATTCTTGCACCCGGTGACGCGCGCGACCTCGAGCGTTGGAGGATGCCGGAAAATTTCTTCCTTTGGACCTTGGGCCGCCACGCGCCCGTTCGACAGGACGACGAGCCCTACGCAAACGCGATAAGCCTCTTCGAGATTGTGGCTCACGAACAGCGTCGATCCGCCGTAGCTGGCCAGAGTGTCACGAAGCTGGCGTTCAAGAGCGCCGCGCAGATGCGTGTCCAGTGCGGAGAATGGCTCGTCCAGGAGCAGGGCGTCCGGCTCGATGGCAAGCGCGCGCGCCAGCGCCACCCGCTGCTGTTCGCCGCCTGAAAGCGTCGAGGGATGGCGTTCCGCGAGGCCATCGAGATGCGATGCGGCAAGCTGCTCCGCGACGCGCCGCTTCTTTTCGGCATCCGGTAAGCCCCGCAATCCGAACGCGATATTTTCAGACACGGTCAGATGTGGAAACAGCGCGTAATTCTGGAAGAGCAAGCCAATGCGGCGCAGCCGCGCGGGCGCATTGATGCCCTGCTCAGAATCAAACAGCACGCGCCCGTGAAGCACAATGCGCCCGCGATCCGGCTTCTCAAGCCCCGCAATCGCGCGCAGCGCCATCGTCTTGCCGGAGCCCGAAGGCCCGAGCAGTCCGAGTGGCGCCCCGTCCGCCGTAAATTCGACGGCAAGCCGGAACCCCGCCACGTTTTTTTCAATCGCAACTTCGAGTGACAAGTTTCATTCCCAGTGGAACAGGTTTCAGCCTGTGAGGTTTGGTCCTTGCTGGGACGAACCCCCACAGGCTGAAGCCTGTTCCACTTAGGACCTCCGCCACAGGCTCAAGGCCCGCCGATTCGTGCCATAAATGATCGTGAGGACCAAAAAGGAAAAAAACAGCAGCACCACCGCCGTCCGATTCGCCGCGTCGTAATTCGCGGCCTGCACCTGATCGTATATGTCGATCGAAACCGTGCGCGTCACGCCCGGAATGTTCCCGCCGACCATCAGCACCACGCCGAACTCGCCAATCGTATGCGCAAAGCTCAGCACGATTCCCGTCAGAGCCCCGGCAGCAGAGAGCGGCAGAATCACGCGGAAAAAAGTCGAGAGCCGCGAGGCACCAAGCGTCCACGAAGCCTCGATCAACCGCCGGTCCACCGCTTCAAAGCCCGCTGAAAACGGCTGCACCGCGAACGGCAAACTGTAGAGGACGGACGCGACAAGCAAGCCGCCGAACGTGAATGGAAGCGCATGCCCAAACCAAGACTGCCAAACCCGGCCCGCAAAATGGCGCGGACCGAGCCCCACAAGAATGTAGTAACCAAGCACCGTTGGCGGCAGAACCAGGGGCAGCGCGACAACCGCTTCAACCAGAAATTTCCAGCGCCAACGCGAGAACGTAACCCAATATGCGATGGGCAACCCTGCGGCCAAGAGAATTCCCGCGACGCAAACCGCCAGCTTCAGTGAAAGCGCAATCGCCTCCAAGTTCAAGGCTTTTCCCCGCGGGAAGCCCTCGCAGGAAGCACAAACCCATACCGTTCCAGCAAAGCCGCAGTCGCAGGCATCTTGATATATTCAAGAAATTGCCGCGCGCCTCTTGGATTTTGCGAACCTTTCAGGACAACGACGCCCTGTTCGATTGGACCGTGCAAATTTTCCGGAATGTCCCAGTAGTTGCCCTTATCCTTCATCTCGGGAGAAACCGCCAAAGAAAGCGCGATGATTCCCACCTGCGCATTTCCAGACTCCACAAACTGCGCGGCCTGCGAAATATTCTCACCAAGTACCAGCCGGTCCTTCACTGCGTCGTATATGCCAATTTTGCGAAGCGCCTCCTCCGCCGCGCGTCCGTAAGGCGCGTGCTCGGGATTGGCGATGGCGATTTTGTGGACGGCCGGGTCGCGCAATGCGGAAAATCCCCTGCTGACATCCACGCGGGAATCGTTCCTCATCCACAACACAATTTTGCCGATCGCGTAGAGATACGTGCTCCCCGGCGCCGCGAGCCCTTCCGTCTCCAGCTTTTTCGGGTAGGCAATGTCAGCGGAAAAAAAGACATCAAATGGCGCGCCATTTTCAATCTGCGTGAGGAAATTTCCGGACGAGCCGATGCTGAGCCGAACCGTGCAGCCTGTGGCTTTTTCAAAACTCGCGGTGATTTCATTCATCGCATAAGTCAGGTCGGACGCCGCCGCGACAGTGACAGTCCCGCAAGGCTTCGCCGTATCTTGCGCCGATGATGCGGCATTCCCTGCACGAGCAGCGCGAAATGGCACGCCAAGTGCAAGCAAGGCGAGTGCCGCCAATGCAACAGTTCTGCGAATCTTCTTCACCATCGCATGGTCCGGAATCACACCCGCACGATCATGACTTCCGTGGATTTGATGAGGGCAGCAGCGGTCTGCCCCTTTTCCAGGCGCATTTCGCGCGCCGCATCCGCCGTGATGATCGAGGAGATGCGCTGCCCGCCGATAGAAAGTTTTACCTGCGCCAGCAACCCGCTATAGCGCACTTCCACGATCCGCCCGACAAGCTGGTTGCGCCCGCTAATGCGGCGGAAATTGCGCCGTCCGGCCAGCATGTCCTTTTCCTCGTTGCGCGGCAGAAACCGCTCGATCTCCGATACGGGTATGCGGTGGTGCCCGCCGGCGGTCCGGATGCTGCGCAGTTTCTTCTTGTAGATCCACTGCTTCAGCGTGGGATAGCTGATCCCCAGCGAGCGCGCCGCGTCGCGGGGATTGAGCAATTCTTCGGATTGCACGGACACCTCCAGAAAATCCATTTATACTCGAATTAAATAGAATTGTAAATACGGATTAATACGATTCAAGTGGAACAGGCTTCAGCCTGTGGGTTTTCTTCATAGCGCCAGGACGTTTCCCTTTTGGCGGAATTGAAATATCACGAAGGTTCAATGGAACCCCACAGACTGAAGTCTGTTCCACTAATCCTCCGGCGCAAACGCCAGCAGAACATTGCCCGGCATTCCGCCGTTGCGCGGGTACCCGGAGTTGACGAACACCATGCCTCCGGCGATGACCGGCCCCGCGCCGTCGATCGAGCCGCCCTTAGCCGGCACGCCATTAACCGTGGAATAAGTCTGGGCAGCCGTGTCGAAATCCCAGAGCATCTCGCCGTCCTCGGTGCTGAACGCCCGAACATGCCCGTCAAGCGACGGCGAGAATACGACGCCGGGAATCAGCGTCAGCGCGGCGGACTGGCCGGGACTGCAGCCCGGTCGCGGAGGATCGCACGGATGGCCCGGAGCAAACCAGGCTTTCGAACCATCTTCAAGATGCAGCGCTGTCAGTCCGCCGCCCTTCGCGGGATCGAATGTGGCGCCGCCCACCGGTCCGGCGGTGTTCATCACGCCCGATGTATCGTTCACGGCCGCGTACAATTTCTGTCCATCGGTCGCCATGCCCCACTGCACGCCTCCGTTCAGGCCGCCTTTTCCGACGCGCGTCTGCCACAGGATTTTCCCCTTCGCGTCCGGGTCAAATGCGTAGACTATGCCGGCTTTTTGGCCCGCAACCAGAATTTCCTTGCCGTTCGGCGCGCGAACCAGGATGGCCGACGAGCCAAAATCGTAGTCCGGCCCATTCGTTGACGGGCAATTCACTCCCTTATTCCGGCAGGAGGAATTATAGGCGTCGTTCGCGAGCACCTGCTGGGACCACACGATCCGTCCCGTCTTTAGGTCGAGAGCCACTACGGCATCACTCGTTGAAGTTGCAGGGACCGAATAATTATCGCCGGTTGCCACGTAGAGCAATCCCCGCTTGGTGTCCACAGTCGGTGCCGACCAGACTGGAGCGCCGGAAGGCCCCCATTGCTCCGTGCCCGCGCTAGTCGTGCCCGTTTTTTGCGGCGCGTCCACCGTGTAAGTCTTCCAAACTACGGAACCGTCGCGAACGCGAAGCGCCGTGATGCTTCCGCGAAACGTGCAGCACACATACTGCGGATCGAGCGATCGCGTTTCCTCCCACGAAGCTGCCGGAATGAATACGACGCCATTTAACTCCGCGGACGACCCCGTCAAACGTGCCGCTTCGTGTTCATCGATTCGCTTCTTCCAAAGCAAATGGCCGGACTTGGCGTCCAGCGCGTAGGCCCATCCGATCAAATCCGTGACCACGAGCGAAATCGCGGACCCGCTCGAAACGGGACGAATGGCGGCTCGTACTGGCCCGTTGGCTTGAAATACCCAATGGATACAACCCGTCCTGGCATCCACAGCCTCCACCGCGCCACTGGCGCTGCCCACGAATAGCGTGCCGTTCACGACCGTTGGCGCCGCGAATGCTGTCACGTCGCCGGGAAAACCAAGCGCCCATTTCAATTTGAGATGCCCAACCTGTCCCGCGCTCAGACCCGCACTGGCGGCGGTCTGAAAGCGCGAATTCGAGGCGGAGGGACTCCACCCCGCCCACGTGTCGCTCGCGGGACCGGAAAGGATAGAAATATTCGAGGAGCAAAACGCGCTGGCGGGCAGCGGCGATTCTTCCGTTTTCGTCCCCAGAAAGTTCGCGACTGCTTCGCGCTCGGCGCGATTGATGGGATAAGCCACCGCCATCATCAATCCAAAATCGAGCGTCCGCAGAATTCGCGCGGCGGACAGTTTCTGCAAAGCGTCCCGTGAAGGCGCGCGCGTCCCCTCCTGATCGTGGCAACTTGCGCAACGTTTTTGGTACACCTCCGCGCCAGTGGCTGCAGTTGGCGCGGCCGGCACGTTGGACGACGCGTTCTGCGACGCCGCCGCAGGAATCCTCGAAATACAGATAAACAAAATCCCGGCGCAAATAGAAAAGCTTGCAAAAGTCCGTTGATATCTCATGCGAACTTTTCCTTTTTAGAAGGAATGATTGTCTCAGGGAATCTTACGATATTTCGTGCATCAACGCGGCGGGAACATTCTTTGTGGAACAGGCTTCAGCCTGTGTGCCTTTAGTCCTTGCAAGCCCGAAACCCCACAGGCTGAAGCCTGTTCCACTTAGACATGCGCGGCGGCTTCCTGCTCGAATGCGTGATAAGACGAACGCACTAGTGGACCTGACTCGACGTGCGCAAAGCCCATCTGCTCGCCCAATTGTTTGTATTCGGCGAATTCATCAGGATGGACGTAGCGCACGATGGGCAGGTGCTCGCGCGTAGGCTGCAAATATTGTCCGAGCGTCAAAATGTCCGTGCCTTGCGCGGCCAGATCCTGCATCGCGGCAAGTACCTCTTCGCGCTCTTCCCCAAGGCCAAGCATCAGCCCCGTTTTCGTTGGCATCTCCCGAGCCAGAGATTTCGCGCGCCGCAGTAGCTCAAGCGAACGCCCATACACCGCGCCTTTGCGTACTTCGTGGTACAGCCGCGGAACCGTTTCCGTGTTGTGATTCAGAACATCCGGTCGCGCCGCAACCACGGTTTCGAGGGCGTTCCAGTCGCCCCGAAAATCGGGGATCAAAACTTCCACTTTGCATGCCGGAACCCGCTGGCGAATTTCGGAAATAGTGCGCGCGAAAATGGCCGCGCCGCCGTCGGGCTGGTCGTCGCGGTTGACGGAAGTGACGACAGCGTACCGCAATCCCATGCGTTCCACCGCTTCGGCCACGCGCTCCGGCTCCTGCTCATCAGGGGGACCGGCCGGCTTTCCCGAAGGCACAGCGCAGAAGCCGCAAGCGCGCGTGCAGATATTCCCAAGAATCATGAACGTCGCGGTACGGTGCTCCCAGCATTCGCCCATGTTCGGGCAGTGCGCGCTCTCGCACACCGTGTTGAGCCCCAGCGTGCGCATGATGCGTTTCAGGTCTTGGTAATTGGGCCCGTTAAAAAATTTCACGCGCAGCCATTCCGGCCTTGGATGAGATGCCGGATCGAGCGAGCGGCCGGGCGCAGGCGGTGGAACTGAGTTTGAAATAATGTGAAACGGCGATGCCATTTATAAGTTTCTCAACCATTCATTCTAAGGGCAGCCCCGGCGAGACACAAGCGCATCGCTTAACGGGTAGAAGGCAGCTCACACTCAAATGCAACAAGTCCCGGAAGGACGAAACCCCATAGCCCACGGCGGAAGCCATGGGGAATTGGAAACCCATTAAATTTTGAAGCAATCTAACCACACTGAACGATACGTTTTGTGTCTATTTTACCACGCCATTTTATCCAGCAGGTTTCAACCTGCTGATTATAAAAGGCTAAACATTAGTCTAGAAGGGCTTCAAAGTGCTTCTACAAGTGTGAAAATGAGCTATCAAACGACCATTGAAAGACCTGTTGCCACTAAGGGTGTCGGCCTCCACACAGCGGTCAAATCCTACCTGCGGCTGGTGCCTGCGCCGGCCAATACTGGAATCGTTTTCCGGCGCGTGGATCTGGACAATTTTGAGATCGAAGCGCACGTGCGAAACGTGGCGCGCGTAAGCTATGCCACGAGCTTGATGAAGAAGGGCGTCCTGCTATCCACCACCGAACACCTGCTCGCCGCCCTCTATTCTTGCGGTGTGGACAACGTATACGTCGAGTTGGACGCCCTGGAGTTGCCGATCCTCGACGGTTCCGCGCAGCCTTTCATTGAAATGCTTGTGCAGGCGGGAATTCGCCGGCTGCGAAAGCGGCGCCGTTATCTGAAAATCGTAAAACCACTGGAATTTTCCGAG
>Ga0070731_10001902_pt1 | contig 20788 bp, 18 predicted proteins | sample Coa_R1_2_FD_66448 | JGI IMG/M metagenome (GOLD analysis project Ga0070731, IMG submission 66448) | Surface soil microbial communities from Centralia Pennsylvania, which are recovering from an underground coalmine fire - Coalmine... | ecosystem: Environmental > Terrestrial > Soil > Unclassified ... | reverse complement strand
CGACACGGATTGCTCCTCGGGTTATATACGGGCTAAGGGAGGAATGGTTACGGTAATTGTGATTCCGCTTCGTGAATCTCGTAGCTGGTGACGATTTCCGCGGTCGGACGCAAGGTGGCGGCGACGCTGCAATATTTATCCGTGGAAAGTTCGATCGCTTTGGCTACGGAGGCTTCATTGAGCTTTCGGCCCGTCAGAATGTGACGGACCTCCATGCGGCGGAAACTTTTAGGGAAATCCTCGCGCCGATCGCCGTGAACTTCAATCCGGTAATCCGTCAGTTGCTCACGCTTCTTGTGCAGAACGGCGACCACGTCCGCGCCAGTGCACGCTCCCAGCGCGACCAGCAGCAATTCGAGCGGACTGGGCGCGGCCGAGCGCTGGCCGTTGGTGTCGAGCGTGAGCGCGTGGCCGCTCGGAGCGATCGCGACGAAGAAGTCGTTGCCTCCGTAATGAATCGTTGCGTGAGTATCTTTCATTTTCCTAAGGATACTGTGGTCAGTCTACACTTAGAAGTTCATGCCGGAATCGATCACGTTATCCGATATTCAGACGGCGCGGCAGCGCATCGCGCCCTGCATTCGCCGCACGCCGCTCACGCCCAGCGCCACGCTGAGCGAGCGTCTGAAGACCAACGTCTACGTAAAGCTTGAAGTTTTTCAAAAGACCGGATCGTTCAAAGTGCGTGGAGCTTTTAACAAGGCTCTGAGCTTGCGGCCGGAGGAGCGAGGGCGCGGACTTGTCGCGGTCAGCGGAGGCAATCATGCGCAGGCGGTCGCGTACGTGGCGCGGGCGCTTGGACTCAAGTCGCTGATCCTGATGCCGGAGGGCACGCCGAAGAACTACGTCGACGCCACTCGCGGATATGGCGCGGAAGTGAAGTTCGCCGCGACCGCCATGGGCGCCTTCGCGGCGGTCGCGGATTATGAGAAGGATGGCTGGGCCTACATACATCCCTTTGACGATCCTCTCGTTATGGCGGGGCAAGGCACGGTGGGGCTCGAGATTCTGGAGGATGTTCCGCAGGTCACCGACGTGATCATCAGCATCGGTGGCGGCGGCTTCATGAGCGGAGTCGCGACGGCAGTCAAGGGTCTGAAGCCGGGAGTCAAGGTCTGGGGCGTTGAGACCGAAGGCGCGGACTGCATGTCGAAATCGATTGCCGCAGGGCAAATCGTGACGCTCGATTCCATTAAGTCGGTTGCAAGAACGCTGGGGGCGCCAGCCCCGTCCGAACGGACGTTTGAAATGGCAAAACGGCTGCTTGAATGCATCACGGTAGTTCCCGACCGGGAAGCAGTCGCGGCTTTGCGACTGATTCTAGAGCGTTTAAAAGTGCTGACCGAAGCCGCCGCATCGTGCACGCTCGCCGCAGCCGAGCGCCTGAAGGATCGATTTTCTTCCGACCGTCACGTGGTGCTGATTCTTTGCGGCGGGAATATCGGGGTCGACGATTTATGCAAGATCGTCACCATGTGACGGGAATAAACTCAAATCGAGCCGAGTCTGGCACGATGAGGGATGAAAATCGCCGCTTCCAAGCTCGCGCGGTTTGAGCAGGCCGCGATGCCGCATTTCGACGCGGCCTATAACCTCGCCCGCTGGTTAACCCGAAGCTCAGGGGACGCCGACGACGTCGTGCAGGAGGCGTTTCTCCGTGCCTTCACATTTTTCGACAGTTTTCGCGGCGGCGACGGGCGGGCATGGCTGTTCTCCATTGTCCGCAATACCTGCTACACGTGGCTGCGGAAGAATCGCGCGCAGGAGATGATGACCGAGTTCGACGAAGCGCTGCACAGCGCCGAGACGGCAAGTCCCGAAACGCTTCAGTTGCGCCGCGCCGATTCAGAGATGGTCCGGGAAGGCCTGGGGAAGCTGCCTGCGGAATTTCGAGAGGTGCTGGTACTCCGCGAGATGGAAGATCTGTCCTACAAGGAAATCGCGGACGTCACTGGCTTGCCCATCGGTACCGTCATGTCCCGGCTTGCGCGCGCCCGAAAGCGCTTGCATGATCATCTGTGCGAACCCGCAAGCCAGGAGTCGAGCGCATGAGTTGCAAGGAGATCCGTGTGTTTATGGACGGTTATCTAGACCGCGAACTCGATCTGGTGCGGAGCATCGACCTGGAGCGGCATCTGCACGATTGTTCCGAATGCGCGGCGCTGCATCAAGCGCGCATGGCAGTTCGCGCGGCAATGGGCGCGGGCACGCTACGTTACGCGGCGGGCGAACGTCTGAAGAAGAATGTACGGGCGGCGCTCGCCGAACGGGATCGCGAAGAGCGAAAGGCACAGCGCCACGGGTTCCAGATCCCCTGGACCGCTATCGCGGCGGCCGCGGCAGCATTCGTGGTGGCGGCGGCGCTGTGGATGCGGCCTGGCGCCAATCCGGTGGAGAACGACGTGGTCGCAAGCCACATCCGTTCCTTGATGGCGAATCATCTGATGGACGTGCCCTCCACGGACCAGCACACGGTGAAGCCGTGGTTCGCGGGAAAGCTCGACTTCGCGCCACCGGTGAAAGATCTGGCGGCGGACGGGTTTCCGCTGGTGGGCGGTCGTTTGGATTACATCGGCAACCACGCCGCCGCAGCGATCGTGTATCGGCGGAACCAGCACATCATCAATGTTTTCCTTTGGCCCGGCACCCATGAAGGACGAATTCGCGCGGCTGGAGGCCAGGGCTACAACGTGATTCAGACCGTCAGTAACGGAATGCAATATTGGGTGGTCAGCGATCTGAACCGGCAGGAGCTTCAGCAGTTTACCGAGCGCCTATTGGCTCCCTAAAGCGAGCATCGCCATCCCCAGGATGATCAGGCCGAGCGCCATAAATTTGGTTTTGGTCAGCGGCTCTCCAAAAAACAGCCGGGACCACACGACCGTCCACAGATAGCCCAGGGCGACCAGCGGATAAAGGACGCTGAGTTCGCCGCGGCGCATTCCCAACACAAAAAAAACCGACGAAAGCAGATACGCCCCGATTCCTGCGGCAAGCCGCCAGTTCGTGGCGATGGAACGAACGTTCATTTCCAGGCGGCCCGCTCCGGCCTTTAGGAACACGGCGCCAAAACTCCCCACAAATCCGCACAGAAAAATCCAGGCCATGGAGGAAAAGGGAGTGGTGGTCACCGCTTTGCCCCCCTTCCGAGAACCGCGACGCCCGCGACGATCGTCGCTATGCCGGTGAGCTTTAGAGCATTCATCGATTCGTGAAAAATCAACACGGAGAGAACGGTGACCCAAACGAATGTCAGGGCGATTACCGGGTAAAGCATCGACAACTCGCCGCGCCGCAAAGCCAGAATCAGGAGAACCGTGCTGATTCCGTACAGCGCATAGCCTGCGAATAGGACACGGGTCGTGAGAATGCTCACCAGCGTGTGGATGATGGATGCGTGCGCTCCGACAGAGCCAGCGCCCGACTTGATCAGGACTTGTGCGGCGGCGCCGAGGATCGTACAGCAAAATACGAGGAGCACCGAACGCCGGTGGTGAGCTTCGAGAGTAGGCGTCAAACTTTTAGAATATCGAAATCACTCCCCGCTCTGCTGCAAAAGCTTGGCCACCAGCGCCGTCCACCCGGTTTGATGGCTGGCTCCGATCCCGGCGCCATTGTCGCCATGGAAGTATTCGTAGAACAGGATGTGATCGCGGAAATTAGGGTCGGTCTGCATCTTTTCCGCGCCGCCGAACACGGCCCGGCGCCCATTTTCATCGAGCAGGAAGATTCGCGCCAGACGGCGGGACAGCTCACAGGCGACTTCCCCCAAACTCATGCGATTCCCGGAGCCAGTGGGGAATTCGACGGTAACGTCGTCGCCGAAGTAGTGGTTGAAACGTTGCAGAGACTCGATAAGCAGAAAGTTCACCGGGAACCAGACCGGGCCGCGCCAATTCGAATTGCCGCCGAAAGTGGGCGTACGCGATTCGGCCGGTTCGTAATCGACGCCGTAAACCTGCCCGTCGACCGTCATTCGAAACGGATTCCTTTCATGGAATTTGGAGACGGAACGAATGCCGAAGGGAGACAAAAATTCCGTTTCGTCGAGCATCCGCTCCAGCACGCGCAACAGCCGCGGGCGCGCCAGCAGACTCAACAGGCGCCGGGACTCCTGCCCTTCCCGCGAAACAGAAGCGATATTCGAACACAGATCCGGCCGGTTGCGTGTAAACCACTCCATCCGCCGGTGGAAGCCGGGAAGCCGCTCGATCTTCTCCGGTTCGATCGTGTCGACGGCGAACAGGGGAATCAAGCCAACAACCGAATGCAGAGGCATCAACGTAGTGCTGCCATCCGGGTGGCGCAAACGGTCGTAGAAAAAACCGTCGTCGTCGTCCCACAAACCGCCATCACCAATGCCGTTCATGGCGTTGGCGATGTACAGGAAATGCTCGAAGAACTTGCTGGCCACGTCCTCGTAGATGGGATCCACCTTGGTGGCCAGTTCAAGGGCGATTTTCAGCATGTTCAAACAGAACATCGCCATCCAACTGGTTCCGTCTGACTGCTCGATGAATCCGCCGTTAGGCAGCGGCTGGTTGCGGTCGAAAACGCCGATGTTGTCAAGCCCCAGAAACCCGCCTTCAAAAATATTGCTGCCTTCCGAGTCCTTGCGATTCACCCACCAGGTGAAATTCATAAGCAACTTATGAAAGACGCTTTCGAGGAACGCGTAATCCGGCACACCCGACAGTTTGCGATCGATCTGAAACACCCGCCAGCAGGCCCAGGCATGCACCGGAGGATTGACGTCGCCGAAGGCCCATTCGTAGGCCGGAATCTGCCCGTTCGGATGCATGTACCATTCCCGCAGGAGCAGACGGAGCTGACCTTTCGCGAAATCGGGGTCAACCATCGCGAACGGTATCATGTGGAACGCAAGATCCCACGCGGCGTACCACGGATATTCCCACGAATCCGGCATCGAGATGATGTCGTCGTTAAACAAATGCACCCAGCGCGCGTTGCGACCATTCCGGCGCTCCTGGGGAGGAGGCGGCTGACCGCGATCCCCTTTCAGCCAATCTTCGACGACAAAGTGATAAAACTGCTTAGACCAGAGCAGACCGGCAAATGCCTGGCGCTGGACTCGCTTGCCATCCTCGCTAAGATCCGGTGGCGCGAAGGAATAGAACTCGTCGGCTTCGGTGATCCGTTCCGCGAACAGGCCGTCGAAGTCCCGCACCAGACGCGATGGCTGGGTGACCTCCGTCAAGCGCATCCGAATTACTTCCGTCTGGCCCGGACCGATGTCAAGACGAAGCCAGGCGCAGGCCTTGGTGCCGCGCTGCGCGGGATTGACCGCGTTCTCGCGCCCGTGCACCACGCGCTCATGAAACGCGTCCTTCAGATACGATTCTGAACCTTGCCATCCCCACAATGCGCGAGTATTCGTATCGTTTTCCGTGAACAAGAGTTGCGCCGGGCGATCGCAACTGAACCGATACGAGCCCAACGTGGGATGAACCGCGGCGATCGCGTTCTCATCCGCTCTGCCCAGAGACGGACGCGGGGAGCCGGGCGCCCAGGACCAGGTATTTCGGAACCAGAGTGAGGGCAGAAGATGCAGAGCCGCGGTTTCAGGGCCGCGATTGGTTGCCGTGACGCGAATCAGGATATCGTCGACGTCCACCTTCGCGTATTCGACGAAGATATCGAAATAGCGATTGTCGTTGAATATCCCTGTGTCGATCAGCTCGAATTCCGGGTCCTGGCGGCCCCGGCTTCGGTTCACGTCCAGCAGTTGCTGGTATGGAAAGGCGGCCTGTGGGTATTTGTACAGGCACTTCATGTAGGAATGCGTCGGCGTCGCGTCGAGGTAATAATACAGCTCTTTCACGTCTTCGCCATGATTGCCCTGATTATTCGTGAGGCCGTAAAGACGTTCCTTTAGAATCGGATCGCGCCCGTTCCACACGGCGAGCGCGAAACATAATCGCTGATGATTGTCGCAGATGCCCGCGATGCCATCTTCGCCCCAACGATACGCGCGGAGGTGGGCATGTTCAAAGGGAAAATACTCCCACGCGGCTCCATACTTGCTGTAATCCTCGCGCACAGTGCCCCACGCACGTTCGGAAACGTACGGACCCCAGCGCCGCCAGTGTTCGAGCTTATGTGCGGCCGCTATGAGACGGCGCTTTTCTGCGTCCATGATTGATTCTAGAATGGGTTCGCTTCTTGACCCGCTCAGGCCTGCGGCTGGCTGGATTCGCGGTGAATCCAATGATACGCGGCCACGGAGTTCTTCCAGAAATACTTCTCGGCGACGGCGCGGCCCTTGGCTATGAAATATTCGCGCACCAGCTTAAACCCGGTTCCGTAGGGTTCCCAGTTGTCGCTATTCGGCCAATCGCTGCCGAACAGGAGATGGTCTTCACCGAAGATCCCGAAGAGCTGATCCAGCCGCGGGCGGTAAAAATCGAGATCGGTGGGAATGCGCCCTTCCACGCGCCGCAGGACTTCGGAAATCTTCACGTACACTTGCGGACGCTTGGCCAGCTCATGCAAATTCGATTCGTATTGATTGCGAGCCGAAGACTCCGCCGGCGGTTCGAGCTGCGGCAGGTGATCGATCACGATTTTCAAGTTCGGAACTTTGTCAGACACGCGAACCATTGTCTCGATCAGCGCGGGACGTGAGTTTGCGGTATCGAGAACCATGTTTGCATCGGCAAGCAGCTTCAGGCCGTTGATGAATTCCGGCTTGTTGATTTCCACGCCAAGGTCACGACCCCACAAATTCCCGTAACGGATACCGCGAAACAGAGGGTTGCGATGATAACGCTCCAGATATTCGGGAAACTCCGGCTTGCCAGGTTCCAGATCTCCGATGGTGCCCACGATCATGGTGTCCTTGGCGGCGATATCCAAAACCCAGAGGTTGTCTTCGATCCACGGGCTGGCTTCGACTTCGATCGCTCCTACAACGCCGAACGGCTTAGCGATTTTCCGATAGCGATCCGGCAGCGCGGGCATGTACAGCTTCGCGTTGTCTTTATCGGGATACGGCACGCCCTGGGGACGGCGGGTATCGAAAAGATGGATGTGCGTATCGATAACCGGAAACGGCAGCTTCTGTGCAAGAAGACTCTGCGCGGCCGTAGCTGCGGCCCCGGCTAGAAACTCGCGGCGGTTCAAGATGCGACCTCGATATCCCAGCCCAGGCCGGGGCGGTCCGAAGCGCGCGCGTAAATTCCCTCCGGCCCGCGGGTGATGTGATTGTCCTCTTCAAAGCGCTTGTAGATGATATCGGGCCCTCCAGGAGCGGGCATGAACGTCTCCACCCAAGGACTATTCGTCGTCGCCATGGCGAAGTGGATGCAATCGAACCCTCCGCCGACGTGCGGGATCACGGAAATATCGTAGGCGGCGGCCAGCGCGGCGATCCGGCGCAGTTCCGTCATCCCGCCGCACCAGTGAACATCCGGCTGCCAGATTGCGGCGCCGCGATGATCCAGCAGTTGACGGAACGCATAACGGGTGTATTCGTGTTCGCCAGTCGCGATCCGTGTGGATTTGATCGCAGCACGAATGCGGCCGAAGCCTTCGTAATCGCGGGGCTGGAGGCACTCTTCCATCCAGTAGACCCGGTACGGCTCGACCAGGCCGGCCATTTCAATCGTGTACTGCTCGTTCCACGCCATGTAGCAATCGAGCATGATATCGCCATAGGGACCGAGAAGTTCGCGCGTGTGCTTGACCAGTTCGACGTTTTTCTTTTGGCCTTCATGCCCGTCCGCCGGACCGTACGGGATCGCGATCTTCAAACGCTTGTAGCCGAATTTCAAATGCTGCTCCAGATCGTTTCCCGTGCAATAGGATGGGATGCGATCTTTGGTCGCCCCGCCAAGCAGTTGATAGACCGGAACGCCGAGCGCATTGCCGACCAGATCCCACAGCGCGAGATCGACACCGCTGATCGCGTTAATCGCGATACCCGCCTGGCCGTAGGGCATGGTCGAGCGGTACAAAATATCCCAGATCCGTTCAATGTTGAAAGGATTCTGGCCGATCAGCAGCTTCACCAGATGCTGCTCCACGACCGCGCCGCCGCCAGCGCCGCCGCTGCCGTATCCCTTTACACCCCTGTCTGTCGAAATTTCGACGGTGAATCCTTCGAGTTTTCCGGGATCCGGATTCCATAAGGAGCGCATCGGCTTGTATTCCGAATAAATGGACATTGGGTTGGCGACTTCGACGCCGCCAGTCGACCACGAGCCTGCCGCAGGCGTGTAGGCCGGCAGCGGACGCTTGGGACGCGTGTGCACCACGCGCACGCCCGTGATCTTCAGATTGCTCTTTTCGCTCTGAAACGCAAGCGCAGGAAGGCTCACTGCGGACGCTGCGCTGAGTTTTAGAAATGACCGGCGATCCATATGTGTGTCTCCTACTGGGACCCAAGTGCGAATGACAAAATGTTTCCGCCCGAAGCTACCGCGACGTATTGTCTTCCGTTGACCATGTATGTCATCGGCGACGCCTTCCACGGCTGCGTTGCTTTGAAGTTCCACAGCATTTTTCCCGATTTTGCGTCCAACGCCGCAAATCCACCCCCGGTTTCGCCGTAGAAGACGAGCCCGCCAGCGGTAGAAAGCACGCCTGAATAGTTCGCTTCCTGCGGGCCGATTTGCGGAACTTCCCAGGCGATCTCGCCCGTTCCGATGTCGAAAGCCCGGAGATATTTCAAGCCGGGATCCGATGGCTCGCGATAGCCCTCGTATCCGCCGTTCTGCGCTTTCTTGTAGATGCTGCAGTCTTCGACAGCCATGATATAGAACAGCTTGGTATCGGGATCGAAAGCAGTGGAATACCAGTTGGTCGCGCCGCGCACCGATGGGCAGGTTTTGACTCCGGCCTTGGTCGGCTTGTTCGCCGGCAGCAACTGCGGCACGCCATCGGGGCCGATACCGGTCGCCCAGTTCAGTTTTTTTACGAACGGACGGCCCAACAAAAGTTCGCCATTCGTACGATCCAGCACGTACGCAAATCCATTTCGATTGGCCTGCAATAACAATTTGCGGTCGCGGCCCTGATAGTTCGTGTTGACGAGCAGCACCGGTTCGGTCGCGTCCCAATCGTGAAGATCGTGCGGAGTGAACTGGTAATACCAACGCAATTTCCCGGTCTTGGCTTCGAGCGCGAGCACGCAGTTGGTGTACAGATTGGCGCTGCCGCGTTCATCGCCATCGGTTGCCGGATACGGATTGCCGGCGGTCCAATAGAGCGTATCCGTTTCCGGATCATAAGAGCCGGTTACCCAGGTCGCGCCTCCGCCCGTCGGAAGGGCCTTCGGGTTCCACGTCTCCGATCCTTTTTCGCCGGGAGCGGGAACGGTCCAGAATCGCCAGGCCAATTGGCCAGTGGTTGCGTGGTAGGCCGCCAGGAAACCACGCAATGGAGTATCGCCGCCGCCGACACCGGAAATCACCAGGTCTCCGACAACCAGCGGGGCCGACGTCGATGTGAACCGGCCGGGCGTCACGGCCATGACAACGTCCCACATCACTCCGCCGGTCAGACGATGAAGGCAGACCAGATGCGCGTCGGCGGTGGCGAAGAACAGCCGATCACCGAGGATAGCAACGCCTCGATTGGGCTCAACGAACCCATTCGCCTTCGCTCCGCTGTCCGATCGCGTGTAGCACCAGATCTCGTGGCCCGTTCGCGAATCGAGCGCGCAGACGGCTCCGGGCGCGGTCACGTACATCACGCCATCGCCAGCCACAATGGGCGTCGTTTCCAGGCCGAATCCCCGGAGAGAATAAATCCACTGCAACTGCAAATTTTTCACAGTGCCGGTATTGACCTGAGCGAGCTCGCTATGGCGATTCCCCCCGGGGACCCCGTTATAGGTCGGCCATTCTCCCTTTACCGCCTCGGGTGCAATCGACGCAGTTTCCGGCTCGGATGGAAGCGGACCTGACATCGCGGCAGTGAGAGTACTCAGGTACGCGATCAGATTTTGACGCTCGGCAGGCGTTCCCTTGAACGCGGGCATATAGGATTGTTTCTCGCGCGTGATCTGTGTGTATTCCTCGTCGACCAGCAGATGCATCCTGCCGTCGAAAGTCTGCAATTGAAGATCGTGCTCAGCGCGATTACGCGCAAAACCGCGCAGCGTGAATCCATCGCGAAGGGTAACATTCACCACCGCCCACGCCTCGTCCGGGCAGAATGCCCAACCGGGGCACGTTGCCGTGGTGTGGATGCCCATTTGAGACGTCGGATTGTCGAGCAACATTTCCAGTTCGCGGACCGTCGCCTTGTTGCCGATCTCGGACAGGTCCGGCCCGTTCACCTTGCCGCGTCCGTGCAGCATATGGCAAGTCGAGCACTGGCCGCTTCCAAAAAACAATTTTTCGCCCGCGGCCGTATCGCCAGCGGGCTTCATATCCGCGGCCGAGACATTCAGCGACCGGACCCAGCGCGCCAGCAGACGAAGTTCATCCTCGGGCAAACGAAATGGCGGCATGCCCGCGGGGGTTCCAGTCTTGATCAGGTCGGCGATCTGTTGTTCGGCCCGGCCGCGAAGTCCCCGGTTGTTGATCAACGCCGGAGCGCGATCTCCGCCCGCGCCGCCTTCCCCGTGACAACCTTCGCAGAGCTGGCCGAATTGTTTCTCCGCCTGCGCGAAGTTATCGGAGTTCTGCGCGGCAGCCGGAAGAACGAGCAAAGCCAGCGCGGTCGCCCATCTTTTCATGCCACTCTTGAATGTATACAATTGAGACCTGAAATGCTCAATTGGCGCTGGCGCCGTCCGCTTGTTGCAGTGCCGCTTGTGGCGTTGACCGTGTCGGCCGCGCCACGCACCTGCGCCAGCCTCACGCAACTCTTCATCACGAACACGACAATCACATCGGCGGAGGAAGTTTCCGCCGGTCCGTATAAGCCTTCGGGATCACGGTCATCGTTTAAGCTTCCCGATTTTTGCCGCGTCGTCGCCGTTTCGCGCCCCGTCACGGATTCGGAAATTCATTTCGAAATCTGGCTGCCCGCGCCCGCGGCATGGAACGGAAAATTCGAAGGAACCGGGAATGGCGGATTCTCCAGCGACAAGAGCTATTCGATCATGGCTGCCGCACTAAATCGCGGGTACGCGACTGCCGGGTCGGACACCGGTCACGAGGGCGGCGATTTGCAGTTCGGCGTCGGACATCCCGAGAAGATCAACGATTGGGCGTATCGAGCCGTTCATGTGATGACCGATTCCGCCAAGCTGATCGTGCGCGATTACTATTTGCGTCAACCGCAGCATTCCTATTTCGTCGGTTGTTCCACCGGCGGCCATCAGGCGCTTTCCGAAGCCCAGCGCTATCCGGCCGATTACGACGGCATCGTCGCGGGCGATCCCGGCAACAACCGCATTGGGCTGATCGTCGGGTTCCTCTGGTCGTGGGAGGCGATTCACAAAGACGCGGCGACGCCGCTGCCCGTGGCCAAGCTGCCGATGATCACCAAGGCCGCCATCGATGTGTGTGACGCGCTCGACGGCCTGAAAGACGGCATCATTGACGATCCCCGCCGCTGTAAGTTCGATCCCGACGTCCTGCTCTGCAAGAACGGCGGCGGCTCCAATTGCCTCACCGCGCCCGAAGTCGATTCTATTCGGAAAATTTACAGCGGCGCCAAGAATCCACGGACGGGCGAGCGGCTGTTCGCCGGCTGGGCTCGCGGCACCGAAAAGCTTTGGGACACATATTTCGTCGAGCCCAACGAAGCGCGCCGGAACGAATTCTGGAGGCTGTGGGTCTTCAACGATCCGGCTTGGGACTGGCGCACTTTCGACTTCGATCGCGACGTGGTCTACGCGGATTCGAAGATGGGTGTGGTCAACGCGAATGACGTCAACTTGAAGCCGTTCAAGGCGCGCAATGGAAAGCTGGTCATGTATCACGGTTGGTCGGATGCCGACGTGCCTCCCGAAGACGGTGTCCGCTATTACGAAGCTGTCCAGCACGCCATGGGCGGACCGGAGAAAACCACAGATTTTTTCCGGCTCTTCATGGTCCCTGGAATGGCGCATTGCGCGGGAGGTCCGGGTCCGAACACATTCGACGCGGTCGGGGCGTTGGATCAGTGGGTCGCGACGGGGAAGGCTCCTGAGAAGATCATCGCTTCACATCTGACGAACGGCGCGACCGATCGGACACGGCCGCTATGCCCCTATCCGCAGGTCGCGCGATGGAAGGGCTCGGGAAGCAGCGACGATGCAGCCAATTTTGCTTGCGTCGTACTTAAAGATCGTTGACCCGCGAGGACCCGCTCACTGGCGTTCGCGGTTCTGTGTCCGCACCGCGTTGTTGATCAGCGCATAAGCGGGTCCCGATTCGTCATCAAAGCACCCCGGCTGTGCGCATCACGGCTTCCGATTTTTCACGAACGCGGCGGGCCACCTCGTAAGGATCGCCCTGGTGAAATTCGGGCAGAAACAGCTCGACCGAAAGTGCGCCCGTATACTCCTTCTCCGCGAGCTTTCTCAAAATACGGACCAGCGGCGAAACGCCGTCCCCAGGGAGCACTCGCGAGTTCTGGTCGAGCAACTCGCGCGGCATGTCCGGCACATCCTGAAAATGGACGTGCGCGAGCTCGCCCGGATGGAGCAAATCCAGATCCTCGAATTTACTCATTCCCGACCAGAAGTGATAACAGTCGAGCATCGGCCGCACGTTTGGATGGGCCGCTTCGCGAATCAGTTTCAGAGACGTGGTCAGCGTCGAAATAAATGTCGACGCTCGCGCGAACTCGATCATCCCGATGACATTGTGCTGCTTCGCGATCTCGCCGGCTTCGCGGATGAGATCCGGCGCGGCCTTGTAATCCTCGGCCGTCACTTTTCGAGTAGTGCTGGCGGGGCAGTAGACGTGCGCGCTGCCGAGAGAAGAAAACTGCTCTACGCGCTTCTTCCAGGTATCGACCAGGGCCGCGCGCCCGGGATTCGGAATCCAGAGGTCGCGAACAATCCCTGCACAGGAAACGACCGTCAGGCCAAGATCCGTTACCACACGACGCGCGGCGGCGAGATCTTCGGTCTTCAGAAACTCGTCGAGCAGGACATCGGTCAGCTCAACGTTCTTGATCCCTGCGCGCGCCCAGCCCTCGAGCGATTTTCGAAATCCCGCTCCACGCGACGTGTTCTGGTGAATGCACAGCGTCATTTTGCCGGGACTCACCGGTTGGGCGGCGGCAGCAGCCGCCAACGGCGCAAGCAACATGGTTCGTCGAGGAAGCACAAGCTAGACTTTATCGAAATAGGAGATAAAATGGGCAGCCATGGCAAGCATCCATCCTAGCCTGCAACACCGGCGGGCGTTTCTGAGATTTTTGGCGGCCAGCCCCTACGTCGCCGCGCTGGGCGGCGTCCGGGCTTATGCACAGCACGTTCCTGAAATTGCCGAGGCAATTTCCAGCCCCAAAGATGCGCTTAATGTGATGGATTTCGAGGAAGCCGCCCGCCGCAAAGTTTTGCCCGGACATTGGGCGTACATGGTCAGCGGCGTCGACGACGATCTCACGCTGCGAGCCAATCGGGAGGGCTACCGGCACATCCAGCTGCGCCCGCGGCGGCTGCGCGATGCGACGAAAGTGGATATGCGCACCGAGTTGTTCGGTACGGCTTACAACAGTCCCATCTTCACCTGTCCGACCGGCGGCGAGGGATCGTTTCATGCTGAGGGCGAACTCGCCGTCGCGCGCGCGACGAAAGCTCGCGGGACGATGCAAATGCTTTCGACAGCGACGTCGACGGGCGTTGAGGACGTATGTAAAGCCCATGGACAGCCGGTCTGGTATCAGCTCTACGCGCCGACAAAATGGGAAGCGTGCGAAAAAATCGTGAAGCGCGTGCAGGCAGCCGGATGCCCGGTGATTGCGCTTACGGTGGATAACACCACCGGCCGGAACAGCGAAACGTTTATGCGCACCCGCCCCAAGGATCTAAAGCAATGCGGCGGCTGCCACGACGGCGGGGCGGGGCCGACCCTTACAGAACGCAAAATGTACGACGGCATCGATATGACGGGCGTGCTCGGTCAGAACCCGGCGATGACGTGGGAGTTCGTCGACCGGCTGCGAAAAGCCGTCACCGTAAAGCTGTTCATCAAGGGCATCGACACGCGCGAGGATGCGATGCTCTGCCTGGAGCACGGGATCGACGGCATTCTGGTCTCGAATCACGGCGGCCGATCGACGGACTCTCTGCGGCCCACGATCCAGGCCCTCCCCGAAGTCGTGAGCGCCGTCGGCAATAGGATTCCGGTCTATGTCGACGGAGGGGTCCGGCGCGGCACGGATGTTTTCAAGGCGCTAGCGCTGGGCGCGAAGGCAGTGGGGATCGGCCGTCCGTTCCTGTGGGGATTGGGCGCGTTCGGGCAGGCCGGCGTCGATCGCGTCTTGGAAATCCTGCAGGGCGAACTTAAGTTGGTGATGGGTAACTGCGGGGCGCTGAACGTCGCGGCAATCGACCGGTCCTATGTTGAAACACCGAACTGGCAAGCCTGAGAAGTGAGCCTGCGCCAAACCACGATCCGGCCGAGCAATTTCACCCAGCGCCACGGCGGCGCCGATCGGTAAGCGTTGTATTCACCAGGGGATAGTTTGTTGACTAGCTGGTCGAAAAAATGCTCCATCTTCCCCAGAGGAGCACATTCAACATGGCGTTAAAACACTACTTCCCGATATCAGTTGGCGTTTTTGTCCTGGTGGTTGGAATGGCGCGGTATTTTGGCGCGCCGGTTATGCCATTCGCAGTGATTCTCCTGGCCGGTGAAACGCTGCTAGGATTCGAGCTGGAAAATCATCGCGTCCCGAATTTCTTGAAGGAGTTGTTCAGGCCGCCACGCCATCTCCACTAAGTAATCATTAGCGTCTCGCCTCAAACTGCAACTCAAAGCGAGTCGCCTCGCGATACGTGATATCCACGTATGCCTCGGATCGAATGGCGGCGAAGCTGGTGGCGTCGCTCGACACATGCACGGCGATGCCAGGCAGCGACCACGTATCGAGACTGATCTGCTTCGCATCAGCCCCGGGCACGGAAACGCGAAACGTGAAGTCTCCAAGGCCGGTCACGATGAGCGCATTCTTTTCGACCCGCGCATCCAAACGTGGCGCTTTTACCAACGCCATCCATGCGGTCGCTCCATCGGGTGTTTTCCAATACGCCGTCGCCGGCACGTATTGTCCTGAAACTTCATGCATGCCCCGCGCCGCTTCTCCACCCAGCATGAAATCGTTGCTGAGCCACGCGGTCACCACACGATTGCGCGGCAGCTCGCGACGAATCGCGTGCTCGCCCGAGAATTTCTGGAAGCTCGCGCGCACTTCCCGCGGGATCTCAGTTCCCAGCACGGCGAACAATGGCACGAACTGCATGTCATCGGTATGGACCATCCGGCCGGCGATTTTCGGAAACGGCGCCGCGTCCGCGCCTAACGTAGTTCGCAGCCACAAGCCGACCAGGCTGACGTACTCCTGCATGTCCATCCCGTAAGATCGATCGAACGGTCCGCTGAGATTTTTCAGGCCAGGGTGGTAGAACGCGGCGATGTCGGACCAAAGCCGGCGTTCCATGTCGGAACCGGTTTGCCGAAACCAGGGCTCCGGCGCGTAGTTTCTCCAGAGACTGAGCGCGTACAGATCGACACCGTAGTAAGTCGGCGAATTGTATTCTTCAAATGTGCCGTGCTCGTTAAAGACTCGAAAGGCTTCGTCCGCGAACTGTCGTCCGGCGCGGCTCCACTCCGCGCGGTGGAATCGCTTCCCGGCCCAGGACGTTAGGAATCCATGCATCAATGCGATGTTGCTGTAATCCGGCTTAAGGCGGCCCTCGGCGATTTCGCTCGCCACGGCGCGTTCAATCGCATTCTCCATCTGCTTGTGCAGCGATTCGGGCAGGCGATCGGGATATTCTTCGAGTAACAACGCCAGCGTCGTGCCTACGAACTGCCGCCAGTTGGGGTCATACTGCACGAATAATTGGGCGTAGCGAGCCGGCGGATGAGGTTCTTCCGGACTCCTATAAAAGGTTCCGTTGTAAGGCTGCTGCGGATCGTCGAGCTGCTGCGCCAGTACTGCTTTGATGGCTTGAAGCGACCGGTCGCGGTCGCCCGCCTGGTCGCGCAGCATCAGACCAACGGCGTACCAGATGGTGTCCCGGACCACGTGCCGGCGGCTCTTTTCGCCTGGCTTGGGCTCCAGGCGCGTGTCCCACAGAAAACCGGCGCGCGCGTCCCAATATTGATCGGTCCATTGGAGGGCTGAGACGGCCGTATCGCGCGCTTCGGGCGAGAGTGCCGCTAAGGTCTTGGCGTCGCGGGCCTCTAAGGGAAAAATGCAAGCCGGCAGGGCGGCAAGAATCAAGAGCGTTCGCACGCGGATCAGAATATCAGACCGAACTGAGTAGTTGCCCCGTATGATTCCGCTTCGCAGTTGCCGTACGAAATCCGAATCGACACTTAGTACCTACACCCCCTTGGGTGGAATGTCGATTCAGCCAGTACAAACCGAGCGACCGTACTCGAAAGATTGACGAAGCCTGGCGAGGGGCAAGAGTACAGCGGCTCCGGCGGCTAACGGCGAGGTAGCTATGAAGACCTTCGGCAAGTATCAACTATTCGAGGAGATCGGGAAGAGTCCGGCAGGGACAACCTATCGCGCGATCGATCAGTTAAGCGGCCGCGCGGTGGCCGTGAAGACTCTGAATTCAGCAGATCTCGGTTCCGAGGTGAAAGCGCGCCTGTGTCATACGCTGACCGCATGCGCCGAACTTCAGCATCCCAACATCGCCCGCATCCTGGATACCGGCGAGATTGATGGCACAATCTACGTTGCCACGGAGCTGCTGCATGGCCTCGACTTGCGGCGTTATCTTCAAGCGGGACAAAAGCTCGCTCTCGCGCGCAAGCTGAGGATCATGGGGCAAGTCTACGACGGGCTTGCGCTGGCGCACCGAAAGCAGATTGTCCACGGCGGCATCAAGCCGGCCAACATTTTTCTCGCTGAGCAGGACGAGACGCGGCGCAACGAAGGGAAAATTCTGGACTTCGGCATCGCGAAGTTGTCTGGACAACCGGCGGACGTCGCATCCGACTTGTTCGCGGCCGCGGCTGTGCTTTACGAATTCATAACCGGCGCCGCGCCGTTTGAAACTCCGGTCGAGCCGAAGCGCTTGCGAAGGGTCGATCCGCAAGTGCCTGAAGAACTGGATTGCCTGATTGCGTCGGCTCTCTCCAAAGATCCGCAACAACGTCCGCAGACGGCGGAAATCATGGCGGCGAGTTTGTGCGCAATCGCTGGGAAACTTCCGCAGACAGCCGAACCAGTGGGCGCTCAGACAGTGTCCGTTTCCGCTCCGCTGGCGGCAACCGCTGCCGCTGGAGCATCCAGCGCAGTTGTGGCTCAGCCGGTTCCCATAGCCGTATCGAAGCCGGAACCGGTTGCGTCGGCCGCGCCGCAGCCGGCTCGAGAAGTTTCGTCCGCGGCGGGGAAGGCCGAGCCCGCAGCCGCATCTCCCATGCAAACGGCTCCCGTCCAGGGGCCGAACGCTAAAATTGCGCCAGCCCCGATCGGTCAGAAGGAACCTGCCGTTCCGGCACCGGCTGTTGCCAAGCAATCCCCGGTAAGGATAGGAATTGTAGTCGGGGCGGCGGCGATCCTGGCGCTCTTCATCATGGCCGGGTTGTTGTCGAAGCAGACTTCGAAGGCGATGCCATCCAGTCAGCCGATTCAAGCTCCTCCCGCGGTAAATGCGCCGGCCGAAAATGTGACGCCCGTGAGCCAGCCACCCGAGATCCCACCGCAAGCTATCGCGCAGGAGCCCAAGCCCGCCGCTGCCGACCAGATCCTGGCCGGTCAGGTACAAGCGCTCTGGGAGTCGGGCGAATATGCTCGCGCGCTCACGCTGGTGGACGCGATTCTCGCCGCCGAGCCTGAGAACGCGGAAGGTCTGGCCTGGAAGAAAAAGATCCACACGGCTCAGCAGGCCGAGGCGGCTCTCCGATAAAAAATGAGCATCAAATTCGAAACTATATTCATTGGCTCGGCGGCGGTGTTCCTCGCCGCGTCTTCGTGCTTCGCACAACAGGCCGTCGCGGCCAAACCCGCGATCGTAAAGAAGAGCGCCGATCCATTTCTTACCGGCCCTCCCTTCAAGTTCGATCAGGTGGTCAAGCTGTTGCGGCAGAATGCAATCCCATTGCGGCGCAGGAAGGAAGCGATCCAGCACCGCGGACTGGCGTTTTCCCTCTCGCCCGAAGGAATCGACAAACTGAAAGCCGCGGGCGCGTCGGAAGAAATGCTGGTGGTGATTAAAAATAAAGCGAAGACGGAGACGGCGACGTTGCCTGCCGTCGCGCCGCCGCCTCCTCCCCCTCCACCTCCTCCGAAGCCTCCCGCCGGGAAGTTGGCGCTGAAATGCTCCCCGGGGGAGTGTGAAGTCAATCTCAACGAAACTCCGCGCGGCGTCACGCAAAACGGAACGCTGGAAGTCGCGGATTTACTCCCCGGCCAGTGGACGGTTGGTCTTAAGAAGAAAGGCTACCTGGACCGCCAGGCTGTTGTGATGGTTGAGGCGGATCGGACCGTAGCGGTCGCGGAGGTTTTGACTCCGACTCGCGAGACGCGGGAGGCGTTCGGCGCGGAGTTATTCCAGAAGGTCCTCAGCTCGATCGGAAAGCCGGGAGAGAAGACGCCGGTCGCCGTGGAGGCTTCCGGCAGCACGACAACATGGTCCTGCGAAGGCCGCAGCGTCCGCTGGCTCTTGTGGATGCGCAACCAGCCGGATCGAGCGCTATTCCAGGTCAAGTCCGGTCAAGACCCGTTACGCGAAGTAACGTTCGCAGGCTCTCAATATTCGCCCGGCAAGAAACTGAAGGGGCAGGAGGCCGTCCAACTCGGCACGGATACAGCTTTGATTCGTGATTTCCAGCTTTCCGCGCTGATGCGTAGAGCGGGGAGCGCGGACTTCAAGCTCCTGGCCGACCGGACGACGCCCGCTGACGGAGACGTGCTGACACTGGTCGCGGAAGGCAAGGCTGAGAAAATCTCCATCGTTGTCGGCGACGATCTGCTGCCTCGCCAAGTCCAAATCGCCACGGCAACCGGAAACGGCGCCGGAACGGTGAGCTATTCCGACTACGTGAAGTCCGAGAATATTTCTTACCCGAAATCGATCCAGATCAAACCGGAAGGATGGCAGCATGCCATCGAGGTTCATTTCGACAAAGTCACGATCAGGCCGCCGTTCAACGAGAACGACCTGAAGCCTCGCAAGAAGCCAATCTCGGATTAACTACGGTTCGAGCGCGGGGCCGCCTCCCGTGCTAACATTTTGCCTTGCCAGAGGCCTCGCCAGGGATGGAAACGCCGCATCTGGTCCGCCGGATTGGGTTCCTCGGAGCGACCTCGGCCAACATGCTGGAGATGATCGGCGTCGGCCCGTTCATCACCATTCCCATCCTGCTGGCGAAAATGAATGGGCCGCGGGCGATCCTGGGTTGGGTCCTGGGGGCTGCGGTCGCTTTATGCGACGGCATGGTGTGGGCCGAACTGGGCGCGGCGATGCCGGGCACGGGTGGTCCTGTGCGCTATCTCTCGGAAGCATACGGCCCGAAACGGCTCGGACGCTTAATGAGTTTCCTGTTCATCTGGCAAACCATTTTCCTCGCGCCGCTTTCGATTGCATCCGGCGCCATCGGCTTCGCGCAATACGCGCGGTTCCTTTCGGCCAACCTGAACTGGTGGCAGGAAAAAGGAATGGCCATGGCGATCTGTCTGCTGATCACGTTCCTTCTCTATCGCGACATCGGCTCCGTGGAACGGCTTTCGGTCGGCATGTGGATCGTGGTTCTCGCCACCGTGGCGTGGATCACGATTGCCGGAGTCTCGAACATGGACACCCGCCGGCTGCTCGATTTTCCGCCTGGGGCGTGGGCGCCTTCGCGAGCGTTCTTCTTCGGCCTCGGCGGCGCGACCTTGATCGCAATGTACGATTACGGCGGCTATAACAATGTCTGCTTCTTCGCGGGCGAGGTGCGGCAGCCGGAGAAAGTCATTCCGCGATCCATCATCTGGTCCGTGATCCTGGTCGCGGCGTTGTATCTGACGATGAACGTCGGCATCATTGGCGTAGTGCCATGGCGCGACGCGATCAGGTCGACTTCCATCGTCTCGGATTTCATTCAGCGCCTATACGGTCTGCAATGGGCGCGGGTCGCGACCTTACTGGTCTTGTGGACCACGCTGGCGTCGCTGTTTGCCGTGCTACTCGGCTATTCCCGAGTCCCCTATGCGGCTGCGGTGGAGGGACGTTTTTTCAGCGCTTTCGCGCGCCTCCATCCGACCCGCAATTTTCCGGCGTTTTCCGTTGTGTTCATCGGCATTTCGTCCGCGGCCGCTTGTTTGCTTACGCTGGATGTGGTGATCAACGCACTGATCGTGATTCAAGTGGTGGTCCAGTTCATGGCGCAGATCATTGCAGTGACGCTGATCCGGCGGAATCGTTCGGATATCGCGCGCCCGTATCGCATGGCGCTGTACCCGCTGACCAGTGTCATCGCATTCATGGGATGGTTGTATATTCTGGTGGCGAGCGGCTTGCCTTACATTCTCGCGGGCGCGGCTCTTCTTATTTTTGGAATCGCCGCGTATCTTTTCCGCGCTCGCCGAACCGCTGAATGGCCGTTTGAGGCCGCTGGAATCGCGTGAAGACTCTGGACGTTGTCGTCGCCGGCGACCTGTTCGTCGATCTGATCATGAGCGGCTTTTCGGCGTGGCCGCGGCCAGGCAC
>Ga0070731_10001900_pt1 | contig 20800 bp, 17 predicted proteins | sample Coa_R1_2_FD_66448 | JGI IMG/M metagenome (GOLD analysis project Ga0070731, IMG submission 66448) | Surface soil microbial communities from Centralia Pennsylvania, which are recovering from an underground coalmine fire - Coalmine... | ecosystem: Environmental > Terrestrial > Soil > Unclassified ... | reverse complement strand
AAGGATCCGACGTGGAGGCGGTAGGCGCCGTTCTCGCCGCCGCCGTAGGAGGTTTCGCGCACCTGGATGATGTAGGTCCCGTCCTCGGGTGCCAGGAGGGTCAGAAACGGATCCTGCATCAGGAGCACCGTGTCGTCCGCCGAGGCGAGCTCAAAGCGCTTCGTGTCGAGCACCGCGATATACGCGTCGAACAGCGACGTGCCCAGCCGGATGCCTTCGAGCTCGACCGAGAGGCGCTGGCCCTTGTGGAGCTCGACGGAGAAATAGTCGACGTCCTCGTTGGTGATGACGCCGGCGACCGTGACGTTCATGGCGATCTTCTGGGGGGCCTTGAAGTCGTTGTTGGGTTCCTTCTCGTCGATGACCGGATAGGGGCCCACCCAGAAGGTCCGGAGATCGCTGATGCCCGTGGCAGTGCGCAGCCGCATCGTGTGCTCGCCGAGGGCGGCATCGGCCGCGATCTTCAGTCGGATCTTCACCGTCTTGTCGTCGGCGGCGTCGAGTTTAAGGACCTCGAGGCCGGGCTGGTAAAGCAGGAGCTCCTGGGCGTCCTTGAGCTGGGCGCCGGAGAGCGAGAGGTCCACCTCGGTGCCGCGCTGGCCGCCATGGGGCGACACCCTCGTGACGCTGGGGGACTCCGCCCACGCGAGGGCCGGGCAGGCCGCGGCCAGCGCGAGGGCGATTAGGCTGGAGCATCTTTTCATGGGCATCTCCTGGGCCGGACCCGGGGCTTAGGCCAGCAGCTCCTTGAGGACATGGCCGCCGTTGACGATGTCGATCGGCCGGTTGCCGGGGGCCAGGAGCTTCTTGTCGGAGTCGATTCCCAGCCGGTTGTAGACGGTGCTGGCGAGATCCTGGATCGAGACGGCGTCGCGTTCGGGCTCGGCGCCCGTCGCGTCCGACGCGCCGTAGATCAGGCCGCGCTTGATGCCGCCGCCGGCCAGGACGACGCTGAAGACCTTCGGCCAGTGGTCGCGGCCGTTGGTCTGGTTGATTTTGGGCGTGCGTCCGAATTCCGACGACACCATGACGAGGGTCGAGGCGAGCAGACCGCGGGAGTCGAGGTCGTTGATGAGCGCCGCGAACGCCTGGTCGAAGGCGGGGAGCTGGTTCTCGATGTTGGTCTTAATGTTGTCGTGGTGGTCCCAGCCGCCGTACGTCAGGGACACGAAGCGGACGCCGGCGTCGACGAGGCGCCGCGCGAGCAGCATGCGCATGCCCGCCGCATTCTTGCCGTACGAGGCTTTCGTCTCGTCCGTCTCCTTGGCGAGATCGAAGGCCTCGCGGGCTTCTTTGGAGGAGATCATCGCGTAGGCGCGGTCATAGAAGGAATCCATCGCGGAAAGCGCGTCGGATTTCTCGACTTCCTTGAAATGGGTGTCCACCGTGGACAGGAGCGATTGACGCTTGGCCCAGCGCTCGGCGTTGACCCCTCCCGGAAGGGTGAGATCGCGGACCTGGAAATTGCCCGAGGCCGGGTCGGCCCCCAGGGCGAAGGGGCCGTAGGCGGAGCTCAGGTAGCCGGTGCCGGCGAAGTTGTTCGCCTGGCCGGGGATCGCGACGTAGGGGGGCAGGTTCTTCCGGGAGCCGAATTCGTGGGAGACGATCGAGCCGAAGCTGGGGAACTGGAGCGCGGGGCTGGGCCGGTACCCGGTGAACATGTTGTGGGTGCCGCGGTCGTGGTCCGCCTCTCCGTGCGACATGGAGCGGATGACCGTGATCTTGTCGGCCACCTGGGCGGTCTTGACCAGATTGGCGCTGAAGACCTCGCCGCTGATCTTGGTCGGGATGACTCCCAGAGGGCCTCGGTATTCGATGGGCGCGTTCGGATGCGGATCGAAGGTTTCCTGGTGCGCCATGCCGCCGGGCATGAAGATGTGGATGACGGACTTCGCGACACCCTCCTTGGGAGCGGCGCCGTCTTTCGCCTGGGCATCCCGCATCTGGAGGAAGCTTCCGAGGGAGAGCCCCAGGCCCCCGATCAGGCCGGTATAGAGGAAGTCCCGCCGGCAACAGGGTTTCAAGGTGGGATCGTTCGTGGACCTGCCGTTCGTCAGGATGTTCATCGGCTCGCCCCCCTATTCGGAGATCGTCGGTACCGCTCACCCGCCTCAGCCGGACATCCCGCTCCTGGTTGCCTACTGAACGCTCCGGGAACGGGGGGATTCTCAGCCCCCCGGGATTTGTCCGGCCCATAAAGTATAACGGAGAGGAGGGCGGGTGTTACAAAATCGGAGGTCCCTCCGTCCCTGTCCGACCGCCCCCGTCCCGTCCGAGCGGAGGGAGGCCGGGATCTTGGGCGCGCCCCTCCGTCCGGGCCTCCGCGGAGGGGAGCTTCACCTTCCCCGTCGGGTGGAGGAGCCTGGGACCGCTGGCGGGGCTCGGTACCGGGGGCTCGCGAGGGGGAGCATGCCCCGTCGGGGGGCGCGGCGCGGGACGCCTTTAGGATTCTCGGCGGGCCTCGTCGATCAGGCGGGCGCCTTCCAGGAGGAGGTGGGCGGTCGGACTGTGGACCTCGTCCTTGGAATCGACGATCATGTTGCGGAACTCGAACTTGCCTTCCGTCCGCCCGAGGAGTTCATAGACCAGATCGGCATTCTTGGGCCGGTCCTTCTTGTCGTAGAGCGCCCGCATGACCCGCCCGTCATGGAAGTAGAGGCGCGCTTTCTCCTTCCCCGGCTCCAGGACCAGCACCAGCATCCCCGTCTTCCGCTCCATGTCGACGAGGGACAGGATGGACGGCAGGCCGATCTGGTCCAGGGTCCCGCGAAAGGCGGTCAGCATCCCGGGCGACGAGAAGTCGGGCGAGTCCATGGCCTTGGGGCGCAGGACGCTTTCGGCCTTCTCCCGGAGCTTGTTGGCGACGGCGACCCGCAGCTCGACTTCGCGCTGGTCGACGGGCTTGGTCAGGAAATCGTCCGAGCCGAGCTGGAAGCCCTGGATCTTCTCCTCGACCGGCACCTGCTCGCCGAGGAAGAGGACGGGGACCAGCGCCGATTCGGGATGCGTTCTCAGGGTCCGCACGAAGTGGGCGATATCCAGGTGCGGCGCGGCCACGTCCAGGATGATGACGCCCGGGATGGCGGCCAGGGCGTTCTTGAGCGCCTCATCCCCGTAGGTGAAGCTCGTGATCTGGTACCCGCGGCCGCTGAGGGCGCTGGCGATGGCCGAACGGGTGGGTTCATCCGAGGCAACCAGGAGAATGGGGACGTCACGCACGGGGAAAAGGTATCCCAAGATGAGTTCGTCGTCAACGGAAGAGCGCGATTTCCCGGGCTGGTCGCGCGTAATAGTGCTGGACATGAAAGCGATCCTGGTCGTCGCCCTCCTGATCCTCGCCCTCGCCGCCCCGCAGGCCGGCGCGCCGATCAACGCGATGTGCCCGGTGAAGCCCAAGCAGAAGGCGCGGCCCACCCTGACCGTCGTCTACGAAGGCCAGGTCATCGGCCTGTGCTGCGCGAGCTGCGTCCAGCGCTTCTCCGACAACCCGAAGGCCTACGTCGCGAACATCCCCGAGTTCAAGGCGCCGGAGCGGAAGCCCGGCCCCTGCGCCTGCGAGAAGTGCGTGAAGGGCTACTACTGCGTCGACGACCAGAAAGAGCTGCAGGACGCCGACCTGAAGCTCGGAATGTGCCCGTCCTGCGGCAAGAAGCCCGAGAAGTGCGAGTACTGCCTGAAGACTGCGGCCGGCGAGAAGATGCCCGAGCGCGCCCGGGTGACCTACGCCTGCACCGGATGTGCGGCCACGGGCGAGTTTGAGGCCGAATTCAAGCACGACGAAGGCTGCAAGAAGAAGGGCGCGCCGCTCAAGAAGGTGTGTTCCAAGTCCGGCACCGGCGCCCACGTCACGATGCCGAAGTAGGCCCGGCGCTCGGGCCCGCGGTCGTCGTCCCCCCTGCGGCACCCAGGCTCCCCGACAAGGCGACGAAGAAGTCCTTCAGCCGTTCGGCGGCGAGCTTGACCCGCCGCGAGTCATGGATCATCCCGACGAGCGAGCCTCGGAGCAGGTCCTTGGCGACGGTCCAGCATCCCGAATAGGTCGACGCGAGCGGCGCCGCGGGCGTGTCGATGACAACCTTCACCGCGAGGAAGCCGAGGCCCCGGGCCTTCGCGGCGAGGGCCACCGCATCGGCTTCCATGTCGATGACCAGCGCTCCGGTCCGGGCGGCGAGTTCCGTCTTCCGGGCGGCCAGGACGACCACCTGGGGAACGGTGAGGACGGTTCCGAGCCTCGGCTGGCGGGCGGCTGACCGCGCCCGGGCGAGCAGCCCAGGCTCGGCCGGGTGGCTGGGGGTGCCGCCGAGAACCAGATCGGCGGTCTCGAGCTCGTCGGTGAGCGCCCCGCAGAAGCCGACGGACAGCAGGGCGTCGGGCCTGAACGTGTCCGCCGTCAGGAGGGCGGCCGCGGCCGCCAGGCGGGCGCCGACGCCGCTCGCGACGAAGACCAGGGAAGGGGCCTCGTGGAAGCGGAGGCCGTCGACAAGGCGCGGCGTGGTGGGAATCGAGCCGAACGTGGGCGCCAGTTCCTGGCGGAGCGCGGCGATCACTCCCAGCTTCATGGCCGGACCCCGAGCCGGGGAGGAGCCGGGGCTTGGGACTCGGGATCGCCCGCCGCAACGCCCATGGGGGGGCGCGCTACGACATCATCTTGACGGCGTTGTACAGCTGCTTGCCGAGCTTGATGCCGCGTCCCGAGGCGACCGTCGGCTCGAATCCGGCGTGCACCATGCAGCTCTGGCAGCGGGGCTCGCCGGAGGAAGGGCCGTACTTGTGCCAGTCGGTCTTGTCGACCAGGTCCTTGAAGGTCGGATGATAGGCGTCGCGCAGCATGTAGCAGGGTCCCTGCCAGCCTTTGGGCGTCCGGGTCGGGTTGCCCCAGGCGGTGCAGGTCAGCTCGAGTTCGCCCTTGAGGAAGTCGAGGTAGAGCTGGGAATTGCCGAACCACTCCTCCTTGACCAGGCCGAGCAGCCTCTTGAAGCGCTCGACGACCTGCTGGCGCTTGAGGAAGAAATCGCCGCCGGTCTGGTCGAAGTCGTAGCCCGGCGACGTGATGATGCCGTGGAAGCCGAGGTCCTCCATGATGTGGCGGAAGAGCTCGGCGATCTCCTCGATGTTGGACTCTGCGAACACCGTCGTGTTGCAGTTGACCCGGTAGCCCCGGTCGAGGGCCATCTTGCTCGCGTCGATCGCCTTCTTGAAGCAACCGGGGCGCTGCGTGACGTAGTCGTGCGTCTTCTCCATGCCGTCCAGGTGGATGGCGAAGGACATGTAGGGCGAGGGCTTGACCTTGTCGAGGAATTTCGGCAGGAGCAGGGCGTTCGTGCACAGGATGACGTACTTGCCGCGCTCGATGATGCCGTTGACGATCTTGTCGATGTCGGTGTGGACGAGGGGCTCGCCGCCGCAGACGGACACCATCGGCGGGTTGCACTCGTCGACGGACTCGAGGCACTGCTCGACGCTGAGCCACTCGGACTTGGGGCCGGCCCAGCGGTCGGGGGTGCAGCCCAGGCACGCCAGATTGCAGGTGTGCAGGGGTTCCAGCATCATCACGACGGGGAACTTGTCCTCGCCGCGCATGCGCTTGCCCACGAGATAGCGGGCCATCCGGAAGGTCACGGAAAACGGCTGTCTCATTCGGTCGACATCCTCTCGCTGGCCTCTCCCGCAAGCTCGAAGCGGTCGGTCGCGGGGCGACGCTCCTGCGGATCCAATCCGTCGCGCACCGCCTGGAGCGCCATGAGCGGGAAGTAGTGGCGGTACATCGTATACACGAGGTAGAAGACGCGGGGGAACCCGGTGCCGGTGTGCTCGCTCTCGTCCCAGCCGCCGTCATTGCGCTGGGTCCGGAGGAGGCACTCGACGCCCTTGCGGAGAACCGGATCGACGAGCGTCGCGCCGGTGGCGATCAATCCGAGGATCGCCCACGCGGTCTGGGACGGCGTGCTCGGGCCTTGGCCCTTCAGCATGGGGTCGGCGTAGGACTTGCACGACTCGCCCCAGCCGCCGTCGGGGTTCTGGACCGAGCGGAGCCAGGAGGCGGCGCGCTGGACCCAGCCTTCGCGCATGTCGACCCCCGCGGAGCGGAGGCCCACAAGCACCTGCCAGGTGCCGTAAAGGTAGTTCACCCCCCAGCGGCCGAACCACGAGCCGTCGGCTTCCTGGGTTTTCTTCAGGTATTGGATCGCGCGGTGCATGAACCGCTCGTTCTTGTGCGAGCCGATGTAGCCGAACATCTCGATGATGCGGCCCGTGAGGTCGGCCGTGCTCGGGTCGAGCAGGGCGTTGTGGTCGGCCCAGGGGAGATGCTCCAGGATCTCCAGGTTGATGTTCCGGTCGAAGGCGCCCCAGCCGCCGTCGGGGTTCTGCATCGAGTGCAGCCATTTGACGCCGGCCGAGAAGCCGGGATCGTCGCGGCGGCCGGCGAAGAAGAGGCCCATCAGGACGGACGAGGTGTCGTCGGTGTCCGGATAGACGGGATTGTCGAACTCGAAGGCCCAGGCGCCGGGCTTGCCGGCGGGGTTGTTCACCTGCCAGTCGCCGCCCGTGAAGACCTGTTTCGAGAACAGCCAGTCGGCGGCCTTCTGGATGGCCGACGAGTCCCCGCAGTTGCCCCGGGACAGGGCGTGGAGCGCCCAGGAGGTGTCCCAGATGGCGGAGAAGCAGGGCTGGACGCGGGTGACCGGCCCGTCGTGCACCTCGAGGTCCCGGAATTCGCGCATGGCCTTGCGGAACTCGGGCGCATCCTTCGAGTACCCGAGGCTGCGAAGGGCCATGATCGTGTTGAGCATGGGAGGATAGATCGCGCCCAGGCCGCCGGGGGGCTTGTTGCGCTCCAGCATCCACTGCTCGGCCTTCTGGATCGCGATGCGGCGGACCCAGCGGACGCCAAGGCGGTTGTAGATCGCCATCCCGCGGTCGAGGAATTTGAACACGCTCCGCCAGAAGGCATTCTTCAGCGACTTGGCTCCGGGCTGGTCATAGGGGAGCTGCAGGTCGCGGATCGAGAAGCCGACCTTCACGTGCGGCCGCTGGGCGTACAGGATCAGCATCGGGACGACGATGGTGCGCGTCCACGCGGAGATCCGGTAAATATTGAGGCCGCGCTGGCCCTGGGGCAGGAGCATGATCTCGGGGATCATGCAGGGCAGGCGGTTCCAGTCGTACTGGCCGAAGATCGCGAGATAGAACTTCGTATAGCTGTTGCAGACCTCGATGCCGCCCAGCTCCAGGATCCGGTGGCGGGCCTTGGCGACCTTCGGGTCTTCGTCGGTGATGCCGGCGAGGCGCATCGCGAAATACGCCTTCACGGTGGCGTTCGGATCGCTGGGACCCCCGCGGAAGATCGACCAGCCGCCGTCCGAATTCTGCTGGGTGAAGACGTAATTGAGGAGCCGACGCTGACGGTCCTTGTCGACCTCGCCCAGGAAGTGCATGAGCATGACGGCGTCGGCCTCGAGGGTGGCATCGCCGTTGAGCTCCGCCTGCCAGTAGCCGTCATCCGACTGGCGGCCAAGGAGATAGCGCTGGGCGGAGTCGATCGCGGAGTGGAAGATCGAGCCCCAAGGCAGACGGGGACGGTCCCCGTACGATTCCCTCAGCAGCGCCTCATTCACCGTGTCGCGTCTCCCGGGACAACAACAAAACGGCTACTGCTTCACAGAGTTCGGTCCGGAAGGCTCCCTATCAAGCCCTCGTGGGACTGGGAGCCAGCGGGAGAGCCGCCGTCGCATCCTGGGCGATACCCCGGATTTCGAGCAGGCGCTCGATCACGTGCCCGACGATATTATCGGGCGTGCTGGCTCCGGCCGTGACCCCGATCGCGAGCTTCCCCGGCGCTAGCCAGCCGTGGGCCGTCACGACGGATCCCGACTTCGGATCTCTATAGCGGATCTCGTCTGCGGAAACAAGACCCTGTTCGTTTTCAACGTGGTAGGTCGGCGCGTATTCGGATCCCAGCTCGGCGAGGTGCCCGGTATTCGAGCTATTGAAGCCTCCCACCACCAGGACCAGGTCCAGCTTCGTGGAGCGGAGGAGCGCCATCAGCGTATCCTGCCGGTCCTGGGTCGCCGAGCAGATCGTGTCGAAGGCGATGAATCGCTTGGAGATCTCGGGCTCGCCGTAGCGCTCCACCATGGCCTCGCGCAGCAGCTTCTGGATCTCGAGGGACTCGCTGCACATCATGGTCGTCTGGTTGGCCAGTCCGATCCGCGCCAGGTCCCGGACGGGATCGAAATCCGCCGAGGCGCTGTTGGTGAAGCGGGAGAGGAACGTGGGGGCGTCGCCGCCGTGGCGGATGTACTCGCAGACGACGTGGGTCTCGGGGATGTCCTTGACCACGAGGTACTTGCCCTGGGGGTACTTCGTGACCTGGGAGATGGTCGCCCGCGTCTCCTCATGCGAATACTTGCCGTGGACGATCGCCGTCACGCTTTCGCGGGCGTAGCGTTCGACGTTCTTCCAGACGTTCAGCACCGAGCCGCAGGTCGTATCCACCAGGATGCAGCCGCGGTCGCGCAGCTTGCCCATTTCGACCACGGAGACCCCGAAGGCGGGGATCAGGACGATGTCGCTGGGCTGGAGGTCGTCGATCTTCTTGCCGCAGCTGTAGCGGCCGTAGAGGAACTCCATCCCCAGGCTCATCAGCTTCTCGTTCACCTGGGGATTATGGATGATTTCGTCGGTGATGTAGATGTTGGCGTCGGGGAACTGCTGGAGCGTCTCGTAGGCGTACTGGACGGTCCGCTCGACGCCATAGCAGAAGCCCATTTCCCGCGCCATATGGAGCGAGAAATCGCCAGCCTCAAGGCTGAAGTCGTTGGCTTTGATCCGCCGGACGATATCACTGTGGTGAAAATCGTCCGCCAGCTTCTGCCGGACAGCAGCCTTGTTCGCGAACCCTTTTCGGTATAACTCGCCCATGATCATCTGCCGCTAATGCGGCACAACTCTATCAACCCTTCCATGTTGGCGCAACGAATCTTTTTCGGCTGAAACCCCATCAGAAGTTCAGGGGATCAACGACGCCACCGCGTGGAACGGGGAGGGGCGGTCCACCGACCCCCGCTGCCAGCGACGGTACCATGACTGGAGATAGTTGTTGCAGGATCCGAGGGACAGCGAGCGCACGAGGATCGCCCGGGCCTGCCGCCGGGGGATCTTCACCGGTCGGGGCCCCAGGAAGACCGCCGAATTCCCTTCGCAGCGCCGGATCGTCGCCACCGCCATGAAGAGCGGGATAGCGCAGAAGATCCGGAGCCGGAACTGGCTCATCGGCAGCTGCGTCAGATAGCGGAGGGCCGTCTCCAGGTACGACCAGTGCTCGTCGATCATGTCCTCCATGACCGCGAGCGACGCGTCGACGTGTTCCGGCTTCAGGATGGTCCCGGGGCTGACGCCGTGACGGGCCATGACTTCCGACGGCCAGTAGCAGCGGTCCTCGGTGAGGTCTTCCCGGAGGTCGCGGAGGATGTTGACCTTCTGGAGGGCCAGGCCGAAATCCACCGCCAGGGCGGTCAGCTTGGGCTGGTCGCGATCGGACACATGCCCGTAGGAATGGAACAGATCGGTCAGCATCAGGCCGACCAGGCCGGCCACGTAGTAGCAATACTCGTTCTGGTCCGCGAACGTCACGATGGGGCGGTCGGACCACTTGGCCATGCCGTCGCACATCTCCCGGACCCGGGCTCGGATGATCGTCCGGGCATGGTCCGGAAGGGCGCGGTAGGCGGCCAGGACGTCGTCCGTCCTGGTCATGAGGCACAGGTAGGTCGCCGGGAAGGCGTCCAGGGGGATCTCCGGGCGGCCCTGGTCCAGGGCGTCGGCGAAGCGGGCCAGCTGGCGCCGCTTCTCGGCCACCGTCCGGACCGAGTCCTCCAGGGTGTCGGCGATCCGGCAGAGCAGGTAGGAAATCATCACCGCGTCGTCCAGGCCGCGGGGCAGCCAGCGGATGACCATGGCGAAGCTGCGGCTGACGAGCGGCAGTATCGCCCAGCAGGTCGTAAACGGAGGGCTCTTGGTCACTTGGGGTATCCTACAACGGCCAATCGCAAAAGGAAACACCTCCGAACGAGAATCCGAGACTTAATCGGCTTCCCCTGGATGAACCCTGAAGGATCGAAAGCGACGGCGCCCTCCCTCCCCGCGGCCGGGGTGGGGGGCGGGCTCGGCGCGTCCCCCGGGTCCGCCGGGAGGCCTGTCCCGGGCTCGCTCCTCGCTTCTCTTGTTCAGTTCTCATTAGCTCCGCCGGCCGATCCGTGCTATCTTCCGCAATCCTATGGAAGCACCTTCCGGGCCCGCCATCGTCTTCCGCGACGTCCGGAAGGTCCATACCCGGGGCCGCAGCGACGTCGTCGCGCTGGACGGCGTCTCGCTCCAGATCGAGCGGCGCGAGTTCGTGACGATCATGGGCCCGAGCGGCTCCGGGAAGTCGACGCTGCTCCATCTCGCCGGCGCCCTGGACATTCCGACCACCGGCCAGGTCCTGATCCAGGGGACCGTCACGGCGAGCCTGGACGACACGGCGCTGACCCTGCTGCGCCGCGGGACGATCGGCTTCGTCTTCCAGTTCTTCAACCTGGTCCCCAGCCTGACCATCGTCGAAAACGCGTCGCTCCCGGCCCTGCTGAACGGAGGGAGATTCGAGGCGGTGCGGAGCCGGGCGGAAGAGCTGCTGCGTCAGGTCGGCCTCGAGAAGCGGCTGGGGCATTTTCCCGAGGAGCTCTCGGGCGGCGAGATGCAGCGGGTCGCGATCGCCCGCGCCCTGATCACGGATCCGCCCCTGGTGCTCGCCGACGAGCCGACCGGCAACCTCGACACGGCGGCCGGCGTCGAGATCCTCAAGATCCTCCAGGCCATCGCGCGGGAGCGGACCGTGGTGATCGTCACCCATGACGACCGGGCCGCCGCCTACGGGACGCGGCTGGTGAAGCTGCGCGACGGGAAGCTCGCGTGAAGACGCTGCTTCGGTATTTTTCGGTGCGGTATCTCCGGCGCCATCCCGTGCGGGTGGCCCTCAGCGTCATGTCCGTCGCTCTCGGCGTCGCCCTCTTCTCGTCGATCGACGTCTCCAACAGCAGCACGGAAGCCGCGTTCCGGCGCACCGTGACGGCGCTGGCGGGCAAGTCCCAGCTGCAGGTCGTGAAGAGCCGATCCTTCGGGGTCGAGGAGGAGATTCTCAAGACGATCGACGCCGTGCCCGGCATCCGGGCCGCGCCGGTGCTGCAGCTGGGGACCACCGTCCCCGGGTCGCCGGACGGGCTGCTGGTGATGGGACTCGACTTCCATCGCGAGGCCAGCTTCCGGCTCTGGGACGTGGCCGAAGGAGAGAAGCCGCAGGTGAATCCGCTGGCGTTCCTGGCCGGCGACGTGATCCTCATCAGCCGCAGCTTCGCGGCAAAGCGGAGCCTCAAGATCGGCGGGGGATTCCGGATCGACACGCCGACCGGGCCCCGGCCGGTCGTGATCGGGGCGATCTTCAAGGACGAGGGGCCGGCCCAGATCTTCGGCGGGAACATCGCCGTCATGCCGCTGAAAACGGCGCAGCGGCTTTTCCGGCGCCTGGGAAGCATCGACCGCGTGGAAATCCTGGCGGAGGGAGACGCGGCCGACGTCGCGCGTCAGCTCCGGGAGGCGCTGGGTCCCGACTATGTCGTGCGTCCGCCGCCGCAGAGCAATTCCTTCCTGGACGAGGCGATGACGCGGCTCCGCGCGCTCTTGGGGGTCGGGGTCATCGCCCTCCTGGTCGGCGTCTTCATCATCTACAACTCCGTGTCGATCTCGGTGGTCGAGCGGGTCCGGGAGATCGGGACGCTGCGGGCCATGGGCGCCACCCGCCGGCAGATCTTCGGCGTGATCCTCCTGGAGTGGGCGATCCTCGGATTCGTCGGATCCGTGGGGGGGCTGGGCCTCGGCATCGGCCTGGCGAAGGCCCTGATCCGGATCTGGACGAAGGAAGTGAACCAGGTGACCATGGTGGTCGACGTCACGCAGCTGCACGTCCTGCCGCGGACCGTGGCGGGCGCCCTGGTCCTGGGGACGCTGACGACGCTCGTCGCGGCCTTCTATCCGGCGGGCGCCGCCATGTCCATCAGTCCGATCGACATGCTGCGGCCGGGCCTCTTCACCATGCGCGCCGCTCGGGGCTACTTCCGGAGCTTCGTGGTCGGGACGATCTCGCTCGCGCTCTCGTGGGCGCTGATGGCGGAACCGCTGCGCTTCGAGAACGTCGGCCTGGTCGCGTCCTTCTTCGCGTTCCTGGGAGCGGCCCTCGTCATGCCGCAGGCGACGCTGTGGGCCTCGCGGGCCGCGTCGCCGCTCCTGCGGCGGGTGTCGGGCCTCTGCGGGTTCCTGGCGGCGGACAACATCGCGAAGTATCCGCAGCGCACGGCCCTGACGGTCATCGCGCTGGCCGGGGCCCTGGCCATGATGGTCAGCTCGTCGTCGATCGTGACGGGCATCAAGGTCCGCAGCTCGGAGTGGATGGACGACGCGCTTCCCTTCGACTGTACGGTGAACTCGATCGACTACGGGTCGACGATCTACGCCAACGCGACGCTGCCGGAGGACGTCCCCGCCCTGGTGCAGGCGGTCGATGGCGTGGATTTCAGCTACGGCGTGCGGGCGGTGCTGCAGGACTACGGCGCGCGGGACATCATGGTCTTCGCGATCAACATGGACGGCTATGCGCGGATGCAATCGACGCGCGGAAGACAGGGATTCGTGCTTCCCGGGACGCTCGGGGACCTGGTCTCGGGGAAAGGCGTCATCGTATCCGAGAATTTCGCGATGCTGCACGGCCTCAAGCGGGGCGATCCGCTGGAGCTCTCGACGCCGCGGGGTCCGCGCCGGTTCGAGATCCTGGGCGTCTACGAGGAGTACGCGTGGCCCCAGGGCGCCCTGTACATCCACCGGCCCGTGTTCGAATCGATCTGGGGTGATCCGGCGGTGACGTATCTCGACGTGAAGTTCAAGCCCGGAAACGACCGGACGCAGGTGCGACGGCGGATCGTCGAGCGCCTGAAGGAGAAGCATTCGCTCTTCGTCTACGACGTGGACGACCTCAAGCGGGTGAGCGAGACCGTCATGGACAACACGCTCGTGCTGATGAACGTGCAGGTGGCGCTGGCCATCGTGATCGGGTTTTTCGGCATCGTGAACACCCTCCTGATCTCGGTGATGCAACGGACGCGGGAGATCGGCCTGCTCCGGGCGGTGGGCATGACCAAGGGGCAGGTCGGGGCGATGATCGTGGTCGAGTCGTCCTTCATCGCCCTCGTCGGGGCGATCCTGGGAGTCGCGCTCGGGCTGGCCGGCGCGCGCTGGCCCCTGGCGCTGCACGTCGCGCAGGTGGCGGGCTATTGGCTGCCGCTCCACGTCCCGTGGGCGACGGTGCTCGTGGCGCTGGGAGCCGCCGTGCTGATCGGCGCGGTCGCGAGCATCCTGCCCGCGCGCCGGGCGGCGTCGATCCAGGTCCTGGAGGCCATCACCTACGAATAGCGCCGGCCGGAGGAATCCGGAGGGGTCGTCCCGGCGCCGGTCCTCCCGCCGGGACGGTCAGGGTCCGGGATGGAACCAGAAACGGCGGGCGAGCAGCGCCGCCCCCGCGACCAGGGCGACCAGCAGCACCAGCCCGATGATCTGGGCCATCCGGTGCTGCCGTTCCGTCGCGGAGCGGAACTGGGCGACGACGTCCTCGCCGCATCGGGGGCAGATGGGCGCCTTGTTCGGGTCGGAACTGAGGGGGACCGGCTGCAGGCACTTCTTGCACAGGAGCACCTGACGGCGGGTCCCGCCGCAGCGGTTGCACCGGACCGGAAGGTCCGGAAGACTGGCCGTCTTCGAGCCGCATTTCGGGCAGAGCGTGTAGCCCGGATCAGGAAGGATCGGACCCATCGCCAACACTCCTTGTCTAAAAGAGGGCGTTCTTGGCGAGACGCTTGCTGACTTCCCAGAAGGGGCCGGGGAACGAGTGGGCTCCCTTCAGGACGATGTCGAGCGACGTGGCGAAGGTGTCGATGTCGTTCTTCGTCACGACCAGCGCCGGCGCGACTTTGAGCACGTCCTCGTTGTGCCCGGCCACCTGCGTCAGGATGTGATGGTCTTCCATCAGGGGGATCGTGAACGCCTGGGCGAAGAGGCCGGGATTCATCTTGTGCATCATGGACCAGGCCTGGCGCAGGAAGAATGACTTGGGTTCGCCGAATTCCACGCCGCAGAGCAGACCTCGGCCGCGCACGTCCTTCACGAGCTCGTACTTCTCCTTGAGCGGCGCCAGCGACTGGAGGAGGTAGGCGCCCATCTCGCGGCAGCGGGCCAGCAGATTCTCGGTCTCCAGGACATGGAGCGTCGCGAGTCCCGAGACCATCGCGAGATTGTTGCCCATGAAAGTCGACGCGTGGACGCAGCTGCGATCCAACCGGGAGAAGACCCCTTTGATGATCTCCTTGCGGGTCACCACGGCCGACACCGGCACCATCTCGCCGCTGAGGCCCTTCGAAAGGCAGATGATGTCGGGCTCCAGCTTCCACTGTTCCGACGCGAGGAACGTGCCCGTGCGCCCGAAGCCGGTGTGGATCTCGTCCATGATGAAGACGGTCTTGTGCTTGCGGCAGAGTTCCTGGACGCGGGCGAGGTAGCCGTCGGGCGGGACGATGATGCCCGCGCCGACCTGGATCGGCTCCATCAGGACCCCGGCGACGTCGCCCTTGGCCATCGCCTTCTCGAGAGCGTCCGCATCGCCGTAGGGAACGGCGGCGGTGTCGGGAACCAGCGGCTCGAAGCCCTCGCGCCACATCAGGTGGCCGGTCACCGAGAGCGCGCCGTAGGTCACGCCATGATACGAGTGATCCGCGTAGAGGATGCGCCGGCGGCCGGTCGATGCCCGGGCGAACTTGATCGACGCCTCGATGGCTTCCGAGCCGGAATTCGCGAAAAAGACCATGTCGAGCCAGGGGATGCGCTGGACCAGGGCTTCGGCGAGCAGCCCCGACAGGAGCGAGCAGTCGAGCTGGATCAGGTTGGGGAACGACTCGCCCAGGGTGTCCTTCAACGCCTGGCGGACGACCGGGTGGTTGTGGCCGATGTTGGAGACGCAGAAGCCCGAGACGCAATCCAGGGTGCGCTGGCCGTCGGTATCCCAGAGGTAGCACCCCTCGGCCTTGGCCCAGACCTTGTCATAACCGATCAGCTGGGTGACCTTCGCCCACGCGGGATTGATGTACTTCGCGTGGAGCTTGTAGTTCTCCCCGAGCCGCTGCTTGAAGGTTCCGACAATATCAAAGGCCATGAGCGTGGGAGTATAGAGGGACGTCGCCAAAATGGCAACCCTCGCGGGGCGGCTTGCTATAATTGCCGGCTCATCGGAGGATGACATGAAACTGCTTCGCGTCGGAGAGCCCGGCAGGGAAAAGCCCGCCGTCCTGATGGCCAACGGCAAGGTCGTCGACGTGTCCGCCCACGTGCCCGACTATAACGGCGCCTTCTTCGAGGGCGGCGGGCTCGAGAGGCTGAAAACGCTGGTCGGGGGGAAGCTGCCGGAAATCGATCTGGCGGGGAAGCGGCTGGGCGCGCCGATCTCGCGCCCTTGGAAGGTGATCGGGATCGGCCTCAACTATGCCGACCATGCCAAGGAATCCAACATGCCGATTCCGCCGGAGCCCGTCGTCTTCACCAAGGCCTCCAACACCGTGATCGGCCCCCACGATCCCGTCCTCATCCCCCGCAACAGCAGGAAGACCGACTGGGAGGTCGAGCTGGGCGTCGTGATCGGCAAAACCGCCCGCTACCTGGCGGACAAGGCATCGGCGCTGTCCTGCGTCGCCGGGTATTGCATCTCGAACGACGTCTCCGAGCGCGAGTTCCAGATGGAGCGCGGCGGCAGCTGGGACAAGGGCAAAGGCTGCGAGACCTTCAACCCGCTCGGGCCCTGGCTGGTCACGACCGACGAGATTCCGGACCCGCAGACCCTCGGCCTGACGCTCGACGTCAACGGCGTGCGACGTCAGACCGGCAACACGAAGACGATGATCTTCGGCGTGAGTCACATCGTCTGGTACCTGAGCCAGTTCATGGTGCTGGAAGCCGGCGATGTCATCACGACGGGAACGCCTCCGGGAGTCGGATTCGGCCAGAAGCCGACGCCCGTCTATCTCAAGGAAAACGACGTCATGGAGCTGAGCATCGACGGACTTGGAAAACAGCGGCAGGTGCTCCGCCAGGCGTGAACATCGACGTCTCGCATCGAGTCCCGGCGCCGGTCTCGAGGGTCTACGCCGCCCTTCTGGATCCGGCCACGATCCGTCGCTGCGTGGACGGCGTGGAGTCCGTCGCCCCCGTCGGCGAGAACGCGTATGAAATCCGGGCCAAGGGGGGGCTGAAGGGACGGGTGCAGCTCGAGGCTCTCCGCCCCGACGAGGCGGTGACGCTGACCCTGGAGGGCCGGAGCCTTGCCGGGTCCTTGAAGGCGGTCGTCCACGTGAGCCTGCGGGCACAGGACGAGGGAACGGACGTCCGGGGAAGCGGCGAGGTGACGGTTCGAGGATTGCTCCTCGCCCTGGGGCCCAAGATGCTGGAGAACGGGGCTCGGCAGGCGGTCGGGGACTTCTTCCGGAAGCTTTCCGCCCAGCTCACCTCGCCAGGGACTTGAGCTTCGCTTCGGCCTCCTTCCGGTCGTCGCCGTCCTCCTTTTCGTGTCCAGGACGGGGTTTGGCTGCCAGCACCCCCTCCAGTTCCTTCCGCGCGAGCTCGGTTTTCCCCGCATCGGTGTAGGCTTCGCCCAGCCACAGATGGGTCGTGATGCAGTCGGGAGCGATCTCCAGCGACTTCCGGTAGGCCGCGATCGCTTTGGACGTCGACCCCCCGAAGAGCCCCGGCAGTTCCTGCAGGATCCGTCCCTTCATCCGGGACGGGCCCCCGTCGTCGATTGCGGGGAGCAGGGACTCCGCCCGGTCGAGCTGGGCGAGGGCTTCCCTGGCGCGGCCGAGCGATTTCTCGACGTCGGCTTCATGCAGGAGAAGGCAGGCCCGCCAGTAGAGCGCGGCGCCGTTGTCCGGATCGAGGCGCAGCGCCGCATCGGCGTGGGGCTTGGCCTTCGCGAGCATCTGGCGGACGTGCGCGCGTTGCTCGGATTTCCGGTCCCCCAGGGCTTCGAGCGACCGCGAGTAGGCCTCTGCGGCGAGGAGGTGAAGGGGCACCGATCCGGGATTCCGTTCCGCCTGAGCGTCGAGCAGCCGGATGGCGCGATCCAGGTTGTCGTCGTCCTCCCGTCGGTCGATGAGCCGGCGGCCGGTGGTCAGCGGATCGCCCTTCAGATCCTCCGCCGGGGGCGCCGGGGTCGGCTCCTGGGGATCCGGACGCTCGAGGCATCCCGGAACCGCCAGCAGGGCGACCAGGAGGACGCGTCTCATCGGGTCGAGGATATCACGGCGGGGAGGCTCGGTGGTATAGTACTCGTCGTCCATGGAGGTTCGATGCTCCTTTCCGCGTCCGCGTTATGCGCCCTTTGGTCGGTCTGCATGCAGCCGGATCCAGAGAAGACGCACGTCTTCAAGCAGGCGGCGGAGATGGACTACGGCCCCTGCATTGCCGCGACCGTCGGCATCGCGAAGGACAATATCACGCCCAAGGGGCTGGTGATCCGCGTCGACGCCGAAAAGCAGGCCTATGTCCTCTTCGATACCGAGTTGCTGCGGGTGACGGCCGCGTGGACGGGGCGCTGGCTTCAGCTCGCCGGCCGGGTGTATGCCGACGACTCCAACGACTATCCCTGGGTCAACGGCGAGATCCAGTTCTCCACCCCGGCGGGACCCGGCTGGGCGAAGGCCGGCCGCTGGGCCGATCCGCGTCCGACCCCGCGCGACGGGCCCTTACCGGCGGACTGGGCGAAGTTCCGCGGCTACACCTTGAACGGCGATCGGGTGGTCCTCCGCTACACGGTGGACTCCGTTCCGGTCCTGGAACTCCACGGAATCCAGAAACGCGGGGACGGGATCGCGTTCACCCGCACGCTGGAACTGGGTCCGACCACGCAGCCGCTGACCGTCCTTCTGGCGACGCAGACGCCCGATCTGGGTGCCAGCGTCCAGGGGACGAAGGATGTGGTCCTGGAGAGCCGGGACGGGCGGCTCGTTGCCGACATCCCTCCGCTCAAGACCCGCACCACGATCAAGTTCCTGATCGTCTCGAGGAAGATGACGGGAGACTGGGCGACGGCGGACGTCGAGCGGCTGGAGCCGCTGACCCAGGGCGGCCCGGCGCGCTGGCCGGCCCTGGTCGTGACCACCGGCGTCCGGGGCCAGGAGACGGGCCCCTATGTGGTGGACACGCTCTCGGCGCCGGAGGCGAACCCGTACAAGTCCTGGCTGCGCTTCACGGGGCTGGACTTCTTTCCCGACGGCCGGGCGGCGCTCTGCACCTGGAGCGGCGACGTCTGGATCGTCTCGGGCATCGACGAGGGTCTCCAGAAGCTGACCTGGAGGCGATTCGCCACGGGTCTCGGACAGCCGATGGGGCTGAAGATCGTCGACGGAAAGATCCTCACCATCGCGCGGGACCAGCTCACGCGGCTCCACGATCTCAACGGCGACGGCGAAGCGGATGAATACGAGTGCGTCAACAACGACATCAAGCTGACCACGAACTTCCACGAGTTCTGTTTCGACCTTCAGACGGACAAGGACGGCAACTACTACTGCACCAAGGGCTCTCCCATCTGGGCGGGCTCGCTCCGGTCGACCGATCACAGCGGCACGGTGTGCAAGATCTCGAAGGACGGGGCGACCCTGGAGATTCTGGCGACGGGGCTTCGGGCGCCGAACGGGCTGGGGATCAGCCCGGCCGGCGACATCCTGTGCTCGGACAACCAGGGAAACTGGGTGCCGGAATGCCCGATCAACCGGATCAAGCGGGGCGGCTTCTACGGATTCGTGGGCCAGGGGCAGAAACCCCAGGAACGGGAGTTGCCGATCACGTGGATTCCGATGACGGTCGACAAGTCCTCCGGCGGATTGTCCTGGGTCCCGGACGACCGCTGGGGTCCGCTCCGGGGCCTGCCGCTTCTGAACTCCTATGACTGCTGCCTGTCCCTCGTGATTCGCGAGACGATCGGCGACGAAGAGCAGGGCGGGGTCGTCCGGCTTCCGTTCAAGTTTCCCAGCGGCGTCATGCGCGGTCGCTTCAATCCGGCCGACGGCCAGCACTATGTGGCGGGGCTGCGAGGCTGGTCGAGCGGAGCGGCCAAGGACTGCGCGTTCCAGCGGGTGCGCTATACGGGAGCACCCGTCTGCCTTCCCGTCGCCGTGAAGACGCGCAAGAGGGGAATGGACGTGACCTTTTCCTACCCGCTCGATCCGGTCTCCGCGACGGACATCGAAAACGTGGGCGCCCTGGGCTTCAACGTGGTGCGGACGGCCGCCTACGGATCTCCCGAATACTCGCTTCAGGATCCGAAAAGGCCCGGCCGGGATCCGATCGAGATCACCGGGTCGAGGCTGCTGGCGGACGGGAAGACGGTCTCGCTCGACATCCCCGAGCTGCGGCCGATGACGAATTTCATCCTGAGGTTCCGGATGAAGGCGGCGAACGGCTCCCCGGTGAATCTGGAGTTGGACTACACGCTGCACCGCGTTCCCGAATAGCCCGGTCCGGCCCGGCGTTGTAGGAGGGCATGAGCACCAAGGTCGACCTGCCCGTCGTCTTCATTTCCCACGGCTCGCCGATGCTGGCCGTCGAGCCGGACGCCTTCACCGACGCGCTCCGGCGCCTGGGGGAGACGCTCCCGCGGCCCCAGGCGATCGTGGTGATATCCGCGCACTGGGAGTCGCCTGCGCCGGTGAAAGTGACCGCTTCGGCGACGCCGGAGACCCTCCACGATTTCGGGGGCTTCCCGGACGAGCTGTACCAGCTCCAGTACCCTAGTCCGGGAGATCCCGGTCTGGCGGGGCGGATCGTGTCGCTCCTGTCGGGGGCCGGGTTCCAGGCCGCGGCCGAGGAGCATCGGGGGCTGGATCACGGGGCCTGGGTACCCCTGCGGTACGCGTATCCCCATGCGGAGATCCCGGTGCTCGAGGTGAGCCTTCCGTCCCCCAGGTCGCCGTCGGAGCTCCTGACGATGGGGCAGGCCTTGGCGCCGTTGCGGGCGCAGGGAGTTCTCGTCGTCGGCAGCGGGGGGATCGTCCACAATCTGCGAAGGGTCCGCTTCGAAGACAAGGGGGCGCCCGTCGACCCCTGGGCCCGGAGATTCGATCACTGGGTGCGCCAGCGCCTGGAGACCGGGGATGTCGCCTCCCTCGCCGACTACCGGGCGCAAGCCCCGGAGGCCGCGGCGGCCGTCCCCACGTCCGAGCATTTCGATCCCTTGTTCGTCGTCCTGGGCACGGCCGGGAAAGGCTTCCGGGTCCAGGATGTGTACGAGGGCTTCCACTACGGCAACCTGTCCCTGCGCACGCTGACGGTTTCGTCGTCGGCATCGCAGAAACGCTAACACTTTCCCCCTTCGCCGCTCGTTTCCTCTTCGGGGCCCGGGCGCCCGGCGGGGGGACCCGGCGTCGACCACCCTTCGATCAGGAGGCGGCATGGACGGACAGGAACGGCGAGCCTTCCTCAAGGCGTTCTTCGGCACCCTGGGGGCCGGCGCCCTCGGCGGTTGTACGCTCCCCGAGGCCGCCCGGAAGGAAGACGTCCCGTATTCCCAGCCCGCGATGATGCCCGCCGAGCTCCGGAAGTTGGACCGGGTGGGCGGCGATCTCAAAATCACCAAGCTCGAGACCTTCCTGGTCAAGCCCCGCTGGCTCTTCCTCAAGGT
>Ga0070731_10001899_pt1 | contig 20805 bp, 9 predicted proteins | sample Coa_R1_2_FD_66448 | JGI IMG/M metagenome (GOLD analysis project Ga0070731, IMG submission 66448) | Surface soil microbial communities from Centralia Pennsylvania, which are recovering from an underground coalmine fire - Coalmine... | ecosystem: Environmental > Terrestrial > Soil > Unclassified ... | reverse complement strand
GTCGGACAACTACTTCAATGCGGTGATCGACCGCTACGGGCGTTCCCTCCGCTGGGTGCTCGGGCATCAGACGGCGACGCTCGTGGTCGCCATCGCGACGCTGGTCGGCACGATCCTCCTCTACGTCGTCGTGCCGAAGGGCTTCTTCCCGGTGCAGGACACGGGCGTCATCCTCGGCGTCTCCGAGGCGCCGCAGACCATCTCGTTCGCCGCCATGGCGGACCGCCAGCAGGCACTGACGCGGGTCATCCTCCAGGACCCCGCCGTCGCGAACGTCTCGTCGTTCATCGGCGTCGACGGAATCAACACGACGCCGAACAGCGGACGGATCCAGATCACGCTGAAGCCACTCGACGAGCGACGGGTGTCGGCGACGGACGTCATCCGCCGGCTCCAGCCGAAGCTCGGCGTGGTCGACGGCATCACGCTCTTCATGCAGCCGGTTCAGGACCTGACCGTCGAGGATCGCGTCAGCCGGACGCAGTACCAGTACACGATCGAATCGCCCGACCCCGACGAGCTGCACACCTGGGCACCGCGTCTCCTCGAGCGGCTGCGTGCGCTCCCCGAGCTGCGCGACGTCGCGAGCGACCAGCAGAGCGGCGGACTCGCCGCCGCGCTCACGATCGACCGCGACACGGCGGCACGCCTCGGCATCACGCCGCAGGCGATCGACGACACGCTCTACGATGCGTTCGGCCAGCGGCAGGTGTCGACGATCTTCACGCAGCTGAACCAGTACCACGTCGTGCTGGAGGTGCAGCCGGACTTCCAGCAGGGTCCCGACCGCCTGCGCGACGTGTACGTCCGCGGCAGCGGCGGGGCGCGGGTGCCGCTCGGCGCGTTCACGCACTTCGCGCCGTCGACGGCGCCGCTGGCGGTGAACCACCAGGGGCAGTTCCCGTCGGTGACGCTCTCCTTCAACCTCGCGCCCGGCGTCGCCCTCGGGCAGGCCGTCGACGCCATCGAGAGCACGGCGCGCGACCTCGGCCTCCCCGGGAGCATCCGCGCGAGCTTCCAGGGCACCGCGCAGGCGTTCCAGGCCTCGCTCGCCAACGAGCCGCTCCTGATCCTCGCCGCGCTCGTGACCGTCTACATCGTGCTCGGCATCCTCTACGAGAGCTACATCCACCCGCTCACGATCCTCTCGACGCTGCCGTCCGCCGGCGTCGGCGCGATCCTGGCCCTGATCATCTGCCGCACCGACCTCAGCGTCATCGCGCTCATCGGCATCATCCTGCTCATCGGCATCGTGAAGAAGAACGCGATCATGATGATCGACTTCGCCCTCGAGGCGGAGCGCAACGAAGGAAAGAGCCCGGAGGCCGCGATCTACGAGGCGTGTCTCCTCCGCTTCCGTCCCATCATGATGACGACAATGGCGGCGCTCCTGGGCGGGCTCCCGCTCGCGCTCGGCAGCGGCACCGGCGCCGAGCTCCGTCGCCCCCTCGGCATCGCGATCGTCGGCGGCCTCCTGCTGAGCCAGCTCCTGACGCTCTACACGACGCCGGTCGTGTACCTGGCGTTCGACCGGCTCGCGCAGCGGCTTGCCCGCCGACGGCGAGCGGTACCAGCGGACGAACGAGCCGCGCTGGAAGCCGGATGATCGAGCGTTACACCGCCCGATGAGCGGTCCCTTCATACGCCGTCCGGTCGCCACCACGTTGCTCACGCTCGCGCTCGCGCTGGCAGGCATCATTGCGTTCCAGCTGCTGCCGGTGTCGCCGATTCCGCAGGTCGAGTTTCCGACCATCCAGGTGAGTGCGGCGCTGCCCGGCGCGAGTCCCGAGACGATGGCGTCCGCCGTGGCGATGCCGCTCGAGCGGCAGTTCGGGCGGATCGCCGGCGTGACGGACATGACGTCCACCAGCTCGCTCGGGTCAACCGCGATCGTTCTCCAGTTCGACCTGTCCCGGAACATCGACGCGGCGGGACGCGACGTGCAGGCCGCCATCAACGCGGCGCGCGGGCAGCTGCCGACGAACCTGCCGAACAATCCGCAGTACCGGAAGGTGAACCCGGCCGACGCGCCGATCCTGATCCTCGCCCTCACGTCGGACAGCCTCGACCTCAGCCGCGTCTACGATGCCGCCTCGTCGATCCTGCAGCAGAAGCTCTCGCAGGTGGAGGGGGTCGGGCAGGTCGTCGTCGGGGGGAGCTCGCTGCCGGGGGTCCGGATCGAGCTGAACCCGCTCGCACTCAACCGTTACGGGATCGCGCTCGCCGACGTGCGCGCCGCCATCTCCGCGGCCAATGCGAACCGGCCGAAGGGCGAGCTCGGCGACGGGACGACGTCGTGGACGATCCTCGCCAACGACCAGCTCCTGCACGCGGCGCAGTACCGGCCGCTGATCATCGCCTGGCGCGACGGCTCGCCGGTCCGTCTCGGGGACGTCGCCGACGTGCGGGACTCGGTCGAGGACCTGCGCACGATCGGGATCGCGAACGGGAAACCGGGCGTGCTGATCATCCTCTTCCGCCAGCCGGCGGCGAACATCATCGCGACCGTCGACCGGGTGCGTGCGCTCATCCCCCAGCTGCGCGCCTCGATTCCCGCCGCGATCGACGTGTCGGTGATGATCGACCGCTCGGTCACCATCCGCGCGTCGATCGCGGACGTCGAGCGGACGCTCATGATCGCGATCGGGCTGGTCGTCCTCGTCGTCTTCGCGTTCCTGCGCAACGGCTGGGCGACGGCGATTCCGGGCGTGGTCGTGCCGCTCTCGCTGATCGGCACGTTCGGCGTCATGTACCTGCTCGGGTACAGCATCGACAACCTCTCGATGATGGCGCTCACGATCTCGACCGGCTTCGTCGTCGACGACGCGATCGTCGTCATCGAGAACATCACGCGCTACCTCGAGCAGGGCCAGGCGCCGTTCCAGGCGGCGCTGCGCGGGGCGCGCGAGATCGGCTTCACCGTCGTCTCGATGTCGAGCTCGCTCATCGCGGTCTTCATCCCGATCCTGCTCATGGGCGGGATCGTCGGCCGGCTGTTCCGCGAGTTCGCAGTCGTGCTATCGGTCGCGGTCGCCGTGTCGCTCGTCGTCTCGCTGACGACCACCCCGATGATGTGCGCGCGGCTTCTGCGCCCGGAGCGGGGACGGCGCCACGGCGCGCTCTACCGGGCTAGCGAGCGGACCTTCGACCTCGCCCTGCACGCCTACGAGACCAGCCTCGGGTGGGTCCTCCGTCACACGCGGCTGACGATGGCGGTCCTGATCGCGACCGTGTGTCTGAATGCCTGGCTCTACATGATCGTGCCGAAGGGTTTCTTCCCGCAGCAAGACAACGGCCGCCTGATGGGCGCGTTGCAGGCGGACCAGGACACGTCCTTCGCGGCGATGCAGCAACGCCTCTCACAGTTCGTCCAGGTCGTGATGTCGGATCCCGCGGTCGATACGGTCGCCGGCTTCACGGGCGGCAACCAGGGCACCGGGAACACCGGCCGGATGTTCCTGGCACTGAAGCCGCTCGCCGAGCGGCAGGCGACCGCAGACGAGGTGATCACGCGGCTCCGCCCGAAGCTGGCGCAGGTCGCGGGCGCGAGCCTCTTCCTGCAGGCGATCCAGGACATCCGCGTGGGCGGGCGGCTCAGCAATGCGCTCTACCAGTTCACGCTCCAGGACGACGACCTGCGCGAGCTGAATCTCTGGGCACCGCGCATGATGGCGAAGATGCAGAGCCTGCCCTACCTGACCGACGTCAGCACCGACCAGCAGAACCGCGGCCTCGAGGCGTTCGTCACGATCGACCGCGACACCGCCGCTCGCCTCGGCGTCACATCGCAGGCGATCGACGAGGCGCTCTACGACGCCTTCGGCCAGCGCCAGGTGTCGACGATGTACACGCAACTGAACCAGTACCACGTCGTGATGGAGGTCGCGCCGCCGTTCTGGCAGAGCCCCGAAACGTTGAAGGACGTCTACGTGCGCGGCGCGAACGGCAGCGAGGTCCCCCTCGCGGCGATCGCGCACTTCGCGCCGTCGACGGCGGCGCTGGCGGTGAACCACCAGGGGCAGTTCCCGGCCGTGACGCTTTCCTTCAACCTCGCCCCCGGCGTCGCCCTCGGGCAGGCCGTCGATGCGATCGAGCGCGCCGCGCGTGAGCTCGGCCTGCCCGCGAGCATCCACGCGAGCTTCCAGGGCACCGCGCAGGCGTTCCAGGCCTCGCTCGCGAACGAGCCGCTCCTCATCCTGGCCGCGCTCGTGACCGTCTACATCGTGCTCGGCATCCTCTACGAGAGCTACATCCACCCGCTCACGATCCTCTCGACGCTCCCGTCGGCCGGCGTCGGCGCGATCCTCGCGCTCCTCATCTGCGGGACGGATCTCAGCATCATCGCGCTGATCGGGATCATCCTGCTGATCGGGATCGTCAAGAAGAACGCGATCATGATGATCGACTTCGCGCTCGAGGCGGAGCGGAAGGAGGGCAAGAGTCCCGAGGCGGCGATCTACGAGGCGTGCGTTCTCCGCTTCCGCCCGATCATGATGACGACGATGGCGGCGCTCCTGGGCGCCCTTCCCCTCGCCGTCGGGAACGGCACCGGCGCCGAGCTCCGTCGCCCCCTCGGCGTCGCGATCGTCGGCGGCCTCATCGTGAGCCAGCTGCTGACGCTGTACACGACGCCCGTCGTCTACCTGTACCTCGACCGCTTCCGTCTCTGGTTCGAGCGTCGGCGGATCGCGCGCTTCCTGCCGGCGCCCGCCGGCCGGCGCGCCTGATGCGCGACGGGAGCCCCAGCGCGACCGCGCAGCGCGCCGCCGTGCTGCGCGCGGTGCACCACCGTTACGACCGGCCGCGTGTCCTCGACGACCCGGTCGCCATTCGGCTGCTCGACCGGGCGACGGCGACCGTCGTCGAGACCGACCTCGCACGTTTCGACACGCCGGCGCTCCGCCGGCTCCGTGCGACGATCGCGTTCCGCAGCCGCTACGCGGAGGACGCGCTCCACGACGCCGTCGAGCGCGGCGTCGCGCAGTACGTCGTCCTCGGCGCGGGTCTCGACACGTTCGCGTACCGGAGCCCGCTCGCGGCCGCGCTGCGCGTGTTCGAGGTCGACCACCCGGAGACGCAGGCGTGGAAGCGTGCCCGGCTCCGGACCGCCGGCATCGATCCCCCGGCAGCGCTCCGTTTCGTCCCGACGAACTTCGAGCGCGAGCCATTCGTCGACGCGCTCGTGCGGGGCGGCCTCGATACGGGCGCGCCAACGTTCGTTGCCTGGCTCGGGGTCACGATCTACCTGTCCCGCGACGCGATCCGTCGGACGCTCGCGGCGCTGGCGACGCTCGCACCCGGCAGCGCCGTGGTGTTCGATTACTCCGTACCGGCCGACGCGCTCCCCGCGCCCGCCCGGTCGGCGCGCGCCAGCATGGCCGCTCGCGCCGCCGACGCCGGCGAGCCATGGCTCACGTACTTCGACCCCAGCGAGGCCGCGAGCACGCTTTGCGCGCTCGGACTCACGGTGCGCGAAGACGTCGGCCCGGACCAGGCCATCGACCGCTACTTCCGCATGCGTGACGATGGCCTGCGGCCCGGGACCGGTGCGCGCCTCGTGCGCGCAACGATCGGCTAGCCCGGCGCTGCCGCGCCGACGCGCGCCCTATGCCGCGCTTTGCTCGCCTCGTTCCACGTCTCGAGGATGACGCCGATCGAGGCGGCGAAGACCCGGAGTGCCTGCTCGTCGCGGGCATCGAAGAGCGCGCCGCCCTGCTTGTTGAGGAGCGTCATCACCGCGAACGGACGCCGGCTCCGGTCGAGGATCGGAAAACAGAGGACGGTACGCGTGCGGAAGCCCGTCGCCCGATCCACGTCGGGGTTGAAGAACGGGCTCGCGTAGGCGTCGGGAACGTTCATTTGCTTTCCGCTGCGGATGACCTCCCCGGCGATGCCGGTCCCGATCGGGATGCGAATCTCGACGGGCTTCCCGCCCTCCGCCTGCGCCACCTTGGACCAGAGCTGGCCACGCTCCTTGTCCGCGAGCATGAGCGAGACGCGTTCGGCGGCCACGAGCTCGCCCACCTTCAGCGTGAAGGTCTCGAGCACCTGCGAGAGCATGATCTCGAACGCCTCGTCGGTGCTGATCGACATGACCTGGAGCAGCTGCTGCGCCTCGACCGTCACCTGCTCCAGGAGCTGCGCGAACTGCTGCGAGGACATGCCGCGCACCTGCTGCGTCAGCTCCTCGACCCGCTTCGACTTCGCGAGCGTTCCGAGGAGCTGCTGCGTGCTCGCGAGCACCGCATCGGCGAATCCCGATAGCCGCCCGTCCTCGAGATGGATGATGCGGTCCGCGATGTCGAGGATGCGGTTGTCGTGGGTCACGAGTACTACGGCACAGCCGTCGCTCTTGGCGAGCGCGTGCAGCCGGTCCACGACGTCGCGCCCCGACTTCCGGTCGAGCGAGGCGGTCGGCTCGTCGGCCAGGATGATGCGCGGCCGTCCGCCGAGCGCGCGCGCAATCGCGACCCGCTGCTTCTCCCCGCCCGAGAGCTGATCCGGGAACTTCGCCGTATGCTCGGCGAGGCCGACGCTGGCGAGGACCTCGTCCGCGCGCGCGCGGATCGCGCCGGGTGTCTGGCCGTTCTCGCCTTGCATCGCCATCTGGACGTTCTGGCGGGCGGTCAGCGCGTCGAGCAGGTTGTGATGCTGAAAGATGTAGCCGATCTTCCGCCGCACACGCACGAGATCGGCCTCGGAGGCGTCGCGCAGCTCGTGCCCGAGCACGCGCAGGCTTCCGGCCTGCGCGGAGCGGAGCGCGCCGATCAGCGTGAGGAGCGTCGTCTTCCCCGACCCCGACGGCCCGGTGAGGATGACGATCTCCCCCGGCTCGACGGCGAGCGATACCTCGTGGAGAACCTCCTTGCGGAGCGCGCCGCTCCCGTAGTGGTGGCTGACCCCATCGACGACGACGAGCGCGTCGGATGCCATCAGAAGATCTCCGCCGGGTCGGCAGCGCGCAGCTTCCGCATTGCGATCAGCCCCGAGACGACGCACATGGCCGCGGTGAGACCGAAGACGAGCGCGCCGCGCTCAGCCGAGAGCCGCATCGGCAGCTTCGTCGCCGACTCGGTGACGCCGTAGAGCCAGTAGCAGAGGCCGATTCCGGGGAAGTAGCCGCCAATCGCGAGGATCATCCCTTCCATGAGCACGACCGCGACGAGGAAGCGGTTACGGTACCCCATTGCCTTCAGCGTCGCGTACTCGGCGAGATGGTCGCCGATGTCGGTGAACAGGATCTGGTAGACGATGATCGAGCCGACGACGAGGCCCATCGCGACGCCGAACGAGAACACGTAGCCGATCGGCGTCGCGCTCGCCCAGTAGCGGATCTCGCGCGTCACGTACTCCTGCTTGGTGAGCACGTCGACGTCGTTCGGCAGCGCCGCGGCGATCGCGTTCCGCACCGCGGTCACGTCGGCCCCCGGGCGGAGGCGGACGAGCCCGGCCGAGATGATGCCGGGTTCGTGCTGCGGGAACATGCGGAGGAAGTTCATGTCGCTCGTGACGCAGCTCGCGTCGATGCCGAACGACGCACCGAGCGGATAGAGCCCCTTCACGGTGACCGCGTGCCCGGTCACCTCCGTCGTGAAGTCCTTCCCGGCCTTCACGATCTCGGCCACTGGCCCGAACTCCGGGCGCGAGAGCGCGTCGTACAGTACCACGTCCGGGTAGCGGATCGTCTCCCGTTGCGCGTTCACCTCGGGGATGTCGAACACCTCGGCCGCGGGGTCGATCCCCATGACGAAGATCGTGCGCGCGGCCCCGCTGATCGGGTTCCTCCAGCGTCCGAGCCCCGTGTAGAGCGGCGTCACGGAGGCGACGCCGTCGATGCCGAGCGCCTGGTAGAGCCGCCGCCGCGAGATCGAGGTCGGGAACCCGAGGAAGTTGTAGTTTGGATGGATCAGGACGATGTCCGCCACGAGCTTCTGATGAACGTTCACCGAGCTCCGGAAGAGCGCGTCCTGGAAACCGAACTGCATGAACATCAGCACGACCGCGAACCCGACGCCGGCGAACGCAACCGCGAGCCGGATCTTCTGACGCCGAAGCTGCAGCCACGCGAGGCGGCCGGCGGAGATCACGCGCGCGATCCGCTCAATCGGGACGGATCGTGACTTCGACCTGCAGGTTCGACAGCGCCGCCCCGCGCGTGCTGTCGTCCAGCTTGATCTCGACCGGGACGATCCGCGCGTCCGTCCGCGCGGCGGGGTCCGTGTCGAGGACGTCGAGCCGGCCGATCTTCATCCCCAGCCGCTCCACGGTGCCGGTGAGTGGCGCGTCGAGGGCGGGACTGTTCATCGTCGTATGCTGGCCGACCTTCACGCGGCCGATGTCGGTCTCGTAGACCTCGGCGACCGCGTACATCCGCGCCGTGTCGCCGATCTCCGCAATCCCCGCCGGTCCGACCCGCTCGCCGCGCCGGGCGTGGATGGCGATCACCTGCCCCGCGATCGGCGAGTGCACGGTGTCGAGATCGACCTCCGACTGCGCGGCCTGCATCTCCGATCGCGCGACGTCGACCTTCAGCTGCGCCTCCTCGCGCATCTGGACGGCGGCGATGCCCTGGCGGAACAACTGGTCGATGCGGTGGAGCTCGGTCTCGGCGTTCACGAGCTCGGCCTTCGTGCGCGCGACGCGCGCCTCGTTCTGGGCGAGCGTGTCGAGGACGGCGATCGACTGCCCGACCTGCACGCGGTCGCCTTCCTCGACGAGGAGCTTCGCGATCACGACCGTCGGGCGCGACGGGCCCGCGATGCGGATGATGCCGTCCTTCGGCTGCAGTCGGCCGAGGGCCGTCACCGTGCGCGGGCCCGCCGGGGCAGCGCTTGCCGGAGTCGCTGCCGCGTTGCCCTTCTCGACCGCGTCGCATCCGGCCATGAAGACGAGAAGGACGCTGACCAGAACGGCGATCACGCGGCCCCTCTACCCGTGTGCGACCTCGCGAGGCAATGGACGTCCGCCATCGCCGCCACCGAAGGCACCTCCCGGGGACGTCTGCCCGCCACCAGGTGGTAGGCCTGCGTCCGGTTTGTCGTGAGAAAGTGGTACGAACCCCAGAAGAAGAGCAGGAACGTCCGGACCGTCGCCTCGCCGTACCGGCGGGCCAGCTCCGAGCGATGCGCCTCGAGCCCGCGCGCCCAGTCGCGCACGGTGTACGCATAGCTGAGCGTGTCGTCGCCGACCTCGTGGACGTTGAATCCGACGCGCGTGAGCACGCGGACGAGCCGCGCGAGGTCGACGTAGGCGATCGGTCCGGGCCAGAGATGCTTGCGGAGGAAGGAGCCCACTTGGAAGCGATCGCGCTGGGCGCAGAAGTCCGCATACATGCGTCCGTCGGGGACGAGGTGCTCGCGGAGGAACGCGCCGACGCGCTCGTAGTCCGGGACGTGCTCGAGCGTGCCCATGAAGACCGCCGCGTCGTACGGCTCGGCGGGCCGGTGCGCGAGGAAGTCGACCAGCTCGACGTGGCACGGCAGTCGTTCGCGCGCGATCAGCTCCGTGACGAAGCGGTGCTGCTCGCGGGAGATCGTGATGCCCTCGACCCGGATGCCCTGCCGGCCTGCGTACTCGACGAAGCAGCCCCAACCGGCGCCCATGTCGAGGACCCGCATGCCCGGCCGCAGCCCGAGCTGATCGATCGCGTGCTGCATCTTGCGCGCTTGCGCCGCCGCCGGATCGTCGTCGGGCGACAGGTAGAGACCGTGCGAGTACGACCGCCAGCGATCGAACCAGGGTAGGAAGAAGTCGGCCGGCCGATCGTAGTGAAAGGCGACCGTCGCGGCGTTGTACGCGATCCGGTTCGGCAGCCGCAGACGGAGCGCCCAGAGCAGCGTCGCGAGGCGGCTCGGCTGGAGGTCGAGCATGTCGGTCGCCTTCACCACTTCGTACGGGTCGCCTTCGACGTCGATCCGTCCGGCGAGGAACGCCTCCGCGAGCGCGAGGTGGCTGCCGCGAACGGCGGCGCGCACCGCGGCATCGTCGTGGAACACGACCCGGGCGCGGGCGGGGCCGGGGGCCGCCAGGTGCGTCGTCCCGTCGGGCAGGACGACGACGAGGCGCGCGCCGGCACGACCGAGCGCGGCGGCGACGGCGTCGAGGCCGCGCATCTAGCCGATCAGCTCCGGCGGGATCGCGCGCGCGATCTCGGCGTGGAGCGCCGGCAGCTTCGACCAGTGCAGCCGCGGTCGCACGTGGTGCGCCGTGTGATAGCCGAGGTTCAACGTGCGCAGGTTGTAGAGCCCATCGACGACCGAGCGCGACGCACCCATCGCATCGTGAGCTTCGAGGCCGACGTGCTGCCAGTACGTCGCCTGCGCCTGCAGGAGCAGCGCAAACGGTAGCGGGAGGACGAACACCAGGAACGCGTTCACCGGATCGATCGCGAAAAGGCCGAGGAGCACGGCCGTGGAGACGAACGCCATCCGCCGGAACTTCCGGAAGATCGCCGGATGGCGGCGTCCGATGCGGACGACCGTCGGATACATGTCGAGGCAGAGGTGGACTGCGAACTCCCAGGATCCCATCGGACGCCCGTCGCGCCGGTGCCAGCGGTTCGAGTCGCGCGCCGGGTCGCGGTAGTGCCGGTGGTGCCCGATGTTGTGATGCAGCGTGTAGCCGAACGGCAGCATCCCGAGCTGCAGGAACATCACGACCTCGAACGCGCGGTTCGCGAGCCGCATCCGGAACGTGCTCACGTGATGATGGTTGTGGCACACCCCCGCGAAGTTGACTTGCACGGGGAAGAGCAAGACCAGCGCTGGCAAGACCCGGAGCGCATCGTGTAGAAACAGAAAGACGGAGAGTTGGGCGCCGAAGACTACGAACATGATCCCCACCGGAATCGCGTCGATCGGGTGGCGAAAAACCGCCGCGAGCCGGCTCGATCCCGCGACGCGCCGACAGAGGTTGCGAGCCCAGCCGCCCGTGCTCACGACGGCGGAGACTAGGCCAACGCCTCGTCGGCGGGCAAGAACCCGCCGAAGACAGTATCGCCACGTTCCGTTCTTCTGGACCTCGCCGAGCCCCGGATGGTAACCAACCCCCTCGGCGAGCCGTGACCACCGCCCCTGCTCCATCGGACGTCGTTCGCCGGACGGCGACGGTCATGTTCGTCGACATCCTCGGCGCGACGACGCTCTCCGCGCGAGCCGGGATCGAGCGCGCCTACGCGGTGGTAACCGGCTGCCTCCGCGTCCTGGACGGGATCGCACGGCGGCACGGCGGGGTCGTCGACAAGTACCTCAGCGACTGCCTGATGGCGGTCTTCGGCTTCCCGATCGAATCCGCGGATGCACCGGTCGCGGCGGTGACGGCCGCGGTCGAGATGCTGGCGGCGGCGGTGCGGTACACGACCGACGTCGCGAGCCCCACGCCGCTCACGCTCCGGATCGGGATCAACACGGGGCTCATGATCGCCGGCGATCTCCGCGGGAGCGTCGTGCGCGAGTTCGCCGTCATGGGCGACGCGGTGAACGTCGCCGCCCGTCTGAAGGACGTCGGCGCGCCCGGCGAGGTGCACGTCGGTCCGGACACGTGGGACGCCGCGCGCGGGCGCTTCGTCTTCGAGACGCTCGCGCCGCTCGCGCTGCGCGGCAAGACCGAGCGGGTTCCGGCATATCGACTCGTTCCGGCGCGGCCGAGCGGGCGGCGCACGCCGGACGGCCCGCCCGCGCTCGTGGAGACGCCGCTCCTCGGCCGTACGGACGAGATGCGGGTGCTGCGGGATGCTCTCGTCGCCGTCCGAGGCGGGAAGCGGCGCACGGTCGTGATCGTCGGGGAGGAAGGCTCCGGGAAGTCCCGCCTCGTGAGAGAGCTCTGCCGCCATGCCACGGCCGACGGCGTGACGGTTCTCTCGGGGGCCGCGGTCCGGACGGACGCCGAGGCGCCGTTCCGGCTCGTCGCGGATCTCGTGTCCGACTGGGTGGGCATCGGCGTCGGCGACGACGCGACGACCGTGCGCGCGAAACTCGCCGAGACCGCGGCGACCTTTCCCGGCTTCGACGCGCGCACGCTCGGCGACGTCCTCACCGGTGTGGCACCCGCGAACGGCATGCTCGAGCGCGCGCTCGCGGCCGGAGTCGCGGCGCTCGCGACGCGCGGGCCGCTCGTCGTCGCGTGCGAGGACCTGCAGTGGGCCGACCGCGCATCGATCGCGCTGATCGCGCGGCTCGCCCCGGCGGTGCAACCGGTGCTCTGGCTGTTCGCAGCACGCCCGGACGGCGACGTCGCCGATGCGCTGCGCGCCGCGCTCGGATCCGAAGCGCTCGTGATGACGCTCGCGCCGCTGCCGGCCGCGGAGGCGTCGACCCTCGTGGATCACGTGCTCGGCGGGACGGCGCTCAGCCCGCTCGCACGGCAGCGCATCGAGAAGCGCGCGGTGGGTAACCCCTACCGGCTGATCCTCGGGGCCCTCCTGGCGGGCGCGGTCGAGACCGAGCTCGCGCAGGAGGCAGCGACGGTCGAGCGCGCGAGCGAGGCGGAGCGCCGCCGCGTGACGGTCCTGTTCGCGGACATCACGGGCTTCACCCGCATGTCGGAGCGGCTGCCGCCGGGAGAGGCGTACCGTGCGGTCAGCGGGTGCCTGCAGATCCTCCACGAGGCCGCGGTGAAGCACGGCGGATCGGTCGACAAGTACCTCGGCGACTGCATCATGGCCGTGTTCGGCGCGCCGATCGCGGTCGAGGACGCGCCCCGGGCGGCAGTGAATGCCGCCATCGAGATGCGGCGGCGGGTGCGCGAGTACAACCAGACGGCGGCCCTTCCCTCGCCGCTCGACATCCACGTCGGCCTCAACACGGGCCTCGGCGTCGCGGGCGACGTGAGCGGCCCGCTGCTCCGCGAGTTCACGCTCATGGGCGACGCGGTGAGCATCGCGGCCAAGCTGAAGGACGTCGCGCCCGCGGGGCAGATATGGCTCGGCCCCGAGACGCACCATGCGACGCGCACGCTCTTCGAGTGCGACGCCGTCCCGTCGACGGCCGACGGACCGCCACCCGGCGGCGAAGCGTGGTCGGTGCGCTCCGAGCGCGAGCAGGTCTACCGCTCGCGGCTCGGTCGCGGCGAGACGATCTTCGCCGAGCTCGTCGGGCGCGATGCGGAGCTCGCGGCGCTGCGCGCCAAGCTCGCGGACCTCGCCCGCGGCCGCGGCGGGGTCACCATGGTCGTCGGCGACGCGGGTCTCGGGAAGTCGCGCCTCTTCTCCGAGCTCGCGGCGAGCCCGGAGGCGCGTGCGGTACGCTGGGTCGAAGGGCGCTCGGTGGCGATGGGACGTACGCTCCGGTTCCATCCCTTCGCCGACCTGCTCCGCTCGCTGCTCGGCCTCGGCGACGAGACGACGCCGGACGCCTACGGCGCTCTCCAAGCGAAGCTCGCGCCGCTCCTCGGCGCCGAGGGCGACGAGCTCGCGCCGTACCTGGCGATGCTCCTCGGCATGCCGCTGCCGGCCGCCGTGAACGAGCGCATCGCCACTGTCCGCGCCGATTTCATCGACCGCCTCCAGTACAACGCGGTGCGCGAGCTCATCCAGGCGGCGGCCCGGGAGCGTCCGCTCGCGCTCTTCTTCGAGGACGTGTACTGGGCGGACCGTTCCTCGATCGAGCTGCTCTCCGCACTGATGCGCGTCGTCGCCGGCGCGCCGATCCTGTTCCTGTTCGCGTGCCGGCCCGGGTTTCCCGAGACCGCCGGTCGCCTGCGGGAGGTCGCATACGCCACCCACGGGGAGGACGTGCTCCTCGTGATCGAACTGCGCCCGCTCGACGCAGACGGGACGCGGAAGCTCCTCGCGACCCTCTTCCCGCATGGCGCGCTGCCGCGCGCGTCGCGCGAGCTGATCGCCGCGCGCACGGGCGGCAACCCGCTCTACGTCGAGGAGCTCCTCCGCTCGCTGATCGAGCAGGGCGCCGTCGAGGTGATCGGGAACGCGCTGCGGGCGACGGCGGCGATCGAGACGGTCGCCGTCCCGGCGACGGTGCAGGAGGTGATCCTGAACCGCGTCGATCGCCTGCGTCCGCGACCGAAGCAGACGCTGCAGCTCGCGGCGGTCATCGGGCAGCGCGTGGCCGAGCCGGTGCTGGCGGCGCTCGTCCCCGAGCCGGCGAGCCTGTCCGACACGCTCGACGAGCTCGTCGACGCGCAGCTTCTCCTGCGCGAGACGCGCCGCGACGTCCCGCACTACGTGTTCAAGCACCGCCTCATCCAGGACGTGACCTACGAGTCGATCCTGGAGATGCGCCGCGCGGAGCTCCATCGCGCGGTCGGGCAGACGATCGAGCTGCACCTCCAGGGCGCGCCCGGCTACCATGGCATGCTCGCCTATCATTACTCGGTGGGGAACGATCCGGGGCGCGCGGAAGAGGAGCTGTTTCTCGCCGGCGAGGATGCGGCGCGCGCCGGCGCGCCCACCGAGGCGCTCGACCTGCTCCAGGAGGCGTCACGTCTCTACCTCGCCCGCCACCCCGGCGGCGGCGATCCCGCCAAGCGCGTGATGCTCCACAAGCGGCTCGCCGGCGCGCACCTCCATCGCGGCCACATGGAGGACGCGTGCCGGCACTACGACGAAGCGCTGTCGCTGCTGGGCGAGATCATCCCGACGAGCCGTCTCGCGGTCGGGGTCGGCCTCGCGAGGACCCTGGGGGTCGTCGCGCTCGACCTCTACTTGCGCGACGGCGGCTCGGCTCGCCGCCCGCCCGCCACTCCACGTGACCTCGAGGTGATCGAGCTGATGTTCGATCGCGCACGCGCGCAGACGACCGCCGACCCGGTCCGCTTCCTCCTGAACGGGCTCGCGACGCTCCGCCAGCTGCGCCGGATCGACCCCGCCACCGTCCCCGGTGCGGGCGGAATGTATGCCGGGACCGTCGGCCTCTTCTCGTTCGGCGGGATATCGTTCGACGTGGCGCGCCGTTTCCTCGCGGTCGCCGAGCGCTACGTCGATCCGGCGAAGCCGGAGGCGTTCTTCTGGCGGGTCATGTCCTTCACGCACCATTTCGTGTCGGGCGACTGGGACGAGCGGCACGAGATCCCGGTCCCGCTCGTCGAGGACGCCCTCCGCCGCGGCCAGCTGTGGGACGTCGCGACGCACGTCGGTCTCGAGTCGTTCAAGCAGCTGGCGCAGGGCCGGTGGGCGGACTGCACGGCGCACATCGACCGGCTCGAGCGCATCGAGGAAGCGTACGCCTACGATCTCGCGCGCTCGAACCGGCATGCCGCGCTCGCGTTTCTCCACACCGAGCGCCGCGTCCTCGACGCGGCCGAGGCGGCCGCGAACGTGTACCTCGAGTCGAACGACGAAGTGCTGCTCAACCTGCTCGCCCTCGGCACGAAGGGGAAGGTGCAGGTGCTGCGCCGCGATCTCGAGGGCGCGCGCGCCACGCTCGCGACCGCCGACGCGCTCCTCGCGCGGCAGCGCGTCCCACCGTGGTACGTGGGCGTCGTGACGCGCTCTCATCTCCTCCTCCGGATCGCGGAGCGCGAGCTCGGGATCGCGGCCGCCCCGCGACGCGCTCGACCGCTGCGCAGGCTCCGCCGCGAGGCGCACGCCGCCGCCGCCCGCCTCGCCTGGCTCCGGCCCGAGGTCTGGCAGGCGATCGCCCAGCTCGACTGGCTCGCGGGACGCCGAACTGCCGCGTTGCGGGGCTTCGCGCGCGCGCTCGACGAGGCCGATCGCCTCGGCCTGCGCCCCGATGCGGCGCGCGTGCGGATCGAGATCGCCCGTCGGCTGCTCGAGGCGGGCGGCGGGGCGACGTTCCGCGGGCAGGATGCGCCGGCGCTCGTCGCGGCCGGCCGTCGCGAGCTCGAGGCGCTCGACCTGTCCTGGGACCTCGCCCGCCTGGAGCTCGCGCTGTCTCGCGTCCAGGGGCGCCCGCTCGCGGCCGCCCTTCGCTGAGTCCCCGTGCGACTCGGTACTGCGCTCGCCCTCACCGCGCTGTCGGGATCGCTCTACGGACTCGCGTTCCCGCCGCCCGGCCTGTGGCCGCTCGCCTGGGTCGCGCTCGTTCCGTTCCTGCTCGCGGTGCGCGCGAGCGGCCCGCGCCGGGCGATCGGGCTCGGCGCGCTCCTCGGCGTGGCGGCCTCGTACGGCGTCGGCACGTGGATGCCGGACGCGGTCATCAACTATTACGAGCAGCCGTTCGTGGTCGGGGTGGTCGTGTTCCTCGCCTGCGCGGTGCTCCAGTCGTCGTGGCAGTTCGCGGGCTTCGCGCTCCTCTACCGGCAGCTCGCGCGGCGGCGCAGCGCGCTCGCGCCGCTCCTCGTCGGCGCGGCCTGGACGGCGGCCGAGCTGGCTCGCGCGAAGCCGGTGATCGGGAATCCGTGGGCGATGCTCGGCTACTCGCAGGCGAGCGTGCCGCTCCTCGTGCAGATCGCCGACCTGGGCGGGATCTTCGCCGTCGGATTCCTCGTCGCGACGGCGAACGCCGCGATCGCGAGCTGGTGGAGCGCGCGACGGATGCCCGCGGAACGCGCGGCCGCCCGAGCGGGGCTCGCCGTCGCCGCCGCCGTCGTGCTCGGCGCGATCGGCTACGGCACGGTCGCCCGCCGCTCGCTCGACGCCGGGCCGGCGCCGCGTGCGGTGCCGGTCGCGGCCGCGCAGGCGAACCTCGATCTCGGCGTGCAGTGGAAGCCGGAGTTCTACGGCGCGAATCTCGCCGCCTACGCCGACCTCACGCTGCGCGCGGTCGCGGACCGGCCGGCGCAGCTCGTCGTCTGGCCGGAGAGCGCGCTCACGTTCTTCCTCGAGTCCGAGCCCGCCTATCGCGCCTACCTGGGCGCGCTGCTCGCGCGCGCGAACGCACAGCTCCTCACCGGCGGCCCGCGCGCGATCATCGACGGCGACGGCCGGCCGCCGCGCTACCTGAACGCCGCGTTCGTGCTGTCGCGCGCCGGCGCCATCGAGGCGACGTACGAGAAGCGCTTCCTCGTGCCGTTCGCGGAGTACTTCCCGTTGCCGCAGCTCGACTTCCTCCGGCGTCAGTTCGGCAAGGTGCGCGAGTTCACGCCGGGTACGCGGCAGGCGCCGCTCCCGACCGTCGCGGGCGAGGCCGGCATCATGATCTGCAACGAGGCGATGCTCGGCGAGTACGCGATCGACCGCGTCGAGCACGGCGCCGAGTGGCTCGTCGCGCTCGCGAACGACAGCTGGGTCGGCCGGCGCCAGTACGCCGACATCGCGCTCGCGATGACCCAGGTCCGCGCCGTCGAGGTGCGGCGCTGGCTGGTGCGCGCCTCGACGTCCGGCCCCTCGGCGATCGTCGATCCGGCCGGGCGCCTGGTCGACCGACGGGACTTCGGGACCCAGGGCTTCGTGCGCGGCGACGTGGTCCCGCGGCGTGGCCTCACCATATATGCACGCCTCGGCGACGCATTTGCGTGGGGATGTGCCGTCGTCGCGCTCGCCGCCGCGGTTCTGGGCGCAAAATACCGGTAGATGAAAAATGCCGGGGCGGCATATGATCCCGCCTCCATGACTCGGCGGCTCCTCCTCTGCGCGTTTCTTCTGCTCGCGTCGCGCAGCGGCGCGCACGCCGCGTGCAACATCATTCCGCCCGCGGAGCAGGCGTACCCGTCGACCCTCGGCAGCGTGACGAGCCCGGTCACGACGGTGGGCGAGACGGTCGAGATCCGCCTCACCGGATGCGACGGGACGACGTTCGATTCGACGCCGGCGAACGATCAGGTTGCGATCACGTTCCTACCGGCCGGGCCGGGCCAGCCGGCACCCGTGATCGTCCCGACGGGCTCGGTCACGGTGCCGGATGCGACGACGCTCCGCTTCACGATGCCGAGCACGCCGAATTTGGCCGGTCCCGCTGAGGTGACGGTGACCGTCGCGGCGACGACCGTCGCCGACGTGGGTCCGCTCTTCGCGGCGCACGAGGTCGGCTCGACGTGCGACAAGCAGCCCGAGACGGTCTTCGAGCAGTTCACGGTCCTCCCGCCGCCGAACCATTTCGGCGACGTCGTGAACGGCGTCGCGACGCAGGTGCTCGCGACGCTCGACGGCAGCGGCAGCCTCGTCATCCCCTTCGACTACCGGCAGGTCCTGCCGCTCGGTCCGGGCGAGCCGGTCGCGCGGCTATTGACCGGGACGACGACGCTCGACGCGTTCCCCGCCACGCCCGGCGTGCAGCCGATCGACGTGCCGACCAGCTACGTGCGCTCGTTCACGATCGACGGCCGCCCGTTGCCCCCGCTCCTGCGCGCGACCGACGCGGGCAATCAGATCTTCGGCGCCACCGACGGCGCGGTCGCGCTCATCCGCGTCGCGCGCGACGGCGATCAGGGCGTGAAGTTCGACCTCGCGAGCGACCGCACGAACGGCGGCTACGGCCCGATCGTCGTTCCGAACTCCGAGTACACCGTCGCCACCAGCGCCGCGATCCCGCTCGAGAACCTCCACTCGACCGCGAGCGGCGTCGCCTTCGCGCGCAACGAGCAGATCGAGGGCGATCTCAACGGCGACACCGACACGAACGACCAGGTCGTCCAGATCGTCGACGTCGGCACCTTCCAGAGCACGAACACGGGGATGGCGGCGTCGGCGACGCACAACCCGATCGTCGGCGGCGCGGCGCTCGACGTGTCGACGAGCCTGGCGGCGTTCCTGGAATCCGAGGCGTCGCAGGGAAACGCCGACCTCAACGGCGACGGCGACACGCTCGACGACGTGCTCCGGGTCTTCTCCCTGAACGCCACGCAGCTGACCCCGTCGGCAACACTCGTTGGCGACCCGTTCCCGGGCGTCAGCCGGAAGCCCGTCGCGATCAGCGGCTCGCTCGTCTACTACCGCGAACCGCTGCCCGGCTTCGACGGCGGGCCCGGAGTCGGCGGCCTCGTCGATCTCGTCGTGAGCCCCGACGGGCACTACCTCTACGAGGTTTCCACCGGGACCGTGGGGGGTCTGCTGGCCGGCCATCACCTCGACTCCGAGACGGGCGGCGAGCAGCGTGACATCACCAGCATCAACCTCCAGGGCGGGCTCGACGGGGCGACCGGCATCGCGGTCAGCCCGGACAGCCAGTTCCTGTTCGTCGCGCTGCCGTCGCAGAACGCGATCGAGGCGCTCGGGGTGAGCTACGACCCCGTCGGGAAGGCGACCGTCACGCAGCACCCGCACACGACCGCGACGGGTCTGAACGGAGTGAGCAGCCTGGCGGTGTCGCCGGACGGGAAGCATCTCTACACGGTCGCCGCCGGGGACGACGCGGTGGACACGTTCTCGATCGATCCCGGTACCGGCAACCTCACCTTCGTCGCCACGATCCAGAACGGCGTCGGCGGCGTCACGAACCTGGTGGACCCGGTCCGCGTCGCCGTCAGCGCCGAAGGGAAGAACGTATACGTCGCGGCGAAGGGTTCGTCCGCGCTCAAGGTCTTCACCCGGAACGCGACGACCGGCGTCCTCACGCAGCTCGAGACGGATCTCGACGGCGGCACGGGCGGGCCGTCGCTCGGCGGGATCGACGACGTGACCGTCAGCCCGGACGGCGCCAACGTCTACGCGATGTCCGACACCGACAGCGCGCTCAGCATCTTCACGCGCAATCCGGCGACGGGCGCGCTGACGTTCTCGACGGCGCTCACGAACGGCGTCGGCGGCATCACCGGGCTCAACCAGGGTGCGCGCGTCATCGTCAGCCCCGACAATGCCGCGGTGTATGCGAGCACGCTCTTCGGGAATTTCCTCGCCTTCAGCCGCCAGATGCCGGGGGGGGCGCTCACTTTCACGGGGAGCAGCGGGTTCGGATTCGGCAGCCCGATCGCGTCGAGCAACATCGCGATCTCCCCTGACAGCGAGCACATCTACCAAAACCTCAACGAGTTCGGGAACGGCCAGACGTTCGTGCGGCGCGGCACGCTGCGCGCCTTCGATGCGGTCGCCGGCGCGCTCGTCGCGGGGCTGGACGGCAGCCTCGATACGCCGCTCGCCGCGGTGGGCGGCGGCCGCGCCGTGTTCACGACCGCCGGTGGCGCGCGCCTCTACGACCCCGCGACCGACACGGTCTCGATCATCGGAGGGGGCCTCTTCCCGAGCAAGATCGCCGTCTCCAACACCCTGATCGCCATGCTCGTCTCCGAGGCGTCGCTCGGCGTCGACGCCAACCGGGACGGCGATACCAACGACAACGCGCTCGTCGTCGCGTCCCCGACGAATCCCGGTGCGCCGGCGAAGATCGTCGGCATCGGGGCCGACGACGTCGCCGTCACCGACCTCTGTCTCGGCGGCACGAACGGCGGGCTCCCCTGCGCCACCGACGGCGATTGCGGCGGCGGGACGTGCCGCGGGATCGCGGTCGTGACCGCCAACGAGGACGCGTACAAGGATTCCGGCGAGAACCCGCACCCGCCGTCGGCGGACTTCAACCACAACGGGACGGTCGGCGACACCGAGGTGCTGTTCCTCTACGACGACGGCACCGGACAGCTCACCGACATCGGCTGGCAGGCGTACGACTTCCTGGTCGGCGGCCACATCCTCGCGTTCCGCACCGCCGAGACCGAGGCGCTGCGCGACCTGAACGGCAACTTCGCCGCCGACGATATCGTGATGATGTTCTACGACCTCGCGGCAAACGTCATCGTGAACCCCGAGAAGGCGGCCGTGAAGTGCGAGCTCCCGGGGTGCACGCCGGGACTGCCGTACAAGATCATCGGCGACGCGGTGTCGTTCCTGGTTCCGGAGTCCATCCAGGGCCCGAACGACACGCCGGTCGATCTCGACGGCAACGGCCACACCGACGACATCGTGGTCGTGGTCTACACGATCCCGGAGGCCACGACGCAGGTGCTCGCGTCGGCGAGCCT
>Ga0070731_10001897_pt1 | contig 20842 bp, 21 predicted proteins | sample Coa_R1_2_FD_66448 | JGI IMG/M metagenome (GOLD analysis project Ga0070731, IMG submission 66448) | Surface soil microbial communities from Centralia Pennsylvania, which are recovering from an underground coalmine fire - Coalmine... | ecosystem: Environmental > Terrestrial > Soil > Unclassified ... | reverse complement strand
GGTCGCAATGGGATCGCGAGGTGGTATCGGGCATGACGCCGTTCGCCGGTTCGAACGAGGGCGCCCATCCCCACCAATTCCGCCAGATCGCGGGTCGCCGTCGCCGTGGCCGCTTTGGTAATGCTGACATAGTTTCCTGCGCTCAGCCCGCCTGAGAACCCACCCGGTCCTTCGCGCAGCATGCGAAGCAGCGCCTTCTCCTGGCGGGGATTCAGGCGATCGCTGAGCTGCTCGAGCAACCGCGTCTTGTCGATCACGAACTGAACCAGCGCAATGGTCCGCCGCTGGGCCTCGATTGCCGTCGACGCGTACCACGCGAGCCAGGGCGTGATCTCATTAGAGGCGCCGTTCCCTTCCAGCGCGTCATAATATGCGTTGCGCCTGCTAAGGATGGTCGCAGCAAGTGCGTTCAGCGTGGGCCGTCCGGAGCCCTGTGCCAACGCTTTCTCGGCAACGGCGCGCCCGATCCGGCCGTTACCGTCTTCGAAGGGGTGGATGGAAACGAAGTAGAGATGGGCAATGCCGGATCGCGTCACCGCCGGCAAGGCACCACTTCCGCCAGGCGCCGTGCGGTTGAACCACACGATGAACCGATCCATCTCCAGCGGCACATCCGCCGAGAGCGGTGCTTCGAAATGCACCTTGGGGCGGTGCAGCGGACCGCTGACGACCTGCATCGGATCCGTGTGCGTGCGGTAGCGGCCGACGTCGTCGATGTCCCGGCGCTCGGCGATCAGCAAGCGGTGCCAAGTGAACAAGCGCTCGTGCGTCAGCGGCTCAGCGGAGGAGCGATAGAGATCGACCATCATCTCGGCGATGCCGCGCTCCGCCGGCTTGACGCTTCGACGTGAGCCCGCGAGGCCTAGCTGACGACGGATTGAGGATTGCACGCTCGCCCGATCGAGGATCTCGCCCTCGATCTCGGAGGTGGTCACCGCTTCCATGCTCAGCGCCTCGACCGTCAACTCGTCGGAGTCGCTTCCGGCGAAATGCCGGGTCATACCGAAGAACACTCCGCCGCCGATCAGGAATTCGCGCTCCGCCTCGACGAGACGCGCTTCGTTCCAAGAAAAGCGCGGCCAATCAGGAAGCTGCCAGTTCCAAACCATGATCGATAGGGCCTTCGTCTATCGATCACATTCTGGCCGGATTATGATCGATAGCAACCCCGCTATCGATCAGCCTCCAAACGGAGCCGCTTCAGATGCCATTGCACGGCAAAGGGCGCTGGTGCGAGAGGGGGGACTCGAACCCCCAAGCCTTGCGGCGCGCGATTTTGAGTCGCGTGCGTCTACCGGTTCCGCCACTCTCGCCTCGACCGTGCGTCGTCGTGGCTTATAGCCGCGGCCGGCGCCGTTTGCGACATCGAATCGGGAAGCCCAATGCTGCGCCGCCTGTACGACTGGGTCATCGAGAACGCCCACAAGCCGCAGGCACTCTGGATCCTCGTCGGAATCTCCTTCGCCGAGAGCTCGTTCCTGCCGCTGGTGCCGGACGTCGTGCTGATTCCGATGATCCTCGCGGAGCGGCGGCGTGCCTTTTGGCTGGCGACCTGGGCGACGGTGAGCTCGGTCATCGGCGGCTATCTCGGCTACGCGATCGGCTATCTCGCCTTCGAGTCCATCGGCGTCTGGCTGATCGAGCATCTCTGGACGATGGAGGGGTTTCAGCACGCCAAGGCGCAGTTCAACGATTGGGGATTCTGGCTGATCGTCGGCAAGGGCCTCACCCCGATCCCGTACAAGATCGTGACCATCCTGTGCGGCGTGCTCCATTACGACCTGGCGAAGTTCACGCTGGCGTCGATCATCGCCCGCGGCATGCGGTTCTATGCCGAGGCCGTGGCGCTCTACATCTGGGGCGACGCCGTCCGTGGATTCTTAGAGCGCTGGCTGGTCTGGGTGACGACCTCGATCGTGGTCGCCATCGTCGGCGCGGTGCTGGCGTTCCGGTATCTCTGATGCGGCCGCTTACCGCACCGGCTCCGCCGGCATGAAGTAGAGCGCCTGATCGTCATAGGCGACGAACATCCGGAACCGGCCGATCACATCCATGCCGATGATCATGTCGGCCGAGCGCATGCTCGCCGGCTCGTCCTCGTCGGCGGCAATCAGCACAGGCCAGTTGCTGAGCGCGAGGCTGTCGAGCCGGATGCTCGGAAACCTGTGTGCGCGCGCGGCGATGCTCTGCCCGCCCGCGCCGACGATCCGGGCTGCCGGGTCGCGCTCCAAGGTCTCGCGGGACAGGCCCAACGCCGTCTGGGCGGCTCGGCGGCTGAGCCATGAAACCCCGGCGCCGCTGTCGAGCCACGCTCCAACGATGGCATCGCCGATCCGCACCTCCAGGCGGATATGGAGATCCGGCGTCACCAGGATCGGCATCTCGTAAGCCGCACCCGACCACGAGGTTGGCGGCCGGCCGCAATGGTCCTGCGCGTACAGGCTCACCCGGTCGCCGGTCGGGTCCAGCTCGATGTCGCGCAGCTTGAGGAGATCGGCCGCGAGGACGCCGCCGTAGTTCGGTCCCGGCCTGCCTTCCGGGATTGGCTGAACGAGAAAGGCCCGATCCCGCTCGATCTCCTCGCCGAGGCGGAGCTCCGGCACCGTGACGCTGCGGGCGGAGAAGGAGCCGTCGAGTCCGCCGACCGTCATGCCGGTAGCCTCGACCGGCAGCTTCAGTGCGGCCACCAGCGCCGGCCCGATCATGCTGGCGCCGCCGCCGGTATCGAGCAGCAGCAGCGTCGGCATGCCGTCCATCTGCGCCGGCACCCGGAACGTGCCATCGGGGCCGCGCGTCGCCGGCAACGTCGCGATGCGCCTCGGCACGCAGTCCGCCGCGGCGGCGTTCGGGATGACAAGGCCGGCGGCCAAGCCGACGACCGTCCAGGCGGCAAGCAACCAGCCTCTCATCGCTCCCCGCTCACCCGCAGTCCTTGTTTCCCGCCAGCCATGTCCGTGCCGCCAGATTGCCGCTGTCGGACGCCTTCTGAAACCAGCGCCGCGCCTCGGCGCAATCCTTGGCGATGCCCATGCCCGTCGCGTAGAGCCGGGCGAGCTGGAACTGCCCCGCCGGATAGCCCGCATCGGCCGCTTTCCGGTACCAGGAGGCGGCCTGAGCATCATCGACAGGAACGCCGCGGCCGAGGTGATAGAGATTCCCGATATTGGTCTCGGCGGTGGCGTTTCCCTTCGCGGCCGCGCGACCGTACCACGTCATCGCCTGGCTATAATCGATAGCGACGCCGCCGCCGGTCTCATAGAGGTAGCCGATCTGGTTGGGCGCGATCGCATCCCCGGCGTCGGCCGCCTTGCGCAGCCAGATCATCGCCTGAACGTCGTCGACCGGCACGCCCTTACCGGCCTGGTAGAGCATGCCGATCGCCCGCTCTCCCGCCGCATCGCCGGCATCGGCCGCCTTGCGGTACCACTTCATCGCCTCGACAGGGTCGGCGGCGACGCCGCTGCCGGTCTCGTACATCTCTCCGAGGCGCATCGCGCCCGCCGCGCCGACCTGTCGTTCCTCGGGCCGCGCGAGGGCGGCTTTGGCCGCGCCCTCCGCCGAGGCAGGCGCAGGCGGTTTGGCCGTCGCCGGCGTGAAGTAGATCTTCTCCTCCTTGTAGGAGATCAGCATCCTGAACCGGGTGATGACGTCGAGCCCGATCAGCATGTCGGCGCCGCCCCATCGCGCATCGCCGCCCGGCGCATCGATCACGTTGACCGCCCAGTTCTTCAGCGTGACGCCGTCGAGCTCGACCGTATCGAAGCGATGTAGGTGCGAGACGGCCCCGCGGCCGGCAACGCCGACCGCATGGCCCTCCGGATCCTTGGCGAAATCGTCGTCGGAGAGGTCGAGGCGGGACTTCGCGGCCCGCTTCATCAGCGCGGTGGTGGTCGCGCCCGTATCGAGCGCCGCCTTCACCTTCGTGCCGTTGACGCGCGTCTCGATCGCGATATGGAGGTCGCGGGAGACGTCCATCGGCATCTCGTAATAGCCCGAATCCCAATAGACGACCCTGCCGCGGCAATGGTCGGGGAGGAACAGGTTCAGCTTGCCCTCGGCGAGATCGAGCTCGACCTCGTAGCCGGCGAGGAAATCGGCGCCGAACAGGCCGCTGAAGCCCCGGACGCGGGTCCCGACCGCCGATGGCTGGACCACGAAATCGCCGTCTCTTGCAATGCCCCGGCCGAGGCGCAACTCTCCGACCCGGACCACGCGGGCATCATAGGTGCCGTCCACACCGGTCATGCGGATCCGGCTCGGGCGGGCCGGGAGCTCGAGCGCCCCGGCGAGCCCGGCGTCGATCGTGCTCACGCTCGAACCGGTGTCGACGACCATCCGCGTCGGCAAGCCGTCGATCGCGACCGGCACGGTCAGCTCGCCATCGTCTAGAGAAGCCGGAACGGAGGCGAACAGCTTCAGCGCGCAATCCTCCGCCGCGGCCACGGCCGGCGGGCACAGGGCGCCTGCAAGGCTGGCGATCATCACGTCAGCAATGGAACGGCTCAGCCTCATCCCGGTCCCGCAATTCGCCGGCGGCCCGTCCCGCCGCGTCCAGGGCAAAGCTATCGCGGCGCCTCGGCCGGTGCCAACCGGGTCATTTCTGGTCAGGCTGCTGGGTGAAGAAGATCTTCGACTGGCCGTAATCGATCATCATCCGGAACCGGCCAAGCACATCCATGCCGATCAGCATCTCGTCGCCGTTCCAGCCGGCGCTGCCGCCGGCGTCGTCCAGCAGGTTAACCTCCCAGTTCTTCAGCTGGATACCGCCGAGATCGATCAGCGCGAAGCGGTGACGGTAGGCATCGACGCCGTGACCGCGAGTCCCCGAGACGGGGCCGATGTAGCCAGCCTTGACCTGGTCGCGCAGCACGCCGAGACGGCGTTCGGCGACGCGCAGCCTGATCGCCGTCTGGGGAGAGCCGGTGTCCAGCACGGCCCGAACCGTCGTGCCGTCAACGCTGACGGGAAGCCGGATATGAAGGTCGTCGGCAAGCCGGAAGGGCAGCTCGTACCATGCTTTGTCCCAGTAGACGCCGCCGTTCGGGCAGTGGCCGGGCGAGAACAGCTTCACCTTGCCCTCGGCGGGATCCAGCTCGACGTCGTAGCTGCGGAGGTAGTCCGCGCCGAAGAGGCCGGCGGGCGCCGGGCGGCCCGCCTTCGTCGGCATGACGAGGAAATCCTGGTTTCGGCTGGGCGCGTTGCCGGCCCGAAGCTCCGCCACCCGGGCGAGGCGAACGTCGAAGCTGCCGTCGATCCCGCCGGTCCGGGCCCCGGTCGGTCGCACCGGCAGGTCGAGCGCATTGACGAGTGCGTCACTGACGAAGCTCACCGGCGCGCCGGTGTCCAGCAGCATTTCCTCGGGTTGGCCGTTCATCGTCACCGCGATCATCAGCTGGCCGGCTTGGGTGAGCCGGGCCGGGATCTCGGCGACCTGTTGGATCACGCAGCCGGGCTCCGCCCCGGCCGCCGCAGTCGGAGCGACGAGGGCGAGGATCGCCGCAATCAGCCACCCAGGGCCTGCGCCCTTCCCTTCCATTGACCGCCTCGGCCGCGCCAATACGCCACCGCCGACCCGAACGTCGCCGCAGCATAGAACAGGGCGACCGCCGGCAGCGTTGCGCTCCATGCAGGATTGAGCCGGTAGAGCCGGATGGTTGGCAAGAAGGCACCGGCCATCCCGAGCCACGCGAGCCCGCCGGCCCAGCGCGGCCAACCTTCGGCGAAGATCAGGAGCAGCGGCGGCACCACATAGGTGACGGCAAGCCCGGCCAGGGTGCCGGCCAGGATCAGGCTGGAATAGCGCAGCTGGGTGAAGGCGGTGCGGGCGATCATCGACCAGATCTCCCGGGCTGTGCCGTAAGCGCGGATGGAATGCGCGCTGCGTGTCGCATCGAGCCGGATGCGGCCGCCGCTCCGTTTGATCGCGGCCGCCAGCGTGCAGTCGTCGATCAGCGCGCCGCGGATCGCGGCAATTCCCCCGGCGCGCCGAAGTGCCTCCGGCCGCACCAGCATCGAGCCGCCGGCTGCGGCGGCCAGATCCTTGCCGGGATCGGCCGCCCAGCGCGGCGGGTAGAGCATGAAGAAGAAGAAGACGAAGGCCGGAATGAGCGCCCGCTCGGCAAGGCTGTCGGTGCGCAGCAGCACCATCTGCGAGACCAGATCCCGCCGTTCCGCCTCGGCCCGCGCGACGAGCATGCCGACGTTGCCAGGATCGTGCACGATGTCCGCGTCGGTGAGCAGGATGAAGTCCGGCGCTCTTGTCTCGGCAAGCGCGACGCCCTGCGATACCGCCCAGAGCTTGCCGGTCCATCCGGCCGGGAGCGGTTGGCCCGGCAGAACTGTCAGGCGCCCTGGCTCGGCAATGGCCGCTTCCCGTGCTGCCTCCGCCGTACCGTCGCTCGAATGGTCGTCGACCACGATGACAGAGAGCTCGCCCGGGATATCCTGGGCGAGCAGCGCCGCGACGGTGCGGCCGATGCATGGCGCCTCGTCGCGCGCCGGGATCACCGCGACGACGCGCGCGGGCGGGCACGGAGTCGCGGCCGGCCCTGGCACACGGACGAGCCAGAACTGCCCGCGCAGCAGGAGGAGATAGAGCCAGATGGCGGCGCTGCACGCCGCCAGCAGCTGTATGGCGAGAGTCAGTCCGATCCCGTCACGCACACTTCAGGTAGGTCTGGGTGGCCGAGCGGGATTGCGGCCAGGTGCATTGGCATTCTCCCGCCGGCCTGCTGCCGAGGCCGAGCCGGCCCCTGCCGTAGCGCACGGCGCACCAGACATCCGCGTCGCTGAGCCCATCCCGCCGCATGACCAGCCGCACCACCGGATCCGCGATCGCTTCCTCGAGGCTCGGCTCGACGCCGGCGCGATCGAATGGCCGATTCATGGTGACGCTCCTTCGGTTGCGGCAGCGAGCGAGACGGTCACCGCCGGTGGTTCCCTCAAGGTGCGGTAGATGACGCAGTAACGTTCGGTCAGTTTGAGCAGGCTCGATAGCTGGTCTTGTGTCGCAGGCGTGTCGAGATCGAAGCTCAGCCGGATGTCGCGGAATCCGACCGGCGCCGTCTTGTCGACGCCGAGCGTGCCGCGGAAGTCGAGCTCGCCCTCGGCCCGCACCGTCCCGCCCCGGAGCTCGATGCCGAGCGCGGTCGCGACGGCGCTGAGGGTGACCCCGGCACACGCGACGAGCGCCTCCAGCAGCATGTCGCCGGAACAGGCGGCGATCCCGTCGCCGCCGGTGGCCGGGTGCAGCCCCGCCTCGACCAGCGCCGTGCCGGTCGAGACCTTGCAGGTAAGGCCCTCGCCGATCGACCCTTCCGCCTTCAGCGTGACCAGCGCCGCGCCGGGATCGTCCCGATAGCGTTCCTTGAACGGCGCCTGCATCGCCCGCAAATCGTCGGATCGCATTCCATGCCTCGCTTCAGGAGAGGTTCGGCGGAAGGTCCGGGTCGGCCTTCCGCATGGCGCGCTGGAACGCCGGCCGCTCACCGATGCGCTGCAGATAGGCGCGCAGATGGGGGAGCGCCGTGATGTCGCGCGGCACGAAGAGACGCATCGTCGTCAGCGGGAAGAACATGATGATGTCGGCGGCGGTGAAGGCATTGCCGGCGAAATAGGGAACGCGGCCGAGGCGGTCCTCGACCATCGCGAAGGCGCGATCGCCGCGGGTTCGAAGCGATCGCCTCGTCTCGTCCTCCTGCCCGCCGGCGAGCTGGTTCAGCACGAAGCCGATCATGCACGCCGGCATGAACGAGCCGTTGGCGAAATGGTACCAGAAGAGATAGTCGGGATAGCCCGCGCTGTCGGGCGCGACGGTCAGCCGCCCGCCGCCGTGACGGGCGATGATGTACTCGATGATCGCGCCGGATTCGGCGAGGACGAGATCGCCGTCGGTGACGATCGGGGCGGTCGCGGCGGGATGCAGCGCCTTGTACTCCGGCGGCGCGAGCTTGGTCACGGGGTCGCGCTGGTAGCGGCGCAGCTCGTAGGGGATCTCCAGCTCCTCGCAGAGCCAGACGATCCGGTCGGACTGCGAGATGCCAAGGTGATGGACGGTGAGCACGTCACGTCTCCACGGGCGCTGCGGCGCGATGGCGAGAATGATCGGTCAAATGACGGCGCCGTTGAAGCTAAATCGGCGCCCTGCGGCCGTGGCGGTCAGACCGCATCGCGCACCTCGTCGATCAGGCGGGGCCGTTGTTCGAGCGCGCCGATCAGCCGGTCGCGCCAGCGCTGGAAATGCGGCCCCGAACGGTGGCGTGGGTGCGGCATGCCCGGCGAGAACTCGCCCACCACCCGTCCCGGCGGCCCGTCGAGCACGACGATCCGGTCGGCCAGCGCCAGCGCCTCTTCCATGTCGTGACTCACCAGGACCACCGTCGGCCCGTAATGCTGCCACAGGGTCAGAAGATGCGCCTGCATCGCGGTGCGGGTCAGCGGATCGAGCGCGCTGAAGGGCTCGTCGAGCAGCAGCAGCCGCGGCCGGACCGCCAGCGCCCGGGCCAGCGCCACGCGCTGCGCCATGCCGCCGGACAGCGCCTTGGGCAGCAGCCGCGCCGCCTCGGTCAGCCCGACGACCTCCAGCGCCTCGCCGACCGCCGCCGCGCGTTCCCTGGCCGGCAGATGCCGCAACCCGAATCCGATATTCTGCGCCACGGTCAGCCACGGCATCAGCCGCGGCTCCTGGAAGACGACCGCCACGTCCTCCGGCCGCACCGGCGCGCCGGCCAGCCGGATCGTGCCGGCGCTCGGCTTCTCAAGCCCGGCGAGGCAGCGCAGCAGCGTGCTCTTGCCGCAGCCGCTGCGCCCGACCACGGCGGCGAGCCGGCCTTCCTCGAGCACGATGTCGAGCGGGCCCAGAACCGGCCGCACGCGGTCGAAGCTCTTCACCAAGCCGCCGATCTCGAGCAGCGCCATCTCAGCCCACCGTGTCCTGCCAGGCGGTGAGACGATCGCCGAGCGCCGCCAGCGCGAGATCGGTCAACTTCCCCATCACCGCGAATAGCAGAATCGCCGCGATCACAATCGTCGGCCGCCCGGTCTGCTGGCCATCGAGGAGAAGGTAGCCGAGCCCCTCGCCCGCGCCCATCAGCTCGGCGGCAACCACGAACATCCAGCCGAGCCCGAGCCCGCTCCGCAAGCCAGTCACATAGGACGGCAGCGCCGCCGGCAGCAGCACCCGCCACACCATCTCGATCCGCCCCAGTCGGTGGACGCGGCCGACCTCGATCAGCTTGCGGTCGACCTGGGCGATCCCGGTCATCAGGTTGAGATAGACCGGGAAGAACACGCCGACCGCGATGAGCGCGATCTTCGAGGCCTCGAAGATGCCGAGCCACAGGATGAAGAGCGGCACCCACGCGATCGACGGCACACTCCGCAGTCCCTGCACGGTCGGATCGACGACCGCGCGGGCCGTCGGCGAGGCGCCGGTCAGCGCGCCGGCCAGCGTTCCCGCCGCGGCGCCGAGCAGGAATCCCCAGGCCATCCGCACGCTGGTCGCCGCGAGGTGATGCCAAAGGTCGCCCGTGGCCGCGAGATGCCCGACCGCCGTCACGATATCGGTGGGCGTCGGCAGCAGTTCCACCGGCACCAGCCCGGCCCGCCCCACCGCCTCCCACGCCGCCACGACCGCCGCGGGCAGGACCAATCCCAACCACGGCTTCTGCCGCGCGGCGGTGCGGAGTGGGACGAAATCGGCGAGCGCGGTCATGGCGTCGCCATGCTGGAGGCCCCCCCACCCCGGCCCTCCCCCGCGGTGCGGGAGAGGGGGTAACGAGCCCTCGCCCGCTGGCGGGGGAGGGTTGGGTGGGCGTCTATCCGCCTCTCCGACATGGCCGGCCCCGCTACTCCTTCGCCAGCTTCTTGGTGAAATCGGGATCGAGCAGCTCGTCCTCGATCTTGTCGAGATCGGCATCGGCCGGGACGATGCCGCTCGCCTTCAGCACCTCGGCGGCACCCGCGATCGATTTCTTGGGCCCGTCGCCGACGACCGGGTCGGTGAGATCGGTCCGTTCGAGCTGGCGTGCCGCCACGGTCGGCGACAGCTTCGCCTCGGAGACCAGGATCTGCTGCAGCTCGTCCTTGTGGGCCAACGCCCAGTGGCGGCCCTGCTCGTAGGCGGCCACCACCTTCGCGACGATCTCCGGATAGGCCTGCAGGAAGCTCTCGCGCACGTCGAGCACGCCGTAGGTGTTGAAATCCGGGTTGCGATAGAAGAGCCGGTCGTGCGTCTCCAGCTCGGCCTGGGCCATGAACGGGTCGAGCCCCGACCAGGCGTCGACCTCGCCGCGGTCGAGCGCGATCCGCCCGTCGGCATGCTGCAGCGGCACGATCGTCACGTCATGCGATGTCAGCCCCGCCGTCGCCAGCGCGCGCAGCAGGAAGATGCCCGGATCGGTGCCGCTGGTGGCCGCGATCCGCTTGCCCTTGAGATCGGCGACCGCCTGGATCGGCGAGTCCGCGCGGGTCACCAGCGCCGTCCATTCCGGCTTCGAATAGACATAGACGATCCTCACCGGGTTGCCGTTGGCCCGCGCCAGCAGCGCCGCCGAGCCGGCGGTCGACCCCAGATCGATGCTGCGCGACCGGAGATATTCGAGAGCGCGGTTGCTGCCGGCGCTCTGCACCCATTCGACCTTGATGTCCGGCCCGACCGCGTCCTCGACGAGGTGCTTCTCCTTCAGCACCAGGCTCACCGGATTGTAGTAGGCGTAGTCGAGATGCAGCGTCTTCAGCGGATCGGCCGCCTGGGCCCCGCTCGCCAAGCCCATCAGGGCGGCGAGCGCCGCTCCCAACCCAATCGTATGCGATAAGCGCATGAACGACCTCCGGAACAAAAAACCGCCGCAGCACAAAGCCGGGGCGGTTCAAGGTCGCCTCGCTTTAGCTGCATTTGTAGAGCGCCCGCAAGCTGATGCTCAAATCGGCGCTAGGAGAGGACGATAGGCGGAGGTTGGGAACCCGTCAAGTCGCATTTCACATCGGGCCGCCGTGTGGGCAGCGTAAATCACATATGAGCCCAGTGGTAAGGCCCCATCGTCATGCCCGGCCTTGTCCCGGGCATCCACGTCGGGCCGAAGCGCTGCTGCCCGACGTGGATGCCCGGGACAAGCCCGGCCATGACGGAATGGTGCACTGTACCAGTCATTTGCGATCCCGGGCGCCAGGCGCGCCAACGGTCACGCGTGCAGGTCGCGGAACTTCTGGCGGAGGTTGAACTCCTCCGAGGTCACCCGGCTCTCGATGTCGGCGAGGCGGCGGTCGAGGCTCTTGAACCGCGCCTGCAGGTCGCCGGCGGTGCGGTTGGGCGAGACCGACATGCTGCGCCAGAACTTCTCCTCGGTCGCGGAGATGGTGACCGGGTCGGGCATCGGCTTCAGCAGCAGCGCCAGCGCGACATAGACGATGACGATCGGCACGAAGAAGCCGAACACGCAGCCGAGGATGGCGGCGATCCGGATGAAGCGCGGGCTGATGCAGAGATAGGCGCCCAGCCCCGCACAGACGCCCGCGATCCGGGCCCGCCGCATGTCGCGGTAGAGGCCGATCGGGTTCTGCGACCAGTGAAACTGACCGGCGCTCACGGCTTGGTCCTCCATTCAGGGGCGGCCGCGTCCATCAGCCGCTCGAGGTTGTCGATGCGGGCCTGCAGCCGGTCGGCGATCTCGGCCAGCTCGACCAGCGACTTCTCATTGTCGCCGCTCAGGATCTTCGCCCGCCGGAACTGTGTCGCGTAGTGAAGCGCGAGCCAGATCGGCATCACGACCACGACGAAACACAGGATGATGATCTCGACGCCTTCCATGACGGAACACTCCAGGAGAAAGATGCGTCAGTTGCCGCTCTGCGACTTGGCGGCGGCCACCTTGGCCTTGAGTGCCGCCAGCTCGGAGTCGATCTGGTGCTGCGTTTCCAGCTCTGCCAGCTCGTCGGCGACGCTCGTCGGCTTGGTCATGTCGTAGAGATCGACCCGGCCTTCGAGGTGGTCCAGCGAGCGCTCGACCTGGTCGAACCGCGCGAACGCGTCGGTGACCCGGCTGTCATAGAGCGAGCCGCGGATCTTGAGCCGGTTGGTCGCGGTCTGGTGCCGCGCCACCATCGACTGCTCGCGCGCCTTGGCGTCGGCGAGCTTGGCCTGCAACGTGCGGACATCCTCGGTCTGCTTAGCGAGGCCTTCCTCGACCTGCTGCATCTGGCGGTTCAGGATCTCCAGCTCCTGCTGGAGGCGCGTCTTGATCTGCAAGGCGCCCTTGGCGAGGTCCTCGCGGTCCTTGGTGAGCGCCAGCTCGGCCTTGGCCTGCCAGTCGTCGCGGTCATGCTCGACCGCGGCGATCTTGCGCTCCAGCTCCTTCTTCTCGGCGATCGTCTTGACCGTCGACGAGCGCACCTCGACCAGCGTGTCTTCCATCTCCTGGATGATCAGGCGGATGATCTTCTCGGGATCTTCCGCGCGGTCCAGGATGGCGTTGATGTTCGAATTGACGATGTCGCTGATGCGCGAAAACATACCCATGATTCGGGACTCCTCGTGTCACCGGCGCGGACCGACCGCACCGGCGACGGATTCATTACAAGCCGCGTGCCAACCGCAGCCGATCATACAACTCATTGGTTTCCAATAGAGATTTTCGAGCGCTTGCGATTGAGCGCGAAGGCGGTTAGCGTCGGTCGCCACATTTTGGCGATTCACGCCACTCCGTCAGGGCGCGTTCAGCGATGCCGGCCGACTCCTCCGAACTGCCCACCCCGATCGGACGCAGCCCGGCGTTTCTCGCCACCATGAATGCCATCTCGCTGGTGGCGCCGCTTGCCAAGCCGGTGCTGATCATCGGCGAGCGCGGCACCGGCAAGGAGCTGGCGGCGGCCAGGGTGCACTATCTCTCGCCGCGCTGGAACCAGCCTTTCGTCAAGCTCAATTGCGCGGGCCTCAGCGAGAGCCTGCTCGAGGCCGAGCTGTTCGGCCATGAGGCCGGCGCCTTCACCGGGGCGCAGCGGCGGCGGCTGGGAAGGTTCGAGCTCGCCCATCGCGGCACGCTGTTCCTCGACGAGGTGGCCAACGCACCATTGACGGTGCAGGAGACCATCCTGCGCGTGGTCGAGTACGGCACGTTCGAGCGGGTCGGCGGCAGCGAGACGATCCGGGTGGACGTCCGGCTGGTCGCGGCGACCAACGTCGACCTGCCGGCGGTCGCCCGCACCGGCAAGTTCCGCTCCGATCTGCTGGACCGGCTCGCCTTCGACGTCATCACCCTGCCGCCGCTGCGCGAGCGCCCCGACGACATCGAGCTTCTGGCCGAGCACATGGCGCTCGGCATGACCCAGGAGCTGAAGCGCGAGGTGTTCGCCGGGTTCACCGCCGACGCACTGGCGGCGCTGCGCCACTATCCCTGGCCGGGCAACATCCGCGAGCTGAAGAACGTGGTCGAGCGGGCGGTCTACCGCAACGACCCCGATGCGGAGATCGACCATATCGTCTTCGACCCTTTCGCCTCGCCGTGGCGGCCGGCCGGGGCCCACCCGGCAGAATCGCCGCCGCCCGGGCCGACGGCGCCGGAGCCCACCGCAGCCGCCTCGCCAATTCCGCCCGCCCCCGCGCCGGAGCACGGCAAGGCCTATGATTTTGTTGATTTTCTCCGCCGTGTCGAGCACGACCTGCTGAAGCGCGCGCTGGAGCTGAACGCGCATCACCAGAAGAAGACGGCGGACTTCCTCGGCATGACCTATCATCAGCTGCGCAACTATCTGCGCAAGCACCGGCTGATCGGTCGGTGAGAAGCCTCCGCCCGTCCTGGCCGCTGCTGGTCGGGCTCGCCTCGTTCCTGCTCGTCGCGGGGCAGCTCGCCTCGGTCCTCAACGATCCCGACACCTACCTGCACGTTGCGGCCGGCAACTGGATGCTGGCGCATCGCGCGCTGCCGGTCAGCGACCCGTTCTCGCATTCCCTCGCCGGTGCTGCCTGGGTTCCGCACGAATGGCTGGCCGAGCTGATTCTGGCGCTGCTGTGGGACTGGGCCGGCTGGAATGGGCCGGCCCTTGCCGCCGCGTTCTGCTTCGCGCTCGCTATGGGGATCATGACGCGGCGCGTGCTCGACCGGTTCGAGCCGCTGACCGGTCTCATCCTGATGGCGTCGGTGGTGACGCTGCTGGAGCCGCATCTGCTCGCCCGCGCGCACGAGCTGGCGCTGCCGCTGATGGTGATCTGGAGCGGCGCCACGATCGCCGCCCGCGACGAGGGCCGGCTGCCGCCCTGGTGGCTCCTGCCGGTGATGACTCTCTGGGCCAATCTGCACGGCAGCTTCATGGCCGGGCTGGCGCTGCTGGGCTATCTCGGCGCCGAGGCGGTGCTGCAGTCGCCGGGCGAGAGGCTGGCCGTGATGCGGCGCTGGGCCGTGTTCGGGCTCGCCTCGGGTGCCGCGGCGTTGGTCACGCCCAACGGCATTGACGGGTTCCTGCTGCCCTTCCGCCTGTCGAGCATGCCGGTGCTCAAGTCGACCTTCATCGAATGGCAGCCGCCGGATCTGCAGAGCTTCCAGCCGATCGAGATCTGGATCGGCGCGGTGGTCGTGGCACTCGCCGCCGGGCTGCGCCTGCCGATCCTGCGCGCTCTCGTGCTGGCGGTGCTCTTCCTCAATGCGCTGGCCCATCAGCGCCATCAGGATCTGCTGGCGATCATGGGGCCGCTGCTGATCGCCGCCGGTCTCGGGCCCGATCTGGCCGCGCGCGTGCGTACCGAGCGGCCGTCGCCGGTCGCGCGTGGCGTTGCCGCCCTCGCCCGCCCCGCCGCGCTGCCGGGCACGCTCGCCGTGCTGGCGATCATGGCGCTGGTCGCGGCGGTCAACCTTGCCGTGCCCCTCGCACGACCGGACAGCCCGATCACGCCCGCCGCGGCGCTCGAGGCGGCGCAGGCGGCAAAGCTCGAGGGCAACGTCCTCAACGATGAAGGCTTCGGCGGCTACCTCATCGCCCAGGGCGTGCCGGTCTTCATCGATGGTCGCATCGAGCTCTACGGCGACGACTTCCTCTCGGCCTATCTCAAGGCGGTGAACGGCCACGAGCCGGCGCTGGACGATCTCCTGGAAAAATATCGCATCGCCTGGACCATGCTGCCGCCGGGCGGCGTCGCCGATGAGGAACTCGGCCGCTCGCCGGCCTGGCGCAAAATTTACGGCGACAAGTTCGCGGTGGTTCGTGCCCGGGCGGAGCAACCCTGAGGATTGTGAACGCGCTTTAACGTGACAAGGCGCCGCAGCGTCACCACATGCTGGGGAATGTTGCACAACAGGGGACCGTCATGATCCTCATCCTGAACGTGCTGTGGCTGATCTTCGGCGGGCTCGTCGCGGGGCTTGCCTGGTTTCTGGTCGGCCTGCTGTTTTCGATTTCCGTCGTCGGCCTGCCCTGGGCGCGCGCTGCCTTCAACATCGGCCTGTTCACCCTGTGGCCGTTCGGCCAGAGCGCCATCGCCCGCGACGAGCTGACCGGGCGTGGCGATGTCGGCACCGGCCCCGCCGGCACGCTCGGCAATCTCGTCTGGCTGGTCGTCGCCGGCTGGTGGCTGGCGCTCGGGCATCTCAGCCTCGCGATCACGCTGACCTGCACGATCATCGGCATCCCCTTCGCCTGGCAGCACGTGAAGCTGGCGCTGATGGCGCTGTGGCCGATCGGGATGGCGATCGTGCCGAACGAGGTCGCAGACGCCGCCCGTCGCTGGGACGCCTGGGGCGGCGGTATGCCCGCCTGGCGGCGCTGAGCCGGTTCAGGCGAAGCGCGTGATTCGGGTCCGTCCCCAACCCGTCTCGTCGGCGGGGTAGCGCGCGAGACTGTCGCTGAGCGCCGCGGAATCCGCCGGCGCCGGTTTGGTGGGCGTGGCCGAGGCGAACTCGGCCATGACCGCGACCCAGCTCGTGACCCTGATCCCGGCTTCGCTCATCCGGGCGACGCCGATGCGTTCGCTCGACGGCGTGCCGCCGGCCGCGGCATCGGCCACGACCTGCACCGCAAATCCTTCTTCCCGAGCCCCGAGCGACAGCCCCGCAAGCCCGGAGTCCGGATCGATCCCGGCGACCAGCAGATCCCTTCGGCCGCACGCGCGTACGGCGGCGACCGAGGCAGCGTGGTCCCAGAACCGGCCGGACGGCCGCTCCACCGTCCAGGCACCGGCCGTCTCCTGCGCCAGTTCCGCCAGGAGTGGTCCATAGGCCGCGCCACGCCGCGTGCCGATTACGATCGGCATGGAAAAGGCCCGGGCCAGCCGGGCGAGACCCAGAAGGTTATCGCGGAGCGCCTCGGGCGCCGCGCAGAACTGGTCCACCAGCCGGGCCTGGCAATCGACCAAGACGACGGACGTTCGTTCCGGCTGCAACCGCTCAGCGAATCGGTTATGAATGAGTACCGCGTCGGCCATCCCCCGCAGCCCCGCTGTTTACCTTAAGGAAGTATTAACCGGAGTGAATCGCAAAGTCGAGCGCTTTCACCAATTTGGGTTTGGAGGCGCGGTTCCCGCTAGCGTATCGCGATGGGCCGGATACAGTGCATGCTGGGCATGCCAGCCGGAGCCGCCGTGAGCCGATCCGCCCGTCCCGCCGCCGCGCAAGCGGCGGTGCGCCTCGCCGATTACGCGCCACCGCCGTTCCTGGTGGACACGGCCGACTTCGTCTTCGATCTCGGAGAGGAGACGACGCGTGTGCGCTCGCGTCTCTCGATCCGCCGCAATCCTGCCGCGCCGGAGGGCATGGCGCTGAGGCTGGACGGACAGGGTCCCGAACTGGTGTCGCTGGCGCTGGACGGCGAGCCGCTCGGTCCCAATCGCTTCCGCCACGACGAGGACGGGCTGACGATCGCCGACCTGCCCGCGGAATGCGTGCTCGACATCGAGACGAGCATCCGGCCGCAGGACAACACCGAGCTGTCGGGGCTCTACAAATCCGGCGGCAATTTCTGCACGCAATGCGAGGCCGAGGGCTTCCGCCGCATCACCTTCTTCCCGGACCGGCCGGACGTGATGGCGCGCTACGTCACCACCATTGTGGCCGATCGCGAGCGCTATCCGGCGCTCCTTTCCAACGGCAACCCGGTCGATCGCGGCACCACGGCGGACGGGCGGCACTGGGTCAAGTGGGAGGACCCCTTCCCCAAGCCCTCCTACCTCTTCGCCCTGGTCGCCGGCGATCTGGCGGCGCTGGAGGACAGCTTCACCACCCGTTCCGGCCGCAAGGTCGCGCTCGCCATCTGGGCACGGCGCGAGGATCTGGCGAAATGCGGCCACGCCATGGACTCGCTCAAGGCGGCGATGGCGTGGGACGAGGTTGTGTTCGGCCTCGAATACGATCTCGACATGTTCAATATCGTCGCCGTCAGCGACTTCAACATGGGGGCGATGGAGAACAAGAGCCTCAACATCTTCAATACCCGCTATGTGCTTGCCGCCCCCGAAACCGCGACCGATGCCGACTACCAGGGTGTGGAGCGGGTCATCGCGCATGAATACTTCCACAACTGGACGGGCAACCGGGTGACCTGCCGCGACTGGTTCCAGCTGTCGCTGAAGGAAGGGCTGACGGTCTTCCGCGACCAGGAGTTCATGGCCGACCGGCACGGACGCGGGGCGATGCGGATCGAGGATGTGCGCCTCCTCCGCGCCAATCAGTTCCCCGAGGATGACGGGCCGCTGGCGCATCCCGTGCAGCCGGAAAGCTATTTAGAGATCAACAACTTCTACACGGCGACCGTATACAATAAGGGCGCCGAGCTGGTGCGGATGATCCGCACGCTGATCGGCGCCGACGTCTTCCGACGGGGGATGGATCTGTACTTCCAGCGCCACGACAACCAGGCGGTGACCATCCAGGATTTCGTAGCGGCGATGCAGGATGCTTCCGGCGTCGACCTCTCGGGTTTTCAGGTCTGGTATCGTCAGGCCGGAACGCCGGAGATCCGGGCGGAGGACGAATGGGATTCGGCCACCGGACGCTTCCGGCTTACCGTGAGCCAGCAGACGCCGCCGACCCCCGGGCAAGCAGGGAAGGCGCCGGTGCCGATTCCGCTCGCCCTCGGGCTGCTGGGGCCGGACGGCAGCGACCTGCCGGTTCGTCCCGCCGGCAACGCGGACGAGCCCGCCGCCGCCCCCGTCCTCGTCTTGAAGGATACTTCGGCGAGCTTCGAATTCGACTCCGTGCCGGTAAGGCCCGTGCCGTCGTTGCTCCGCGGCTTTTCCGCACCGGTAAGGCAGCGCGACGTGCCGCTCGACCGGCTGAAATTCCTCGCCCGCCACGAGTCCGACCAGTTCGCGCGATGGGACGCGATCCGGCGCGTCGGCGTGCTGACCGTGCTTGACCTCGTGCAGCGCTGCCGGCGCGGCGAGGTCCTGTCGATCGATCCCGATCTCGTCGACATCATCGGCCGCACCTTGCGAGATGCGGAGCCGGCCTTCGCCGCCGAGGCCATGACGTTACCGAGCGAAACGCGGATCGCCGACGAGATGGACGTGGTCGACGTCGAGGCGATCCACGCGGCGCGCACTTTCGCCAGGTGGGCCGTCGGCGTGGCGCTGGCGCCCGAGCTGGAAGCGGCCTGCGATCGCCTCGCCGAGCCCGGCGCCTACAAGATCGATCCCGCCGCCATGGCCCGGCGTGCGCTCAGGAATTGCTGCCTGTCGCTGCTCGGCGCCACCGGCAGCGAGCAGGCGATCGCCCGCGCCAACACGCAGTTCTACGCCGGCGCCAATATGACCGATGTGCTGGCTGCGCTGGCGGTGCTGAACGAGATGGACCGGCCCGAGCGCGAGGCCGCGTTCGCCCGGTTCTACGAGACCTGGCAGCGCGACGAGCTGGTCGCCGACAAATGGTTCTCGCTTCAGGCGATGTCGTCGCTGCCCGCGACTCCGGACCGGATCGACGCGCTCGCGCGCCACCCCGCCTTCGATCTGCTCAATCCCAATCGGGCGCGGGCGCTGATCGGGAGCTTCGCCAACAACAACCCGCTCCATTTCCACGCGGCGTCAGGGCGAGGCTACCGGTTCCTCGTCGACGGCGTCCTGAAGCTCGACCGGACGAATGCACAGGTCGCGGCCCGCCTCGTGCAGCCGCTCGGCCAATGGCGCCGCCATGAGCCGCGCCGCAAAGCGCTGATGCGGGCGGCGCTGCAGGAAGTGCTCGCCGCGCCCGGCCTCAGCCGCAATACGTTCGAGATGACATCGAAGAGCCTCGCCTAGGTCTATCCGAGCGGCGGCAGAGTCCCCGCCTCGGCCAGCTGCTTCGCCGCCTTGTCGAACGCGGCCCACGCCCTCCACGCCAGTGCCCCACCCACGCTGACACGGCGGACGCCGACGGCCGCAAGGTCGGGCACGCTCATGGCATTGCCGCGGAGCAGCACGTTGACCGGCTTGGGTGCCACCGCGGCCACCAGCTCGCGGATCGCGCCCAGATCGGTGATGCCCGGCGCATAGAGACAGTCGGCACCGGCTTTGCCGTAGGCGATCAGCCGGTCGACCGTGGGCGCCAGCTCGGTGCGGCCGACCAGATAGCCCTCGGTCCGCCCGATCAGCATCATGTCGGCGCCGGTCCAGTCGATGGCCGCGCGCGCCGCGGCAATCCGCTCGACAGCCAGCGCGTGGTCGTAGAGCGTCGTGCCGGTGCGGTCCTCGATCGAGAGCCCGGCGACCCCGGTCTCGACGGCGCGCGTCACGTTCGCCGCCACGCCTTCGGGCGCATCGGCGAAGCCGGCCTCGAAATCGGCATTCACCGGTAGCGACGTGGCCGTGCAGAGCACCCGCAGATGGTCCAGCACCTCATCCACCGTCAGCTCGCCATCATCGCGCCCGAGCGTCCAGGCGGCGCCGGAGCTGGTCGAGGCGAGCGCCCGGAACCCGAGCTTCTCCAGCCGCACCGCGCTGCCGATGTCCCATGGGTTCGGGATGACGAAGCAGCCTTCCTGGTGGAGCGCCCGGAAATCGGCCCGCCGGCCGGCCCAATCCGTCGTCATTGCCTGTCTCCCTGGCCGAAGAGGATCTTGCGCTGTTCATCGGAGAGCGGATCCTTGCGGGAATAGGTCTCGCGCCGCCCTTCATAGGCTTGCTGCACGGCCGGCCGTCCGCCAACCGCCGCGAACCAGCGGGCGAGGTGCGGAAACGTCGCCAGATCCTGCCCATGGGCAGTGTGCGGCACGACCCAGGGATAGCAGGCCATGTCGGCGATCGAGTACTCGCCCGCGAAGAACTCGCTTTCGGCCAGGCGGCGGTCCATCACGCCGTAGAGCCGCTTGACCTCGCGCGTGTAGCGGTCGATCGCATAGGGCACGGGATCGGGCGCGAAGGTGCGGAAGTGGCCCGCCTGCCCGGCCATCGGGCCGAGCCCGCCGACCTGCCAGAACAGCCATTGCAGCACCTGCGTCCGGCCCCGGATGTCCTGCGGGATGAACCGGCCTATCTTGTCCGCGAGGTAGAGGAGGATCGCGCCGGATTCGAAGATCGGGATCGGCGCTCCGCCATCGGCGGGATGGTGGTCGACGATGGCCGGCATGCGGTTGTTGGGCGAGATGGCGAGGAAATCGGGCTTGAACTGCTCGCCCTTGCCGATATCGACCGGGATGACGCGGTGCTCCAGCCCGGTCTCGGCGAAGAATATCGCCATCTTCAGCCCGTTCGGCGTGGGCCAGAAATAGAGATCGATCATGCTTGGCCGCTCCGTGCTTTCAGCTCGACGACATTGCCTTCGGGATCGGCGATATAGATCGACGGACCGAATCCCCCGGCACCATAGCGCGGGCCGCTGTCCAGAATGGCGACGCCGTGCGCGGCCAAATGGTCGCGGAGCGCCGCCTCGTCATAAGGCTCGATCGCCAGCGC
>Ga0070731_10001896_pt1 | contig 20848 bp, 15 predicted proteins | sample Coa_R1_2_FD_66448 | JGI IMG/M metagenome (GOLD analysis project Ga0070731, IMG submission 66448) | Surface soil microbial communities from Centralia Pennsylvania, which are recovering from an underground coalmine fire - Coalmine... | ecosystem: Environmental > Terrestrial > Soil > Unclassified ... | reverse complement strand
TGGTATCGTCAATATTTGATTAAAATAAGGCGAAAATTCCCGGCAACTACTCAAACGATGCCGCGTTAGCAAACGATCGATTTGAAAATTACAATCGATGCTGCAGCCGTTTTGATTTGGCGACTGGTACTTTTGCGTTGACTCAGCAGGTGTCAACCATCAGCGTGTCTTGAAAGGTATTTCCAATTCTTCAAAATGATCACTTCGGCGTACTTTTCGGGAGAAAAGAGACTGCAATCCCGGCCCGTGGGGCTTTACGGTAAATATCATTCTGCCAATGTTCAGGACAATCTTTTTTTTAATTATTGCCTTACTTGGCCAGTCTATGAGCATCGGTCAAAGCAAAAGATTGGATAGCATCCGGCACGTCATAGAATCAGCACGCCCAGATACGACCCAAGTTTTATTGATGTCAAGCTTCTCTTACGAATTAAGTTTTGTCAATTCCGATTCGTCACGGAAATACGCGAATGAAGCATTGGACCTTGCTAAAAGAATCGATTTCCCAAGAGGAGAATTGCGGGCTTTGAAATGTAAGGCAGATTTTTTGGAAACAAATGGCGACTTACCCGGCGCGCTGAAACTGGGATTTAGTATGCTTGAGGAATCTCAGCAGAACAACTTTGTACAGGAGTTATCTATTTCCCTGTCGCTTATTGGTAACGTATTTTATGACTTAAATGATTATGCAAAAGCGATTAGCTTCTATGAACGGGCGGTTCCCATCAACGAAACTTTGAAAAATACGCCCGAAGGATCGTTCTGGAAATTTTGGACTGAAATAAATCTGGGTACTGCTTTTATGTTCAATAAACAGTTGGATTCCGCCTACGCTCATTTGAGTGAGGGATATATCGCAACAAAGAGCAGCGAACACTGGCATCCTGTATTTTCGATGTTTTTCGGAGATTTGCTCTTTCGAATTGGGCATCGCGATACTGCTGTCAAATATTTGCATACAAGCTTGCAATTATTTCGAAATGCGAAGGAAAATTACTCTGTTTCTGATGGCAGCCGGATACTTGCTCGTTTTTATAGGGACATGAACCTAACTGATTCTTCGATTTTTTACGCAAAAATTAGCCTGGCTGCGGCCGAATCGATCGGGTATAAAACCACCATGCTTGAGGCTAGTGAATTACTGGCGGAGTTATATGAACCAAACGATTTGAAACTGGCAATCTTTTATCGAAAGATTTATGATTCGATCAACGCTATCCTCTATGGTCCAAACCAGGTAAAAAATCTGCAAAAGACGATTACAGACGAACAGGATCGCGAAAGAAAAATAGAAGAAGAGCGAACTGCTTACAGGGAACGGGTAAGGGAATATGGACTGATTGCGGGCCTCTTCATTATTTTGGGTGTTGCACTTATTTTCTATCGAAATAGTGTTCAGCGGAGAAATGCAAATTACCTTCTTCAACAGGAAAAAGAGAAAGTAGAGGCAACCCTTCAGCATCTCAAGTCCACCCAGGCGCAGCTCATCCAATCAGAAAAAATGGCTTCTCTAGGTGAGCTAACAGCCGGTATTGCCCATGAAATTCAAAACCCATTGAATTTTGTAAATAACTTTTCAGAAGTCAATGATGAGTTAATATCTGACTTAAAGTCTGACTTGCTTGCAGGTCATACTTCGGAAGCAGTTCAACTCGCAACAACCATTCAGGAAAACGAAAGAAAGATCATTGAACATGGCAAGAGGGCAGAGGGCATAGTTAAGGGCATGCTTCAGCACAGCCGGACCGACAAGGGGGAAAGGCAGCTCGCAGATATCAATGCCATCGCGGATGAATGTTTAAAACTCAGCTATCTTAACCAAAGGGCGAAAGATCAAACATTGGAGGTTCAGGTGACAGCAAACCTTGATCCTACAGTTGGAAAGATTCAAGTTATACCCCAGGATATTGTGCGCGTGTTGGTCAACCTGTTCAACAATGCTTTTTATGCTGTTACCAAGAAGATGAAGGAGCAATCAAACAGATACATTCCTGCAGTTTCTGTATCAACTCGTCAGGCAGATGGCCTGGTTTATGTTGCAATTGCAGATAATGGCATCGGCATTTCCGCCAAAATCAAGGACAAGATCTTTCAGCCATTTTTCACCACGAAACCAACAGGCCAGGGAACCGGCCTTGGGTTGTCGTTGAGTTATGATATTATCAAAGCCCATGGTGGAAACATCACTGTTGTTAGCGAAGAAGGAAAATTCTCTGAATTCATAGTCTCATTGCCGGTATAAATTCTTGAAATTATCAGTTATATCAAGTGATCGCGAAATCGAAACCGAGTCACCTGCACCAAAACCGTTACACCCCCTGTATCACAATCGTACACCTCACGGTTCATATCCGTTTCAGATTATATTAACTATCAATGCGCTGGTTAACTGGCATTGTGTTGGGATATGACACGTGCTGCCACATATCTTGCGGCTGCCGGTTTATCAAACCGAGAAGAACGGACTTTAGAATATAACTGCAAACTTCCCATATGTTAAAGAACTATTTTAAAACGACTTTCAGAAGCCTGCGGCTCAACAAGAGCTATGCCGCCATCAATGTCACAGGTCTTGCAGTCGGCATAGCCGCATGCCTGTTAATATTCATGGTACTCCAGTTTGAAACGAGTTTTGATAATTTTCATCCTCACGGGGACCGGATTTATCGCGTGGGCAGCGATTACAAACTGCCGGACGGCACTCATTATTCAGCCGGTGCCTGCTTTGTTGCTGCCAGACAGTTGAGAATCGACTATCCCCAGCTTCAAAATGTATCTACCATCTATCACTCGGCAGGCGACGAAGTAACCGTAATGGATGAAAGTAATAAGCCGACGCAAAAAAAATTTAACGAACAAAAATTGTTCTTTACCGAACCTCATTTTTTCGAGATGTTTAATTTTCCTTTTATTGCCGGCGACCCCAAAACCGCACTGGCCGAGCCAAACACTGTGGTGCTTACACAGGCAACAGCCGAACGGTATTTTGGCAATTGGCAGAATGCAATGGGCCGCACGCTTCAATATAAGGATCGTACACTATGCAAAGTAACCGGTGTACTGAAGAATCTTCCAGCCAACACAGATTTCCCCATCGAGGTCGCGCTATCGCTAAAAACAAATGGTCAGGATTCTGCAGTTGATTGGAACAGCAACAATGGGTTTCTCAACGTCTTCGTACTCGTTCCCCCCGGGATGACCAAGGCGCAACTGAGTGCCGATTTATTAAGCTTTACCAAGACGCATGAAACGGCAGAAAATGCAGCCAAGCGATGGTTTACGGCACAACCGCTATCTGAGATCCACTCAGACGGTCGCTATGGCAACTATAATAACCGCACTTTCAGCAAAGAGCTCGTTACTGCACTGAGCCTGATCGGTTTGTTTTTAATGATCATCGCCTGTATCAATTTCATCAACCTGGCAACCGCGCAGGCGGTTAACCGCGCTAAAGAAGTGGGAATCCGCAAGGTGTTGGGGGGCATTAAAAAACAATTGGTATGGCAGTATTTAAGTGAAACTTTTATCATCAGCTGTCTTTCGGTTGTCGTTGCCGTTATTATTGCCTTCTGCACGCTGCCTTTTTTAAACCAGTTGCTCAAAACCAGCCTCGCCATGCAGTTTAACGCAGGCGTTGTTGTTTTTATGACCGGTGTATTGATCCTTGTTACATTGTTATCGGGTCTTTACCCTGCGGTGATACTTTCGGGGTTTAACCCCGTAGCCGCTCTCAAGAGCAAATTAAGCACCAAGACCGTCGGCGGCATTTCATTGAGGCGTGCATTGGTGGTTTTGCAATTTACCGTTGCACAGGCCTTAATAATCGGCACCTTGGTTGTGGTTGGGCAAACGGACTATTTTAAGAATGCGCCTATGGGATTTGATAAAGAATCCGTTGTTAATATAGCCGTCCCAGGCGACAGCCTGAGCATAACCAGGTATCCATTGTTAAAAACACAGTTGTTGCAGCAACCTTCGGTTAAGAGCGCCAGTTTCAGCACTTTTGCCATTACAGATAATAACCACTGGGGCAGCAGTTTTACATTTGACAATGCTGCCATGCCGGTTGACTTTAACGCCGACCTTAAATGGTCGGACGCCGATGTATTTAAAACTTACGGTCTGCAAATGGTTGCGGGCAGGGCCTACCAGCCATCTGATACGGTAAGGGAATTTGTGGTGAACGAATCACTGGTCAAGCAGCTTGGCTTGCGCAACCCGCACGAAATACTTGGCAAGAAAATCGATTTTTGGGGCTTCTTGAAAGGGCCGGTAGTAGGCGTGGTAAAGGATTTTAATACGGCCTCTATGAAATTTCCAATGGGACCGGCAGTTATGGCGCCATGGAAGTATGTATATGGAACCATTGGCGTTAAGTTGCAGCCAGGCAACATCCAGCAATCCCTTGCCACTATTGAAAAAATATGGAACCGAACCTACCCGGCATACGTCTTCAAATTCGAATTTTTGGATGACAACATTGCCGCTTATTACGAGCAGGAAACCCAGCTATCACAGCTCTATAAAATATTTGCCGGTATAGCCATTTTTATTTCGTGCCTGGGGCTTTATGCGCTGGTGTCTTTTATGGCCGGGCAGCGGACAAAAGAAATTGGCATACGCAAGGTGCTTGGCGCTTCGGCAGGCAGTATCGTATACCTGTTTTCCAAAGAATTTACACTGCTCATTGTGATCGCATTTGCCATCGCAGGGCCGCTTGCTTATTATTTTATGCACGGCTGGTTAAATAATTTTCCATTCCGAATTGATATAAGTGCCGGTATTTTTATTGCCACTATTGCTGCATCCATTGCTATTGCATGGTTAACCATAAGCTACCGGGCAATTAAAGCGGCGATGATGAACCCTGTCAAGGCGATAAGAACAGAATAATTGAGCAGAGCGCAGAACCCGAAATGGATAATTGCTTCTTGTATGATTACAGTTGCCCTGGTTGTCTGAAATTATAATGGTAGCCCGACAGCAATTTCGGATTCAATTCTTATGCCCTCATGTGGGTCCATTTTGCTTCTCTATTTGCGCGAAGCAAATTTTACGCTCATTTTTTTCCATTATGGAATATTATACTCTTTTTTTAAAAAGGCGATCAGATGCCTGCCGCGCTCCAATTGATTTTCCAGGTCAAGTACGTACACAGAATTTGAAAGTGACGTTGCAGTTACGTAACCAAAAAATTGTTTGAGGAGTACCGGATCTTTGTTGATCGCAGGTAACTGGATTGATTTGCTTTCGGAATTGTAAGCCGAATGGCTCAACCATCCTATAGAAGGATTTTTGATTATGGAAAAATCAAGCAGCTTAAATTCAATTTCCCATATCTGAGCAAGCAAGTAATGACAATCTGATTGCTGCAAGCCGATCTGGTTATTGAAAATATCATATCCCAGTATGCTATCAACAATGGATTGATCTTTTATAAGATTTAGACCACCGGATGATTTAAGCTGCTCTATCCCCGCATTCTTTGGCTGCCAGTAATAGTCTTCGTTCAAAAAATTTAGCGTGTAGTAGTAATATTTCCACTTTACACTGTCAACATCAATGTCTTCATTCTTTATTTCGATAAAACTGTCAATACCTTTTATCTGGTCGAGATTTAATTCTATGAACTGTTTTATATTGGATGTGTCAATTGATACGCTTTTGATAATGCTTTCAATATTTCTTTTTCCATTTTCATGATCAGCAATCCTCTCGCGTAAACTTTCTGCAAAAAAACCCATGGTCACCGCAAGGAAAATCATTAAGAATTCTAAAAAATACTCTTTGAATCCTTTTTTTTCTACTTCGGGGTGGTGATGTACATCCATCTTTTAATTAGATAATGGTAATTTAATCACGAACTCGCTTCCTTTCCCCACTGCGCTCTCAACATTAATCTGTCCGCCATGTGCCTTGATAATATCATAACTCAGAGACAAACCTAAGCCTGTCCCTTGCCCGGGGGGCTTCGTTGTAAAGAAAGGCTGGAAAATCTTGTCAATGATCTTCGGGGGAATTCCAGAACCATTGTCCTTAACATTGATGGTCACCAATTCAGCCGCCTTCTTTGTGGCAACTGAAATACGTGGCACATACCCATCCAATTCACTCTTTTTCCTTTCAGCGACGGCATAAAAGGCATTGTTAAACAGATTCACAAAAACCCTCACCATTTCTTGCGGAACAATGGGGAGGTTACCTATTGACCGATCAAAATCTGTGTGTATTTGAATATCAAAAGATTTATCCTTTGCTCTCAGGTTGTGCAAGCTGAGTTTTAGGCATTCCTCAACAATGGCATTGATATCTGCGTGGGCTTTTTCACCAGCACCTACCCGGCTATGCTGGAGCATTCCTTTTACAATTGACTCCGCACGCTTGCCGTGATGATTGATCCTGATTTCGTTTTCCTTAATCTCGGAAAGGATTGACTTCGCCGTTTCGCTATTGCCATTTTCGAGCTCAACCGCGGCTTCCGCAAGAAGCTCGGAATTGACATCGGAGAAATTGTTGACAAAATTGAGCGGGTTTTGGATTTCATGGGCAATTCCCGCAGTGAGTTCACCTAATGATGCCATTTTCTCCTGCTGCACAAGCAGAACCTGATTTGCCCTGATCTCCGCGGTCTGTCTGTCAACTTCCTCTTGCAAAAGTTTTTGGCGATTGAGTGCTTCCTCTCTTTTTTCTTCTGAAAGCCGGATAACTTCATCAGCATGCTGCCGGACCTCGCGAACCATTTCCCGAAACCGGATTACTACATAAATCAGCATCGACACGGGGAAAGCCAGTACGAACGCGGTCTCGAAATAAAGCAATATCCAATCCGCTGCGATCGTATTTTTTAAGGTGATACGAGCTAATATGCCAACGATCAAGAAAACGGGTGAAGCGGTTAGCCCGATAACTATGCTCCACTGTGCGCCATGAAGTTTCTTCCAGGCCGAAGCGATATAGTAAACGCAAACGCTGAGCAAAATAATGTCACCCGTCATCAAAGCGTAGTAATAATTTGGCGGAAGAAAAACATTGACAATGTTTATCAAGCTTAGTATTGCAAGAAAAATCTTTGTGCTTCTCGAAATTCTCCGTTCGAATATGGCAGCGATGATGAAGGGGATCGTAATAAATATTGCCTGGACCGCATACAGAGTGACAAGGGAATTGAGATAGTCGAACATATACGAAAAGCCGATTGAATTGCTCAGCCGGAATGACGTTGTCGACAGAAGATAAAAAATTGAACATATGACGATGGTCCGCAGGCTTTTGTCAGTCCGGCTTAGAAACGCCATTAGCATAAAAAGCAGCGACAGGATAGCACTCACAGCCACCCACATGGAGGCAAAACTGGTAAGCGTTAATATCGAAAGATTTACAAGATGGCTATATTGCGGCCCTGTCAATACCAGGATAGCCTTAGAGTTGCCATCTTCCATTTTCAATCGTGCCGGGGGAGCTGCAGCCAAATAGTCCACCATGTGAACAGCGATCGTATATGTGGTGCCAGGTTTCAAATCAATTGGAGCGGGTTCATCATCGTTTTTTGGAGTGTAGTCCTTAAAGGGACGCCCGCGGGTGCCAAGGTTCCCAAAAGCGCGCAAGAACTTGCCGTTGAGGTAGATTTCCGCAGCAGCCCATGAATTATAGGTGATACCTAGTTTGTCATATTTAAACCCAGGCGAAGGTTTGACTCTTAGTCTGAACCACCCTTCGAACCGGCCTTTATTGTCCGCATATTTTGCCGAAACATCCGTTGGGCGGAGCCTTTTCCAACTTGACGTGTTTAAGTTTTCTGCCGCCCACCCGGTGTCATTGCCGCCCTTGTACGCCCAGCCATTTAATCCACCCAGCAGGATGGCGTCGACACTCTTTTCGAACATATTCCCAGACAGCGCGACTGTGCTGTCCTGGGCCGCGGCATGGTTGAATGCCAAAAACAGCATCAAAAGAATACTAAAAAAAAGATTGAAGGCACGCTCGAATAAAAATCGCAAAAAACTCATCGAGGGAGAGTTCTTCTGTTTCGGATGAGAATGTAGAAAACAGGGCTCCATGGAAGATTTGGCAGTTTCGAACGATGGTCGACTTAAAGCTACGGAGATTCGTGAAACAATCGGGTCCAGGACATTCATGCGATTCAATTTCCGACCAAAAAGCGAATTATTTATATGTGGCCTGAGATCCATTTTGAACCGGTTTATGCAACAGCAGGCAGAGCGCAAGAAAGATGTTCTTGATTACGAAACTTTTGTCAAATCCAAACTGGAGAAGTATTAAATTTAGTTATGTAATTCAAAACCTATTATGATGTCGAGAAAAGCTTGGATACAAAAGGTGCATATTGAGACAATTCGCGACGAAGTTGAACCACCACCACCGCAGCTAAATTCAAGATTTAATTCTCTCGAGGCTTGGCTTCATTATATCTGCAACTCTGACCAGCCCAAGATTCCAATTTTAACCTATGAGTTCGATATTTTTTTCTGCCAACCACGTGCTGAATTTGTTGTGGTCCTGGTTGGTTTTAATACATACGGCAATTACGAAAAAATTGACTTTGAGCCCTTAGATGGGTATTACCTTGTACCTAAATCGGAAAGCGAAAACTTGGACTATGCTCAGTATAATAATTTACTGACTAAGAAGTTGCAGACTTTCACTAAGTCTAAAATGTTCAAAGAATCCAATCTCGCCATCGCGGAAACATTAAACCTCTGCGGAAGGAAGATTTGGTCACACGAGTGATTAATTGTAATTGATTCAGTTATCAAAATTGATTTTCTATGGAAATTATTCTTGTCGGTACGAAATTTTATGAGCAGCTCAAGAAATTGACCCTTATAACGATCCGGAGTAAATAGAAAAGGCTGAACGCGCGGGGGAAAATGAGTTACACCTCAATAAAATAGTTTTGATGCGACAATCATCCGTTGTGTGGAATTCATATTTTCCTATTTAGGCACCTTACCGAAAAAAATGGATGCAAATTGTATGCAAATCAAAATCTCAAGTTGAACGAATATGTTATAATTCATTCATTTTTATGAGCCATCCATCGGATTCGAACCGACGACCTGCTGATTACGAATCAGCTGCTCTGGCCAACTGAGCTAGGATGGCTTGGGGGGAAACAAAAGTAATCAAATCAAAGGCACTTTCGTAATATTGGTCACTTACAAACGAAAAATATGAGGAGTTTATTTGTTGCCTGTTTAGTTTTTGTTTCAACCGTTGTCGGCGCTCAGATCGATGTCACCAAGGGCTGGAAGTTCAAGACTGGTGATAGCGCTGATTATGCTTCACCGGCATACAACGATTCCGCGTGGGCGCCGATCGAAGTGAACAAACCATGGGAGGCGCAGGGTTACGACAGGTATGACGGCTTTGCGTGGTACCGTCTGCACGTCGTCATCCCCTCGTCGATAAAAAACCAGGCGTTTCTCAAAGAGAAGCTCAAGATCGACCTGGGTATGATCGATGACGGCGACGAAGCATTTCTCAACGGAGGTTTCATTGGCAGAAATGCTGGCAAGAGCGGTGACATCAAATCCGGCCCATATGACGCCCAGCGTACCTACACGATTCCGCTGAATGATCCGAGAATTCACTGGGACAAAGAGAACCTGATTGCGGTGCGGGTATGGGATGGGGGAGGCGATGGCGGCATGTGGGGAGGAAAATACGGCATTGCAGTGGCCGATCTGACCGATTATGTATTGATTGACATAAGTGACAGCGCCTTCCGGTTTATCGACAACAAAAAGGTCACAAAAACAATCCTGCTTAAATCAACTAGCGACAAATACGATTTTAACGGCAAACTTCGCATCGTGTTCACTGATCCTGAAACCGATTCCGTTGTGTTCAAGCAAACAATAGGCACCGATTTTGCGAAAGACCGTCCCTTTGTTTACGCATTTCGCACGTCATTGCCACAAAACAAATCCTATGAAGCGACCTATACATTTACTGACAACAGGAGTCAGAAGGACATTAGTACCTCAGAAGGCATCCCTTATATACTCACGCCGAAACCTTCGGCGATGCCCAAAATTAACGGGACTGATGTCTTTGGCGCCAAACCCGGTTCGCCCTTTCTTTTTGCGATCGCGGCAACAGGCGACAAGCCACTTAACTTCGAGGCGGTTGGCCTGCCGGCGGGGCTTTCGCTCGATAAACAAACAGGTGTGATTACCGGTAGCTTGGCATCCAAAGGCACCTACAAGGTCAAACTAACGGTTAGGAACAAGTTAGGATCTGCAACAAAAAACCTGACGATTCGTTGCGGCGACCTGATCGGTCTGACCCCTGCACTTGGATGGAATAGCTGGAATTGCTGGGCCCTGAGTGTCAGTGACGCAAAAGTTCGTGCGTCGGCAAGAGAGATGCGTGAGAGGCTGGGTGGTCACGGATGGACATACATCAATATCGACGACGGTTGGGAAGCGCCTGTGCGCGCAGCTTCCGGCGAAATTGTGCCGAACAATAAATTTCCCGACATGAAATCGCTTTCCGCCTACATCCATTCGCTGGGTCTAAGACTCGGCATTTATTCTTCACCGGGACCCCGTACCTGCGGGGGCTACCTTGGCAGTTACCAGCACGAAGCGCAGGACGCGAACACTTATGCGGCCTGGGGTATCGACTACCTTAAATACGATTGGTGTTCCTATGGTGGCGTTGCTCCCAAAGAACCTTCGTTGGCGGATTATAAAAAGCCGTACGAGGTGATGCATGACGCGCTTGCAAAAACAAACAGGGACATCATTTTTAGTCTTTGCCAATACGGCATGGGCGACGTATGGAAATGGGGACCGGAGGTCGGCGGAAACAGCTGGCGGACTACCGGGGATATCAACGATTCCTGGGGAAGCCTTTCGTCAATTGGGTTTAAGCAGGACACTCCCGCGCCATTCGCACAACCGGGGCATTTCAACGACCCTGACATGCTGATCGTGGGCAAGGTTGGCTGGGGTCCAAGCCTGCACAATACGAAATTGAGTCCCGATGAGCAATATACGCATATCAGCCTCTGGTGCCTGCTTTCAGCGCCACTGTTGATCGGTTGCGACATGAGCCAGCTGGACGATTTTACAACAAGCCTGCTAACCAATGACGAAGTCCTTGCGATCGACCAGGATGCGCTGGGGAAATCAGCCCTTAAAGTAGCCGACGGGAATAATACTCAGGTCTGGATAAAGGAGCTGGAAGACGGCAGTAAAGCCATCGGGATTTTCAATCTCAGCGAAAAATCGCAGAAAGCCAGCATTAATTTTTCCGAATTAAAATTGCCTTCATCAGTCAAGCTGCGCGACCTGTGGAAACAAAAGGATCTCGGGGTTTACAGAAATAATTACTCCGTCGCCGTGCCGGGACATGGCGTGATCCTTCTAAAAACACATGTTGCCGCGGCAAAATAACGTCGATTAGGAAGGCTTTTTATCGGCATTGTATTTCTGTTCGGCGTTTTTGGCTTTTTCGAAATCCAGCACGACGCCGTTTATGCAATAGCGAAGACCAGTAGGCGGAGGTCCGTCGTTAAAGACATGCCCGAGATGGGACTTGCAGCGGCCGCACATCACTTCTGTTCGTTTCATTCCGTGCGAGCTATCTTCTTCGTAAATGATGCTCTCCTTGCTCACGGCTTCATAAAAGCTGGGCCAACCGCAACCGCTTTCAAATTTGGTATCGCTCCGAAAAAGCGGATTCCCGCAAACGGCGCAATAATAAGTGCCGATCTCTTTTGACTCCTCGAAGGGACTGGACCATGGACGCTCCGTTCCTTTTTCACGGGCTACACGGTAAACATCCCCTGGCAATATCTTTTTCCATTCTTGCTCACTCAGGTTCACTTTTGTTGAATCTGTGTGCGAGTACGCTGGGTTATTTGATTTTTTGCTGCTATCCATATACATTGAATTCTGGTGATTCTGATCCTGCGAATAAGAGGTGCAACCGGGCAAGCAGAGCCACGCCGACAATGCCAACACTGCGCCTGCCGCTTTTATCGAAAACACCATCCTTATTTTTTCATAACAAATCTACGGACGCAGAGTTCGACCGGATTGTCACGATGATGACAATTGTCAGACTTAACAATTTGGTATGACTTCGCGGCCGGGGCAAGCCATTCTTGGCCCAAATGAAGAATATCTAAAAAAAAGCAATGTAGTTTGGATTTTCGGCAATTTTATATAGGTTTGTTGACCTTAGTCTGAGTAACCAAAACAAAATGTTCAATTTAATTTTATTCGGACCGCCCGGCAGCGGAAAAGGAACCCAGTCAGAGCGATTAATTGCAAAATACGGGCTCAAACACTTGAGCACTGGCGACCTCCTGCGTCATGAAATTGCAGGGCGTACACCACTTGGCATGGCGGTTAAGACCCTCATGGCTGAAGGGAAACTGGTGCCGGATGAAATTGTGATCGAAATGATCGACGCGGCGATTGAGAATAACCCCCATATCAACGGCTTTCTTTTTGATGGATTCCCGAGGACGACTGCCCAGGCCGAGGCGCTGGATAAGTTGCTTTCGCAGCGTGGAACGGAAATCGCGATTGTCCTTGCTCTCCAGGTTAGCCACGAAGAACTGATTAAGCGACTGCTCAACCGTGGAAGAACTTCGGACAGGAGCGATGACGTCAACGAAGAGGTCATAGTGGCGAGAATCGTCGAATATGAAAAAAAGACTTCTGCGGTAGCCGAACATTATAAAAAATACGGCAAAGTGCAATACATCAAAGGCGAAGGCAATGTTGACGATATCTTTGATTTGCTCTGCAAAGAGATAGACGCCAAAAAAGTCGCCTGATCCATTTTTTGGCAGTTATACCCAATTACACGCAGGTATTTCCCGTTTCACTGAACGACGCAACCGCCGCTTCTCGACAGGTTTGCCGGAGTATACTTACCCTTCATTTTTGTTTGTCCTTCAGCAAAGCCCTGCGCAAACATGATGGTAACGCAACCCGATAATCGTGCTTTTGCAATTGGGCAACAGACCAAGATAGAAATTTCCTCCGCAACAACTGCAGATGTCACAGGCATGGGCATGCGACAAGGTCAGGACCGCAATAAAAATCAATAGAATTCTTGTCCTAAAGAATGGTAAAATAATAGAGGTAGATATCATAGTTACGAGGGCTCTCTTTCTTTGAGCTATTTTTGTTTGAAAAATTAGACAAAGAACATGGAAAGGCTGGGCAACTTTATAAACGGAAAGTGGATTGTCGGGGAAGGAGATGGCCAAATACTGTACGACGCTGTTACGGGCGACGCAGTCGCAGTTGCATCGACGGGAGGCGTTGACTTTGATGCAGTTCTTCGATATGCGCGCTCAAAAGGGAATCCTGCGCTCCGAAAAATGAGTTTTAATGAAAGGGGCAATATGCTCAAGGCGCTGGCCATGCACCTGCGCAACCACCTGGAGAAATTTTATGCGATCAGTTATCAGACTGGAGCGACGAAGGCTGATAGCTGGATCGACATAGAAGGAGGTATTGGGAATCTGTTTTCCTATGCTTCGCTCCGGCGTAAATTTCCAGACCAGCCATTCAGCAGGGATGGCGAAGGTATCTCCCTGAGCAAAGGCAACAGCTTTATGGCCCAGCATATCCTGGTTCCCAAAGAAGGCACTGCTATTCATATCAACGCCTTCAATTTTCCGGTTTGGGGAATGCTTGAAAAAATTGCCGTCAACCTCCTCGCGGGTATGCCGGCAGTAGTGAAACCGGCATCCATCACGTCTTTCCTTGCTGAAGCCGTCGTTCGCGAAATCGATGCATCAGGAATTCTTCCCGAAGGCGCATTACAACTGATCTGCGGTTCAGCGGGCGACCTGCTTGAACATGTCTGCTCGCAGGATGTCGTGACTTTTACTGGTTCTGCCTCAACAGGTATGCGGCTGAAATCGGGAAAAAAAATTCTGGAGGAAAACGTTCCCTTTAATTTGGAAGCAGATTCGCTGAACTGCATTGTCCTCGGAACTGATGTGCGGCCAGGCCAGCCGGAATGGGAAATTTTTATCCGCGAAATCAGGAAAGAGATGACGGTGAAAGCGGGGCAGAAGTGCACGGCCATCAGACGAATATTTGTGCCCGATGGCATGATGGAAAAGGCTTGGCAGGATATTGGAAAATCGCTTGCTCAAACGACCATTGGCAATCCCGCAAATGAAAAGGTCCGGATGGGTTCGCTGGCTTCCCTTTCACAACGTGTGGAAGTTAAAGATCAGGTCCAGCGTCTGCTCGCAGGATCGCAAATTATTTATGGCAGCCTGGATAGTGTGCAGGCAATCGATGCAGATTCCCAAAAAGGCGCATTCATCAGCCCGCTGTTATTGATGAACCAGTCTCCTTTTGACTCTTCAGGGCCCCACGAAATAGAAGCATTTGGCCCCGTCTCCACGATCATGCCGTATCGAATTTCTGATGAAGCCATTGAACTCGCCAAGAAAGGCAAGGGATCACTTTGCAGTACAATTGTTACCGCCTCGGAAGCGGAAGCGAGGAATTTTGTACTTGGAGCCGGCACTCATCACGGGCGAATACTGGTATTGAACAACGATTGCGCAAAGGAAAGCACAGGCCATGGATCGCCGTTGCCGACTCTTGTCCACGGAGGACCAGGACGCGCGGGAGGCGGCGAGGAGATGGGTGGCATTCGGGGGGTTCGCCACTATATGCAGCGTGTTGCGGTCCAGGGATCTCCAACGATGATTACTGCTGTGACCAGCGAGTATCAGCAATATGCAAGGGGAAAGGACCCGGGCATTCATCCATTTAAAAAATATTTTGATGAATTGCAAATCGGCGATCAAATCACGACTGCGGAACGAGAGGTGACAAGCGCTGATATCGATCGCTTTGCAGACCTGAGCGGTGACCATTTTTACGCGCATCTCATCAATACCGACTTTGCCGATACCATGTTTGATCGCCAGGTGGCGCATGGTTATTTCATTCTGAGCGCAGCTGCAGGTCTTTTTGTTGACAGCTATGAAAAAAACCCCGTGCTGCTTAACTATGGAATCGACGATTTACGATTTACCAAACCCGTTTACCCCGGAGCATACATCAGGGTCCGATTTACCTGCCGTGAAAAGACAATCCAGGACAAAAAAAACGAAGATGACATCCCGCGTGGTATTGTTAAATGGCTTGTTGAGATACTGGATGACACCGATGAGCTCGTTGGCGTCGCAACGATATTAACCATGGTAAGAAAAAATTGACACAGATATGGACATTTTCGATGATTTCGCACGAAGAGCCGTTGTTTATCGTGGCGCCATCGACAATTCAAGGGTTTATCCCGGCGAAGATGCAATTTCCAAGTTGCAGCAGCTTCGCGAGCCGCTCCAGGACGATCCCGTCGGCGCATCGGTCGTATTATCCATCCTTGATGATTTCGGTTCGCCGGCAACGGTCCGGTCCTCTGGCGGCCGATACTTTGGATTCGTCACCGGAAGCTCGCTTCCGGGAGCCATGGTGTCCAAGCTAATGGCGACCCTATGGGATCAGAATGCGGCGTTGTCCATCATGTCGCCCGTCGCATCGCTTGCCGAAGAAGTTAGTGCGGGATGGCTTTTGTCGCTTTTAGGCCTGCCCGATGGAACAGCGACATCGTTCGTGACGGGGGCAACCATGGCCAATTTCACGGCGCTCGCTGCTGCCAGGCATTTCCTGCTAAAAGATCTGGGGTGGGACGTACTCTCGAAAGGAATGTTCGGTGCACCCGAAATCAAAGTAGTCGTCGGCGAGGAGGTTCATGTCAGTCTCCTGAAAGCGCTCAGCTTAGTAGGATTCGGACGCGAGAGAGTGGTTCGCATTCCAACAGACGATCAGGGTAGGATCATTGCGGATGCTGTTGCCGATTATGAAGGCCCTACCATTGTTTGTGTGCAGGCCGGCAATGTCAACAGCGGTGCATTTGACCCCGTTGGAGCAATATGCAGGAAAGTAAAGAAGGAAAATGTCTGGGTCCATGTCGACGGCGCCTTTGGTCTTTGGGCAGCTGCCTCGGCTGAAAAAAAGCACCTGGTCGATGGCGTCGAACTCGCCGATTCATGGGCAACCGACGCGCACAAGTGGCTCAACGTCCCCTATGACAGCGGCCTTGCTTTTGTGCGGCACAGGCAACCGCTCATCGAATCCATGTCGGCTACCGCGGCCTATCTACCCGAAACGTCGGGTCGCGAACCGATGCAATATGTTCCCGAAATGTCGAGGCAGGCGCGTGGCATCGCCATCTGGGGCGCCTTGAAGTCGTTGGGGAAAAAAGGGCTGGCTGCATTGATCGAAAAAAACTGCCGCCAGGCGAGACGATTTGCCTGGTCGCTTGAAGATGCAGGATATCGCATCCTGAACCAGGTCGACCTGAATCAGGTTCTGGTGAGCTTTGGGGATGCGCAAACAAACCAACTGATCATTCAGGAAATCCAGCAGGAGGGCACGTGCTGGTGTGGCGGGACTACCTGGCGAGGCGCCTCGGCCATGCGTATCAGCGTGAGCTCCAGCGAAACTACGGATGAAGATGTGGAGCGCTCGCTTGAGGCCATCATCCGGATTGCCCGGAAGTTCTCCCGTTCAAACGGATAAAAAACGATAGGGTTCTTGAGATGATTTCGGCGAAATGGAAATGAGGGTATTTCTCCAGATTTTCCATGGCTTGTTGACACTTGATTGCCCAGCCCTGCTGCCTGCGGGCTTTTGCTTGCTTCTACGCCTCATTCCCCTTAGCTTTGAAGACCAAACACACTAAAACTACACCTATGCTCCATGAAGTCCAGCAAGGGTATGTCAAAACGGAAACACATAACGGCGTCACTACGATCGAATTTTATCATCCGCAGGGAAATTCCCTGCCCGCGAGGATCCTTGACGAGATAACAACTGAAATTCACGGCGCGGGAAATGATTCCGATACACGTGTGATCGTCCTGCGCTCGGCAGGTGAAAGGTCGTTCTGCGGTGGCGCATCCTTTGACGAACTGCTGAAAATACACACGCCGGACCAGGGCCTGGTTTTTTTCAGCGGCTTCGCCCATGCGATCAACGCCATGCGTAAATGCCCCAAATTTATCATCGTCCGCGTTCACGGAAAATGCGTCGGCGGCGGAGTCGGCTTAGTCGCGGCTGCAGATTACGCGATCGCAAGCGAAGCCGCAGAGATCAAACTCAGCGAACTCGCTATCGGGATCGGTCCGTTTGTCGTCGGACCGGCTGTCGAGCGCAAGATCGGCGTTTCGGCATTTTCGCAACTGGCCATCGACGCACATTTATGGCGAAACGCTGAATGGGCGAGGCGCAAGGGACTGTACGCGGAATTGTACCAGGACACAACGGGTATGGACGAATCGGTTATACGCCAGGCGGAAGCGCTCGCGCATTCGAGCCCGCAGGCGATGGCCGAAATGAAAAAAATTTTCTGGCAGGGCACTGAACACTGGGATAAACTGCTGATCGATCGCGCGGCGATCAGCGGTCGACTCATCCTGACCGATTATGCCAGGAAGGCGATAGAAAAAGCGTGAATGAAATAAAGCCGTGCCACTCACCAAGGTTATATCGGTGTTCAACCAGGAGAACTTTCACCAACTATGCGACGGGTTGGCAAAAAAAGATACGCATCTCCGTGACATCATCAAACGTTTCGGGTATCCGCCCATGTGGCAGCGAAAGCCGGGCTTTGAAACATTGGTCCATATTATCCTCGAGCAGCAGGTATCCCTTGCTTCCGCGCGTGCCGCGCTCGACAAGCTCAAAGCCAAACTTGGAAAGGTGACTCCCGAAAAATTACTGGCACTTACCGACGCCGAATTAAGGGCATGCTATTTCAGCAGGCAAAAAACGATTTACGTACGCGCTCTCGCCGAAGCCATCGTGCGCGGTGACTTGCGCATTCGCCAACTTAAAATGGCGCCCGATGATCAAGTACGTGCAGCCTTGAAGAAAATAAAAGGCATCGGCGACTGGACTGTCGACGTATTTCTGCTCATGGCACTGCAACGCATCAATATTTTTCCAACGGGCGACCTGGCGATGATCAACAGCCTGAAGAAAGTCAAGGCACTTCCTGCATTGACGACCAGGGAAGAAATTCTTGTGCTCGCTGCTGCCTGGGAACCCTATCGCTCGCTGGCAACCATGATCCTCTGGCATAGCTATCTGATGGAGCGGAGCCGACCCGGCCTGAGTGGCCCGAGCCGAAAACCTGCGGGTTAGTAATTGGGATTGATCGATTTACACATAATTTCGGTTTTTATAGAAAAATTCTGCTACTATTGTAATAGAAAAGAAAAAGCTTGTAGTGGGAGCCAAAGACCAAATCGAAACTGACTTGTGGTCATTGTTTAAAAGCGGCGATAAATCCGCTTTTGAAGAAATTTATCGACTGCACATTGCGGCACTGCTGTCTTATGGGACAAGGTATTGCAACGATCAAAATATCCTTAAAGATTCAATCCAGGATCTCTTTGTTGAATTATGGCATAGCCGTGATCACCTTGCCAATGTATCGAGCGTACGCTTTTACCTGATCAAGTCTCTTCGATATAAACTGACCCGCAGGGTCAAAAGTCTCACGTTTGTCAGGACTGAACTGTCCGCAGAAGCGCCCAATGGCGGCGATTTTTCCCGTTTCGCAGTTTCCCCGGAAGCCGAAATCATAGAGAAAGAAATTGAGGACGCCCGAATAGAAACCCTGCGAAGGGCAATTCATTTTTTATCGCGCAGGCAACAGGAGGTTATACAGCTCCGGTTTTTCCAAGGCTTTACCAATGAGCAAATCGCCGAGCTGATGCACATGAACTACCAGTCCGTGAGCAACCTGGTTTATACTTCCCTTTGCCGGATCCGCAAAAATCTCCGGTCTGCGCCGGTATTCACGACTGCCCTCCTGGCCGCTTTACACCTGATTTTTTAAAAAAGTCTTCAGCATTTGAGTATATCCGGACGGTTGGTCACACTTTAGTTCAGAACTGCTTTAATCACCTTAACTGACTGACGTGGACACCTTCGACGAATCGGTTTTCTTCTTCCTTAACAACGACGAGTTCATTCGCTGGGCTCTTTCTGGTGGCGATCCGGCCGATCCATACTGGAAAGCGTGGATGGATGAGCATCCCGGAAGAATCAGCGAGCTCATGAGTGCCAAGCAAATCGCCCAGGACCTCGCCCGCGCCCAGCAACTGTCGGAATTTAAGCCAATGACTGCGAAAATCTGGGAAAAAATCCAACTTCATACTGCTGCACCTGCGATGGCTGTCGCCCATAAATCCAGAGGACCGGTATGGCGCTATGCAGTTGCTGCGTCGGTTGCAGCGCTCGTTGTCGCGGGCATCAGCTATTCACGGTTTCGCAAACCCGTTCAACAGGCTGCTGTCCAATCTGCGCGCATCGCCAACAACCTCGACGGCGAAAGCCTCAATCATGTCAACAACACTCGGGAAAGCCGGGTGGTTTACCTGGTAGACGGTTCCCACATCACGCTTCAGCCGGGCGCTTCCGTCAAGCATACGGTTTTCCTGGAAAAAGACAGGCGGGAGGTTTGGCTCGACGGTGACGCATTTTTTGAAGTGGCCAAGGATCCCAACCGCCCTTTCTATGTTTACGCGCACGATATCATTCTTAAAGTGCTGGGCACCAGTTTCAACGTTACGACCAACAAGACCAACGGCAACATTACTGTCCTTGTCAGGACCGGGAGGGTCTCTGTTTTCAAATACAGCACGAAAGACAAACCAGAGTTCATCCTGACGCCAAATGAAAGTGCCCGGTATACCGCGCAGACGCAGACCCTGATCAAATCAATTCCTGGCCCGGAGCTGGCCAATGCAGACATGCCTGTAAAACACCCGATCAGTTTTGATTTTGAGGAAACGCCGATCACGAGAATATTCAATGTGCTTCAGGATGCATACGGGATAAAGATCAATTTCGACGAGAAAACATACGCGAAGTGTATTATCACGGCCCCGCTCCACGATGAGACTTTTGAGGAAAAGCTGAATATCATTTGTGAGGCAGCAGGAGCCAATTACCGGATTGAAAAGGATCAGGTGTGGGTCGAAGGAAGTTCCTGCAAATAGAACATCTTAATTTAAAAAAATGAATCCATGATAACTTGAAGATCCTATAAAAAACGGCGATGCTGCCACACCGCCGCCCAAGAGCCCCGGACAGCCATTATAAAGATGGCGGGCGGGGGTTGATTTTGCCAATTGTTAACCGACAAAACTGTTTAAAGTTATGAACAAAAATGAAGAACGTAAACACGCTTTATTGTTCATTATGAGAATCTCACTGCTACAAATAGTGCTCACGTTGAGCGTTATCAGCGCCACATTTGCAAACCATGCAAACGGGCAGGAAATTCTCGACCGCAAGCTTTCCCTGGATATGGAGGGCAAGGAGATTAAAGCTGTACTCAAAACGATTGCTGCAGATTTGCAGATTGGGTTTACGTATAACAACAACATCCCGGTCCGGCAAAAAGTTACGGTCGTTGCGCATGAAGAAAAGCTTGGCGACGTGCTCACAAAAATATTTTTGCCGCTTAGCATTTCTTACACGGTTATCGGGAACCAGGTGATCCTCAAAAAGAGCGCCCCTGAAATGACCGTGGCGGAAAATGCCGCCGTGCAGGATGCCTTCAGAACAGTAAGTGGCACAGTGACCGGCCCGGATGGCGTTCCGCTCCAGGGGGTTAGCGTTTCGGTTGCCGGTTCGAAAAAGGGGACCGCGACTGATGACCGCGGATTTTTCCAAATCCAGGCGAATACGGGCGACATACTGGTATTTTCTTCGGTGGGTTTCCAGGAAACCAGGATCAAAGTGGGGGA
>Ga0070731_10001895_pt1 | contig 20854 bp, 15 predicted proteins | sample Coa_R1_2_FD_66448 | JGI IMG/M metagenome (GOLD analysis project Ga0070731, IMG submission 66448) | Surface soil microbial communities from Centralia Pennsylvania, which are recovering from an underground coalmine fire - Coalmine... | ecosystem: Environmental > Terrestrial > Soil > Unclassified ... | reverse complement strand
GCGACGTCGAAGTCGGCGATCGCCGGCTCCCAGGTCTGGCGGGCCATGAAGACGAGCGCGCGTTCGCGGCGGCTCCAGGGATCCTTGGGGAGGAGGTTGATCGCGTGGTCCAGGTCGACCAGGGCCTGGTCGAGATCGCCCTTGGCCCGGTACGAGCGTCCCCGGCGGGCGTAGGCCGCGGCGAGCGAAGGGTTCGAGAGGAGCGCGCGGGTATAGCTGTCGATGGACCCGTTCAGGTCGGCGGAATTGTAGCGAAGGTCGCCTTCCTGCAGGAGCGGGCTGTCCTTGGCCTCCTGGGGGGCCGGCGCCGCGGCGGTGGCGGCGCAGAGAATTGCGGCGGCAACGGCGAAAATCATGACCCGTCCTTTCGCTCGGGAATCCTCCCCCCGGTCGAACATTCTAACACATAAAGTATGACCGCAGGGGCGGACGGAATGAAAATTTTTCCTGAACCGGGCAGCCGGGGGGGGAGGAGCCTACATCGCCATGCCGCCGTCGACGCCGAGGACCTGGCCGGTGATGTAGGCCGCGAGGTCGCTCGCGAGGAAGAGCACCGCGCCGGCGATCTCCTTCGCCTCGCCGATGCGTCGGAGCGGCAGGCTCGCCGTCACGGCGTCGATGACCTTGGGATCCACCTTCGCCGCCATGTCGGTCGCGATGAACCCGGGGGCGACCGCATTGACGCACACGCCGCGCGATCCGAGCTCCCGCGCCGCGGTCTTGGTCAGCGAGATCAGCCCGCCCTTCGACGCGCTGTAGTTCGCCTGCCCCGCGTTCCCCAGGACGCCCGACACGCTCGCGATGTTGATCACCCGGCCGGCCTTCGACCGCAGGAGGAAGCGGCCCGCGGCCTTGAGGAACAGGAACGGCCCCTTCAGGTTCGTGTCCAGGACGGTGTCCCAGTCCTCCTCCTTGAGGCGGAGGAGCAGGTTGTCCCGGGTGACGCCGGCATTGTTGACCAGGATGTCCAGGCCGCCCAGCTCGGCCGCGGCCTTCTCGACCGTCGCCTCGATCTCGGCGGGCTTGGAGACGTCGCACCGGATCGCGATCGCCCCGTTGCCGATCTCGGAGACCAGCGACTGGAGCAGCTCGAGATTCGTCGCCACGCAGGCGACCTTCGCGCCGGCGCCGGAGAGCGCCTTGGCGATCTCGCGGCCGATGCCGCGGCTGGCGCCGGTCACCAGGGCCGCCCGGCCCCCGAGGTCGATCTTCATGACGCGGCTCCTTCGATCGAGGTGGTCTGGGCCTTCTCGTCGATCTTGCGGACGAGGCCGGCGAGGACCTTGCCGGGCCCGAATTCGACGTAGGTCGCGGCGCCGATCGCGCGGATGGAGTCCTCCCAGAGGACCGGGCTGCAGATCTGGGTCGCCAGCGCCTTCCGGATCTCCTCCGGATCGGTCAGCGGTTTCGCCGAGACGTTCGCGTAGACGGGGATCCGAGGGGTCTGGATCCGCACCGCCGCCAGCTCCTGCTGCATCTTCTCCTGCGCGGGCTTCATGACGACGGAATGGTAGGCGCCGGCGACCTTGAGGGGGATCGCCCGCTTGGCGCCGAGCTCCTTGGCTCTGGCGACCGCCTTCTCGAGCGCGCCGTTCTCGCCGCTCAGCACGATCTGGCCGGGGGCGTTCAGGTTCGCGACCCCGACGTCCCCCTGGCCCTGGCAGGCCTGGGCGCACTTTTCGCGGTCGAGGCCGAGGATGGACACCATCCCGGAGGGCGTCCGGTCGCAGGCCTCCTGCATGTAGCGGCCGCGCTTCTCGAGAAGCCGGACGCCGTCCTCGAACGTGAGCGAGCCCGCGTAGACGTGGGCCGTGTATTCGCCGAGCGAGAGGCCGGCCGCGGCCTCGCCCGGAGGCAGGCCCTTCAGGGCCGCGACCTCCAGGCACGCGATGCCGTGGACGAGGAGGGCGGGCTGGCAGCGGTCGGTGCGGCCGAGCTCCTCCGGGGGCCCTTCGAAGCAGACTTTGGCGAGATCGAACCCGAGGATGGCCGAGGCGCGGTCGAAGAGCTCCTTCGCCTTGGGGAACTGGGCGGCCAGATCCTTGCCCATGCCGACCGCCTGCGCGCCCTGGCCCGCGAAGAGGTAGGCGACGCCTACCACCGGAGCACCACGGTTCCCCAGGTGATGCCGGCGCCCATGGCGCCCATCAGGATCAGCTCGCCGCGCTTGATCCGGCCCGCGCGGACGGCCTCGTCGAGCGCGATCGGGATCGAAGCGGCCGAGGTGTTGCCGTAGTTTTCGATGTTGATGACGATCTTCGCCATCGGGAAGCCGAGCCGGTCCGCCACCGCCTCGATCATGCGCGCGTTCATCTGGTGCGGGACGAAGTGGTTGATCTCGGAGATCTTGAGGTCGAGCGCGGCCAGGGCGGTCTCGATGATCTCGACGAATTTGGGCACCGCGAACTTGTAGACCTCGCGGCCCTTCATGTGCAGGAAGTGCTCCTTCTTCTCGAGCGACTCCGGGGTGAGCGGCTGGTCGGTGCCGCCGGCCGGGGTGATGATCAGGTCGGCCGTCCGCCCGTCGCAGCCCATCTTCGAGTAGAGGATGTCGCTGTCGCCGTCCGAAGGCCCCAGCACCACGGCGCCGGCGCCGTCGCCGAAGAGGATGCAGGTCGTGCGGTCCTGGTAGTCGGTGATCTTCGACAGCTCCTCGGCGCCGATGACGAGGCAGCGCTTGGACTGGCCGCTGGAGATGTAGGCGCGGCCGGAGCTGAGCCCGTAGGCGAAGCCGGTGCAGGCCGCGACCAGGTCGTAGCAGCCGGCGTTCCAGCAGCCCAGGAGGCGCTGGACGTAGACGGCCGTCGGCGGCACGATGCGGTCGGGCGACGAGGTCGCGACCACGATGGTGTCGATCTCCTCGGGCGCCACGCCGGCCATCTCCAGGGCCTTCTTCGCGGCGATCGCGGCGATCTCCGAGGTGGGCACGCCGGGGTCCGCGGCGTGGCGCTGCCGGATGCCGGTCCGCTCGACGATCCACTGGTCGTTCGTGTCGACGAGCTTCGCGAGATCGTGGTTGGTGATGAGGCGGGGCGGCGCGTACGAGCCGGTGCCGAGGATTTTGACTCTCATTCGGTGTCCTTCGATCCGCTGAACCATTTGGAGAGCCACGCCGTGTTCCAGGAGAACTTGCGGAGTTCGTCCACGATGTGGTCGTTCAGCTTGTCCTTGATGAACGTCGCGGTGAGCTGGATCGCGTTGGAAATCGTGCGCGAGGTCGCGCGGCCGTGGCACTTGATGACGATGCCCCGGACGCCCAGGACGGGCGCGCCGGCCTGCTCCAGGCGGTCGCCCTGAGAGATTTCCTGCACCCGGGCCTTCATGGCGGACTCGTCGGGGCCCAGGTTGCGGAGGATGTACTCGCGGAAACCCTCCGCCATCTTGAGCGTGAGGTTCCCGGCGAAGCCGTCGCTGACCAGCACGTCGGCCTTCCCGAGGAACATCGCGTGCGGCTCGATGTTGCCGACGAACTCGAAGTTGAGGCGCGCCTTCTCGAGGTAGGCGTACACCTCGCGCTGCAGGTCGGTCCCCTTGGTGGCCTCTTCGCCGATGTTGATGATGCCCACCCGGGGGGTCTTGATCTTGGGGTTCAGGTACTTGACGTAGACCGAGCCCATGACCGCGTACTGCACGAGGTGGATGGGCTTGGCGTTGGGGTTCGCGCCGGCGTCGATCAGGGCGCAGAAGCCTCCGTCGACCGGCATGGGGATCGCGATGCCGGGACGCTTCACGCCTTCGAGGTTGCCGAGTCCGAAGACGGGGACGATCGCGCCTCCGACGAGGGCGCCGGTGTTGCCGGCGGAGATGACGGCGTCGGCGTCGCCGCGCTTCACCAGGCGGAGCGAGACGCGGAGCGAGGAGTCGGGCTTGCCGCGCAGGGCCTTGGCGGGCTCCTCGTCCATGCCGACGATCTCGGCGGCGTGGACGATCTCGACGTTCCTGGGGAGATTGGGCCGGGTGACGCGGTCTTTCAGGCCGACGAGGAGGATCTTCGCGTCGGGGACCCGAGCGGCGGCGTCGAGCACCCCTGAGACGATCTCGTCGGGCGCATGATCCCCGCCCATACCGTCAATCGCGATTCGCATCGGAAGCCGCCGAGTGGGGAAGAACTACAGCTTCTTCATGTCGACGAACATCTCGCCCTTGTAGTAGCCGCAGGTTCCGCAGACGCGGTGGGACATCTTGGGCTGGCTGCAGCGGGGGCAGGTGGCGAGGTTCACGACATGCACGTGGTCGTGCGACCGGCGGCATCCGCGCCAGGACTTCGCGAGCTTGCGCTTGGGATTCGGCATACTTTCTCCAGTGAAGCCCCCTCTGCCCCCTTGAACGAGGCAGGGAGTTTAGCGGAGGGGGGCGCCTATTGCAAGCGAAAATCCCGCAGGGAAGGCGGCCGGGAGGGGCCTCCGCGGAGGCTCCCCCGGACCCCTACCAGAGCTTGCTTTCCTGCGACTGGAGGAACGTGGCGAGCGCGCCCGGGTCCACGTCGCCCGGAAAGCTCCCCTGGATGAAGTCGGGTTTGCCGCCGCCTTTGGCGTGGAACGCGTCGCGGAAGGCCTGGGCGATCTTGCGGGCGTCGACCTCCCCCTTCTCGTTGGGCCGGGTCCGCAGGACGTAGGCGCCGCTGCCGCTGCCGATCAGGACGACGTTCGCCTTCTTCTTCTCGTCCAGGATCTTGTCGGAATAGCTGCGCAGCTGGTCCGAGTCGGCCGCCTTCGCCCACTTGAACTCGATATAGAGGGCGCCCCGCGGGGTCTGGATCGGGGTGTCGGACCCGAGCTTCGACTCCCAGACGATCCCGTCTCCCGCGGATTTCGCGCCGCCGGTGGACTTGAGCTTGGCGTAGTCTTCCAGGAGCTTGTGCAGCTTCTTGGGGAGGTCCGCCACGGGGCTCTTCAGCTGCTTCGACAGGTCGCCGAGGAGGGCCTCGTTCGCGCGGGTGAGCTCAATTACCTTCGGCCCCGTCACCGCCTCGATACGGCGGATGCCGCTGCCGATGGACGACTCGCTCGTTACCCGGAAGCCGCCGATCGTCGCCGAGTGCTCCAGATGGGTGCCCCCGCAGAGTTCGACCGACAGGCTCGGCCCCACGGTCACGACGCGCACGCGGTCGCCATACTTCTCCCCGAAGAACGCGATCGCGCCCTTCCCCTTGGCCTCCTCCATCGTCATCTCGACCTTCGTCACCGGGTAGTCCGAGAAGACGACCCCGTTCACCCAGTCCTCGACCTTCCGGATCTCCTCGGGCGTGAGCGCCTGGAAATGGGAGAAGTCGAAGCGAAGGCGGTCGGCCTCGACGACGGAGCCCGCCTGCTGGACGTGGGGGCCCAGGACCGCCCGGAGGGCCGCCTGGAGCAGGTGCGTCCCGGTGTGGTTGCGCATGATGTTGAGGCGGCGCCCGACGTCGACCGCGACTTTGACCTTCGCGCCGGCCTTGAGCGTCCCCTTCGTCACTTTCCCGAAGTGCATGAAGTAGCCGTCGGGCTTGCGGCAGTCCTCGATCGCGACCGTGGCGTCCCCCGTGATCGTCCCGGCGTCTCCCGCCTGGCCGCCGCCTTCTCCGTAGAGCGGCGTCCGGTCGAGCAGCACGGCGACCTCGTCCCCCGTCGAGGCGCTCTCGACCAGGGTCGAGGTCTTCGCGTTGAGGAGCGACGTGAAGGCCGTGATGTCCTTCTTCGACTCGTCGTACTTCTTCCGGTCGCCGATCCGGATGATGCCGAGGACCGACGCCTCCTGCGGCCGGGCGAGGTCCGCGACCGGGACCGTGTAGCCCAGGAACTCGGTCGTCGGGACCTTCTGCTCCTTCAGGGTCGAGAAGGGGCCCTTCTCGAAGATGTCGACCTGCGTCCGGTCGACCTCGCTGCGGCCCTCGATGATCCGCTCGAAGCCCTTGCGGTCGAGCTTCAGCTTCTGATCTCGGAGGATCTGTTCGGTCATCTCGATCGGGAAGCCGAAAGTGTCGTAGAGCTTGAAGGCTTCCTCGCCCGAGAGCATGTCCTTGCCGGCCTTTCGCAGGCGGGCGATTGCCTCCGTGATCAGCTCGTTGCCCTTCTCGAGGGTGTCGAGGAACTTCTCCTCCTCGGCCTTGATGACCTGCTCGATGGTCTTCTGCCGGTCGACGAGGTAGGGATAGCCGTGCTTCATGACCGCGACGACCGCGGGGACGAGGCGATGGAGGAAGGCCTTGTCGTAGCCGAGCTGGACGCCGTCGCGAAGCGCGGTCCGGAGGATGCGGCGCACCACGTAGTTGCGTCCCGTGTTGCCGGGCAGGGCGTTGTCGGCGATGCAGAACGTCAGGGCGCGGACGTGGTCGGCGATGCGGCGCATCCGCGACGACTGCTCGGTGCCGGGGCTGTAGGTCAGGCTGAGGATCTGGGCCTCGGCGCCGATGATCGCCATGAAGACGTCGGTTTCGAAGTTCGAGTGGACGCCCTGGAGCACGGAGGCCCAGCGCTCGAGGCCGGCGCCCGTGTCGATGTTCTTCTGGGGCAGCGGCTCCAGAACGCCGCCGTCCTGCCGGTCGAACTGGGTGAAGACCAGGTTCCAGATCTCGACGTAGCGGTTGCAGCCGCAGGTGATCGAGCAGTCGGGGGAGCCGCAGCCGTACTTCGGGCCGTAATCGTAGTAGAGCTCGCTGCAGGGCCCGCAGGGGCCGTTGGGTCCCTGGCTGGGCGCGTTCGCGGGCCAGAAGTTGTCGCCCTCGCCCAGCCGGAACAGGTGGTTCGCGGGGATGCCGATCTCTTCGTTCCAGATCGTGTAGGCCTCGGGGTCGTCCTTGTAGACCGAGATGTAGAGGCGGTCGGGGGCGATCGACATCTCCTTCGTGGCAAACTCCCAGGCCCAGGTGATGGCTTCGCGCTTGAAGTAGTCGCCGAAGGAGAAGTTGCCGAGCATCTCGAAGAACGTGTGATGGCGGCTCGTGCGGCCGACGGCCTCCAGGTCGCCGGTGCGGAGGCATTTCTGGGAGGTGCTGGCGCGCTTGAAGGGAAGGGTGCCCCGGCCGAGGAACATGTCCTTGAACTGGTTCATCCCGGCGCCCGTGAAGAGCAGGGAAGGATCGTTCGGGGGCACCAGGGAGTCGGACGGATAGATCGTATGGCCTCGCTTCCTGAAGAAGTCGAGGTAGCGCTCCCGGATTTCGTCTAAAGTGATCATCGTTGGGGCTGGGAATTATCGACCCCCCTCCGTAGGGTGTCAAGCCCAACTGTTAACGCGGGAGGAGCGGTTCCTCATCGAGCGTTCCGCAGGATAGACTGCTCCGGGCAGGAACAGGGCTCCGACGGTCGTCCGAGCGAGGACGCTCGAGGCGGGACGTCGGGGCTTCGCGGCCACCGTCCTCCTCGAGGAATGCGAATGACGAGGAAAGCCTGGACGTGGAGTCTGGGGATCCTGGGGGGCGCGCTCCTCCTGGTGGGGGCGGTCTTCTGGACTCTTCAGCGCCGCGCGACGGCCGTCTTTGAGCGCTACGACGCTCGGGCCCGAAGGATGCTCGAAGGGCTTCGGTCCCAGCCCTGGCCGCGGGCCAGGCTGGCGGGCTCGCCGACCCCGGGGGATGGCTGGCCGGTCCATCTCCAAGCGCTCCAGGGCTTTGGGTCGATCATGAAGGAGGAAACCGACGAGATTCCGGAGATGAGCGACGACCCGGACGCCCCGGCGGATCTGGAGGTCCTGGAGGATCTCTTCCAGAAGTACTCCCCGTTGATCGACCAGCTCAAGGAAGCGAACCGCCGAAGCGAGTTCCATCCGAAGCACGACCTTCCTGCCGAACTGGTGAGTTTCGATCCGGACGCGCGGCGGTCCATCCGGACCGCGCGGTTTCTCGCCGGCCGGGCCGTTCATTTCTGCCAAAGCGGGCGGCGAACGGAGGGATTGGAATCCCTGGCCCTGGGAATTTCCCTGGGGCACGATACGGCGCGCGGAGGACTGATCGGCCATTTCCTCGTTCAGCTCGCGTGCGAACGCGCCGAGGAAGACGCTCTTCGGGAGCTCCTGAAATCTCACGACTTCACGGCTCACGAGCTGGGAGGATTGGCGAGAGCCCTGGATCAGCTCCGGGCCACCAGGCCCGAGGTGGGTCCGGCATTCGATGCCGAGGAGGCCTCGGTCTATCGCTTCTTATCGGACTGGGGCTTGTCCGGAGCGCCTTCCCCCGGAGCCGCCCTGCACGTGCCGGCCATCCGATCCTGGAAATGGCTGTATTCCCAACGCCTCGCCCTCTCGGGTGCCCTCGGGGAGCTCGACCGGTTGTTCGGGGAGGCCCGCGGCATCGCGTCCCTGCCGCCCACCCTGAAGCCGTCGGCCATGCAGAAGATCATCGCTCAAGCGGATCTCCACGAGAATCCCATGATCTGGCTTTGGCTGCAGGCGGCCAATCGAGTCTGTTATCGCGATGCTGTCGCTCAGATGGGGTGGACGCTGATGACCGTGAGCGTGGCGATTGCCCGCTTTGATGCGGAAGAAGGGACTCCTCCGGACACGCTCGAGGACTTGGTGCCCCGCTATCTTCCCAAGGTGCCGCGCTGTCCGTTCAGCGGACAGGCTCTGGGATATTCCCAGGGCCGGGTGTGGTCCGTCGGGAAGAATCTCGTGGACGACCAGGGCACGCCGGGTCGGAACGATGACCTCGATGACCAGGACGGGGATGTGGTCTGGACGGTCATGAGGAAATGAACCGGGGGAGCGGGAGGACTCCCGCTCCCCCGAAACGGTCGTCTACTTCTTGGCAGTCTTCTTGTCGTCGTCGCCCTTGGCGGCCTTGGGGGCCTCGACCGGAGGCTTGTCGAGCGCGGACGGGGCGACGGGCTTCGCCACGGGCGCCGGGCGCGGCTCCACGCCAAGTTTGGCACGGATGTCGTTTTCGATCTTAAGCGCGAGCGCGGGTTTCGACTTCAGCACCGCCCGGCACTTCTCGCGGCCGTTGTCGAGCTTCTCGCCCTTGTAGGAATACCAGCCGCCCGAGCGCTCCAGGACGCCGTGGATCTCGCCCATGTCGAGCACGTCCCCTTCGTACGAGATGCCGCTCGCGAAGAGCATGTCGAACTCGACCTTCTTGAAGGGCGGCGCGATCTTGTTCTTCACGATGTGCGCCTTCACGCGCGTGCCGATCTCCGACTCGCCTTCCTTCAGGTGGCCGATGCGGCGGACGTCGACCCGGACGCTGGAGTAGAACTTGAGCGCGCGGCCGCCCGGGGTGGTCTCCGGGTTGCCGAACATGACGCCGATCTTCTCGCGGATCTGGTTGATGAAGATGAGGCAGGTGTGCGACTTGGACACGCTCGCGGTCAGCTTCCGCAGGGCCTGGCTCATGAGCCGGGCCTGGAGGCCGACGTGGGTGTCGCCCATTTCGCCTTCCAGCTCGGCCTTGGGCACCAGGGCCGCGACCGAGTCGATGACGATGACGTCCAGGCTCGAGGAGCGGACCATCATGTCGGCGATCTCGAGGGCCTGTTCTCCGCTGTCGGGCTGGTTGAGGAGCAGTTCGTCGAGATTGACGCCGAGCTTCTGGGCGTAGGAAGGGTCCATGGCGTGTTCCGCGTCGATGAAGAGGGCGGAGCCGCCGGCTTTCTGGGCGTTGGCAACGATGGTGAGGCAGAGGGTCGTCTTGCCGGAGCCTTCCGGTCCGAAGACCTCGATCACGCGGCCGCGGGGGAATCCCTTGCCGCCGAGCGCCAGGTCCAGGCCGAGCGAGCCGGTGGTGATGCCTTCGATGTCGAGCTTGGCGTCCCCGCCGAGTCGCATGATCGAGCCCTTGCCGAACTGCTTCTCGATCTGGGCGAGAGCGGTCTTCAGGGCTTCGGTGCGTCGCTCGTCGCGCTGGGGGGTGACCGGAGGAACCGCCATACCTCTCTCCTTCGTGACTAGGGTGCTGTTCATTAGACTCTCCTCAAAAATAGGCGTCAAGAAATTACGTGAAGGGGGTGCCACGTCGGCCTCCTCAAACTCTGCTTTCATGCGCGTTCCTTTCCGGCGTCGCGTTCCGCCACGTCGTGTGGGGCAACCCGCGCCGATGGAGAGTATCGCCGATGCCTGTGTCAGATTAGGTCACGATTGAAGTTAGAGAGATGTTAGCATATGGGCCGCAGGAGTCAAGGACCCAGGGAAAGGAGAAACGGGGAAGGGGAGAGGGGGGCGCGGAGGCGTGAACGTGCTTTAAAATAAAGCGCCCCGACTACGGGTCGGGGCAGTTGGAGCGGGATCTAATTTTTTTACGGCTTAAAGATCGTTTCGACAGCAGGTATAGAGCAAGGGTCATGCCATGCCAAAACTCAAAAATTCGCTTGTTTTAGGGGGTCCCAGACCCCGGATTGACAAGGACTCTTGTCGGTTTTGAAGTGCCGTTGTAAGTGTTTGATTGATAAACGGTTGTTGTGCCAACTGGCCTTGGCGCAGTAGGAGGCCGAATCGGACAAATTACGGTCCGGAGGCGGGCTCGTCGGTGTCGGTGAAGCGCGTGATATTGTGCTTCTTGATCAGGTTCTGGAGATGCTGCCGGGACAGGTCGATCTCCTTGGCGGTGCGGGTCACGTTGAAACCGTTCCGCGCCAACGCCTGCACTACATAGACTTTCTCGAAGTGATCCCTCGCGGTCTCCAGCGAGCGGAAGGCCTTGTCCGCCGCCACCAGATTCAAGTCCTCGGTGGAGAGGAACTGGTTGCTCGTCAGGATGACCGCCTGTTCCACCCGGTGCTTCAGCTCCCGGATGTTCCCTTCCCAGCGATGGGCCCGCATGGCGTCCCGGGCCTCTTCGCTGAAGCCCTTCACCGCCCGTGCATTGGTGGTGTTGGCGTCGGCGAGGAAGTAGTCGGCCAGGAGCAGGATGTCCTCGCCCCGCTCGCGAAGGGGCGGCAGCGTCACGGACACCACCTTCAGGCGGAAATACAGGTCCTGGCGGAACTTGTTCTGCTTGACCATGTCCTCCAGATTCCGGTTGGTAGCGGCCACGAGGCGAATGTCGATCGGGATCGGGTCCGCGCCGCCCACCCGGGAGACCGTCCGCTGCTCGAGGGCCCGGAGGAGCTTGACCTGGAGATTCAGCGAGAGCTCTCCCATCTCGTCCAGGAACAGGGTCCCGCCCTGGGCCATCTCGAACTTGCCCTGCTTCTGGGCGACCGCCCCCGTGAAGGCGCCTTTCTCATAGCCGAAGAGCTCGCTCTCGAGCAGGGTCTCGGGGATCGCCGCGCAGTCGATGACGACAAACGGCTGCTCCGAGCGCGGGGAAAGGTCGTGGAGGACGTGGGCGATCGCCTCCTTGCCGGTGCCGCTTTCGCCCAAGACGAGCACCGTGGCGTCGGTCGGCGCCACCTTCCGGAGGTTCTCGTACACCGACCTCATGGCCGAGCATTCGCCGATCAGGTGCCGCCGGTTCTCGAGCGCCGTGCGCAGCACCGCGTTCTCATGTTCCAGCGCCTTCCGCCGGGCGTCGATCCGCTCCTTGGCCTCCTGCGCCGAGCGGAGGTTCTCCATCGTGAGCGAGAGGTAGTTCGTGACCGCTTCGAAGATCGCCAGGTCCGTCTGGCTGTACTCGCGCACCTTCGCATGGTTGTCCACATAGAGGACGCCGAGCATCTTCTCGCCCACCCGCAGCGGCGCGCACATGATCGTGCGCAGGTGGTAGAGCGACACGCTGGCGGACTGGACGGCTTCCTTTTCGCTTTCGGTGTCCAGGAGGAAGATCGGCTTGCGCTGGTCCCAGACCTGCTTGGGGATCGTGCGGCTGATGCCGACCAGCTCGGGCAGGGGCTTCTTCGCGCTGTCCCGGGCGACCAGGGCGGAAAGCTCGCCGTCGCCCACGCGGGTGAAGAGGATCCCCCGTTCCGCCTGGGCGATCTCGATGATGTTGTCCACCGCAGCGGACAGGAACGCGTCCAGATTCTCGCTCGACGCGGCGCTGATGATCGTCCGGAGCAGGATCTTGACGTTCCGGTCGTCGATCGGGAGCTGGAAGCTCGCCGGGTCGGGCAGCTTGAAGTTCGGCTTCGACGGCTCGCCCTCGTGGAAGACCACGACGGCGTTGCCGACGGAGATGGCGTCTCCTTCCGAGAGGTCCTTCTCGCCGACGCGCTGGCCGTTCACGTAGGTTCCGTTCGAGGAGCCGCCGTCGATGAGGCGGTACGTCCGCTCGGTCCGGAGCAGGCGGCAGTGCTGGCGGGAGGCCTGCTCCGTCACCAGCTTGATGTGGTTCTGCCGGGAGCGCCCGATGAGGATTTCGGCCTCGGTGAGCGGCTGGGTCCGCTCCGAACCCATTTCCTTGACGGTGACGTAGGGCATGGCCAGCGAAATTATAGAGGAGCCTTCAGCAGGGGTCAATCGAGGACAGGAGCGCGGCCAGGGCCGTGATCCGCCGCACGGGCTTGGCGTGGTGCAGTCCGCCCGGGTCGAGCAGCACGACGTCCATCCCGGCCGCCCGGGCTCCCGCCACGTCGATGTGGTACATGTCGCCGATATACAGGGACTCCTCCATCCGCGCGCCGGTCCGCTTCACCGCCGCGTGGAAGATCCGGGGATCCGGTTTCTCGACGCCCTCCTCGGCGGAGTCGAGCACCGTCTCGAAAAACTCCAGGAGCCCCACCCGGCGGAGCTTCTCGCGGACCGTGCCGTTCGCGTTGGAGATGACCGACATCCGGTACCGGCCCTTCAGCTCCCGGAGGGCCGCGGGCACGTCGGGAGGCACGACCTCCCACAGGTTGCTCGTGCGGTGGATCTCCCGGAGCTCCGCGAGCACGGACCCGATCAGGGCCGCGTCGCGGATCCCGCTGCGGCGGAAGATGGTTTCAAAATACAGGCTCCAGCGCGCCCCGTCGTTGCTCGACTTCACCAGCTCCGGATCGTCCAGCTGGAACCGGGTCTCCAGCTCCGCCCGTTCCAAGGTCGCCGGGTCGACCGCGTGGCCCCGGGCCGCCAGCGTTTCCGCGACCAGGACGAAGTTGGGGAAGACGAGCGTGTTGCCCGCGTCGAAGAACAGGTGGGTGATCACAGGTCTTCCCGGGTGAGGTCGTAGCCGTACTTGCCGGCGGCGAAGACGGCCACGAGTCGCATCACGAAGTCCGGGTCCAGGTCCGGCTCGAGGCGGTACTTCAGCGTCCATCCCGGAGGCAGGCGCCGCCGCTTGGTCATCGCCTCGAGGGTCTGCAGGAGCTGCCGCGCGCGGCCGTGGTCGAAGGTCCCCTGAAGCCGCAGCGTCTCGATGACGATCTGCTCCCCCTCCTTGTGGTGGTCGTAGAGCGTGCGGACCTCGTCGACGCTGCGACGGGGGACGCGGTGCACGAACTGCTCGACCGTGCCGTTGCGGACGACCACCGCGTCGGTGGTGCCGGGGCTCCCCCCCGACACGCCGATCTCCTCCATGAACAGGAAGACGTATTCCTGGGGGATGCCCAGCCCGCGCAGCTTGAGATAGAGCTCCTTCTCGACGTCCCGGTAGCTGGGCATGACGGTCGCGGGCTCGGCCTGGAAGATTTCCGGCGGCTCGAGGGCCTTCTCCGCCTCGCGACCCAGGTCGTAGCGGATGTATCGCGAGGCGAGCGCGTTGCCGGCGAGGCCGAACCAGACCACCGTTCCTTCGAGGGCGCGGGACAGGTGTCGCGCGGTCTCGGGGGAGGGGGCGTTGTCGCCCGCGCAGACGGCCAGCCAGGCGGTGCCGGTCCGCGCGACGAGGGCCGAGGGGGTCCCGGACCCGCGGTCCTGGCGGTTCGCCAGGAGCGACGCGACGTCCTTCTCGTCCGGATACCGCACGAAGATCTGCGAGACGTTGATGCTCACGGGGCCTCGGGTCGCTCCATCACTTGGCGTTCTGCTTGACCCAGTCCTCCCAGGCTTTCAGACCGGCGTCCCACGTCTCGCCCTTCCAGAACTGGTCGTTGAATCCCAGGTCCTTTCCTCCGGCCAGGCGCCCCAGCCCGTGGGCCGCGGCGATGCGGATTTCGGGTTCCGGATCCCGGAGCAGGGAGACCAGGGCGGGGGCGGATTTCAAGGTTCCGGATTCGGCGATGATGCGGATCGCCAGGCCCCGGCGCTCCGCCTGGGCTCCCCCGGCGGAGCGGTTCAGGAACCGCAGGAGCTCCGCGGTCGACAGGTCGCCGAGCGACCGGAGCGCGGCCTCGGCGGGATCGTTGGCGGTCTCGCGGCCGAGGATCTGGACCAGCTCCATCGCGCGCGTCGTGGATTCGTCGTCCGTGCGTCCGCGCTCCTGGAGGAGCGGATGGATCCAGGCGGTCTCGAGGGAGCCGTTGCGCAGCGGGTTGGGCGTGTTCAGCTGGGAGCCCAACCCCGTGATGTGAAATCCGGCGTGGACGACCGCGGTGAATTTCTTCGAGGCGACTTTTGCCACTCCCTCCAGGACGCGGATGAAGGTGCGGGCGGGCTCCTCGTTGGGCACCTTCGGGACGACCTCGACTTCGATCAGACCCACGTCCGCGAACACGGGCATGTGCTCGGAGGCGATTTCGAAGCGCTCCGGGCCCTTCACGATCTTGAGGAAGACCTTGCCCTTCTTGAGGTCGACTTTTCTCGGTCCGACGACCGTGACCTCGGTGTTCTCGCTGATGCGCAGCTCGGACCCGTCGGCGAAGTCCAAGCTCGCGCGGCTGCCCGCCGGCGTCTTGATCGTCCCCCCGGCGTCGACGTCGTCCCCGGCCTTCGGTGCCTGCGCGGCGCCCGCGACTTCGATCGGCCCCTGGATGACGGCCAGCTTGGCCAGCCCTCGGGAAGCCTCGGGGTCGCCGGCCGCCCCGGCCGTCACCAGCGCTGCGAGTAGTGCCAGCATGCTGCGCCTCCTTGCCTGGTTGGATGCCTCTCAGGCCCGGAATCAATCTCCGCCAAGGGCCCAGCGCCGTCAAGCAGAATTCGTCCCCGGCCGCGCGGCCGGGCGCTATAGTGGCGCCGATGAGGGCGGCACTGGTGACGGGGGCCACGGGCTTCGTGGGCTCCCACCTCGTCGACCTTCTCCTGGAGAGGGGCTGGCGCGTCTCCGCCCTGGTCCGCCCGTCGAGCAGCCTCCGCTGGCTCGAGGGGAAACCCGTCGAGCGGATCGCTCCGGAGACCGCGCCCCTCCCGGAGTGCGACGTCCTCTTCCACGTCGCCGGCACCATCCGCGCCGACACCTATCGGGACTATCTGGCCGGCAACCGGGACCTGGCCGTCCGGGTGTTCGAAGCGGCCCGGACCGCGCGCTTCGTGCACGTGAGTTCCCTGGCCGCCGCCGGCCCGGGCGAGGACGTGGACGAGACGACGCCGGGGCGTCCGCTCTCGCTGTACGGCCGGTCGAAGAAGGAAGGGGAGGACGAGATCTGGACGCGGCGGGGCCGCATTCCCGTCACCGTGATCCGGCCGCCCGTCGTCTACGGGCCGCGGGACTTCGGGCTCTTCGACCTCTACGTCACGGTGTCCAAAGGGCTCCGGCCGGAGATCGGCGGTCCCAAGCGGATCAGCATCGTCCACGTCCGCGACCTGGTGGAAGGCATCGTCCAGGCGGCGGACTCGCCGGCGGGGGCGAACGAGGTCTTCTATCTGGCCAACGGGAGAACGGTCGAGATCTCCGAGGTGATGGGCGTCGTCGCCCGCGCGCTGGGGAACCGGACGCTGCGGGTGGGGATCCCCGACCGGGTGGTGCGCTTTCTCGGCGCTCTCGTCGAGGACACGGCGTCGATGCTCGGCAAGCGCTCGATGTTCGGCCGCGACAAGGCGCTGGAGATGACGCAGAAGGCCTGGTGCTGCAGCCCCGCGAAAGCCGAGCGCCTGCTCGGCTGGAAGGCGCGGGTGCCGCTGGAGGCCGGCATGACGGACGCGGTGGCCTGGTACCGCCGGGAGCATCTGTTGTAGTTGACTTGAAATTTATGAGCGGATAGACTCGAGTCCCGTTTCCAAACGGCCCGCGTGAGGAACAACCCGAACTGGTAGGAGCCCGCTATGGCACCCGAAGCCGGTGATTTCAACCTGATCGTCGTCGAGGTCGAGTCCGGCAGGATTCCCGAGGCAGCCAAGGCCTTCGCCAAGGCCTTCAGCCTCGACGAAGGGATCGCCACCAAGATCTGCGGCAGCGCTCCGATCAACTTCGCCCAGAAGTTGAACAAGCAGGAAGTCAAGGCGATCACCCCCGTGCTGGGAGAGCTGTCGAAGTCCGGGATCGAATTCCGGATCACCGCGAGGCTTCCCGAGAAGCTTCCCAAGGTGAACTGGCCCGTCCGTCCGCAATTCACGGCGGGCGGCGCCCCGGCCGCGAGCGGCCTCGCCTTCGAATGGGATAACAACGCCTTCGTGTGCCCCGGCTGCGGCGAGAGCTTCCTCTTCCGCCGCCTGGGCAAGGTCAAGCTGGTCGAGCCGCCGCTGGTGGTCGGCCAGAATGGGGCCGAAACGGCCCATGCTCCGGCGTCCGCCGGGTCGTCCCGCGGGGGCTCCCCCCAGCCCGTCAAGGCCTCCGTCTCCGGAGGCTCCGAGCTGGGAAGCTACGAGGAGGCGATGCGCCCCGCTCCGCGCGCGGTCGGCGTGGAAGGCATGTCCCCGCTCGCCGGGGAAGGCGAGTCGCTCGACCTGCCCGAAACCGTGGACGAGATGAGGACGCAGGAGGAGCCGATGTCCGAGCCCTCGCTGCCGGACGCGGAGCCGCTGCCTCCGCCCGAGCCCCTGGAGGAGCTGTCCGGGTCCGACGGCGGCTTCGGCGGCAACGCCGAGCCCGAGCTCGCGGACCCGGAGCCCATCGCCCCGCCCGCGGAACCGGAACCCGCGCCGGTTGCCGAGGAGGAAGCCCCGGCCGGCGATCCCGGCGAGCTGTATAACGTCTTCCTGTCGAAGATCACCGATACCTCCAAGCGCGACAAGGCCGCCGAGCTGATCTCGAAGGTCAAGGGCTGTTCGACCGCCGAGGCGAAGGAGCTCACGACGCGACTGGTCATCCCCCTGGCGAAGAACGTCAGCAAGGCGAAAGCCGAGGACATCCTCAATCAGTTCAAGAAGCTGAAGATTTTCGGCCGGATGACGAAGGTCAAGTAGTCTGGACGAGACGTTCCGAACGCGCCTTCCAGGGCCGGTCGCTGCTGCGACCGGCCTTTTGGTTAGACGGCCTCGCGCGAGCGACCCGCATCCCCCTCCACGGTCCGGCGGGAAGGGACCAGGTCCGCCGCCCGGCGGTCGCCGTCGGGCCTACTTGCCGATGGCTCCCGCGTCCCGGGGCCCCGTCGGCTTCCGGCCGCTGAAATCGCGCAGCTGCGGCCCGTCGAACTCCCAGGCGTACAGCTCCTCGATCGTGGTTTCCGCGTCGGCCAGGGTCCCGTGCGCGATGCGGAGGAAGTCGATCGCCCCGTCCAGGGAGCGGCCTTCGGGGCTGCCGCCCACGAGGACATCCCCGTCGTTGGCCAGGGATACCGTGCCGTCCACGCCGGCGCCGCTGGCGTCCTTCCGGCCGTCCACATACACGGTCAGCGACTTCGCCTGCCGATCCGCCTCGACGATCGCGTGGTGCCAGCGTCCGTCGTTGACCTTGCTCTGGCTTTCCACGAGCGCCGAGACGCCTCCTCCTTGGACCTGGAAGGACAGTCGTCCGGCGGCTCCCACGGTCAGGCTGTACCCGCTGCCCTTCAGCTTCTCCATCAGGACGCCCCCTGAGTGGCCGGGAGCCGTTTTGAAGGCGACCTCGATCAGCAGATTCGACGTGTAGACCTGGGGGTTCTTCAAGGCCTCGCCCTCGATCGTGCAGGGTTCGGGCTTGGCGCCCTCGTGCAGGCTCTTTTTCCGCTCGTCGAAGGAGAAGGGGGCCATCATCTCCTTGTTGGAGATCGTGCAGTACTGCTTCTTGGCGGGCGAGAAGCTGAGCGCCCCGGCGATCCAGTCCTCGAGCGGCCCCTGGACGTAGTCCCCGGCGCCCACGTTCACGCCCTTGAGCGGATACATGGGTCGCTCCCGATACGTGTCCCGCGACACGTGGTAGTCGGTCATGTACCAGTGCTCGTCGGGGATGTCCGAGGGATCGCCGCCGACGGGGTAGAAGTTCCACTCCCCCACCACGCCGGACAGGGACCAGGGCACGAAGACCTTGACCCCCTTGCCGAGGGCCGGGGAGCCCGCCGCGGGCCGGAAGTCCCCCTTGGCGGGGTCTTTGAGCAGCGAGGCCTTGCTCACTTCTCCCAGATCCCCGAGCAGGCTCTTGTTCTTCTCGAGCGCGCCCTTGAAGGCGTCCAGGTCCTCCAGCCAGCGTCCGGAAGGCTCCAGGACGCCCATCTTCTTGAAGTCGTGGAAGAAGTTCCGGCCGTACGCATCGGTTTCGATGGCGAAGTGCGTCTTCTGGGGGCCCGCGTCCTTCGCGTTGCCGTCGGCGGCCGTCCGGGCCGGATCGGCGTGGCGCAGGACGAACTCTCCGATCCCCTCCCAGACGTTGCCCAGGTACTTGTTGCGGCCCGCCGAGGGTTCCTGGCGGCGCGAGCCGGTGTAGAAGTTGTAGATCGTGTTCTGGAAGAAGGTGTTCTGGTAGCTGATGATCTCCTGGAAGGCGGAGCAGTTGACGACGGGACTCGTCACGTCCTTGGCCTTGCCCCAGGCGATGTTGTTGAAGTGGTAGTTCTTGAAGGCTCCATCGAGATAGTAGGCGTGGCCGAAGCCCGCGTCCGTGCCGCTGTACCGTTCCCAGTTGCGGTACCCCAGGGCGTCGTAGGAGATGTTGTCGTACACGTACGCCGGGCCGCCCTGCCAGGTCTCGATGCCTCCGTAGTCGTTGCAGTTCAGCATCGACTCCCAGACCTTGTTGTGGTGGATCAGGATGCGGGTGAAGGGGACGTCGCCCCACATGCCGCTCGTCTTCGAGCCGACCACGTCGATCCCCTGCGCGTAGGAGCGTTCCACCACGTTGCCCGCGATTTCGACGGTGCGCGCCCCCTCCACCTGGATGCCCGTGCCGGTGTTGAACCGCGAGGGCCGGGTGCCGGTCTCGAACGAATGATTCCGGTAGATGCGCACGTCGCCCAGGCGCCCCCGGAGCTTCGCGTAGCCCCATCCCGACCCGTCCGCCACGGAGAGGATGCCGAGATCGGTCCGCCGGAAGTCGTTGTCCTCGATCCGGACGCCGTCGATGAGCTGCCCCTCGACCAGCGACTTGATGCGGATGGGGAAGCAGACGTCCTCGAAGACGCAGTTCGCGATCCGGAGGTCCCGGCCCGAGCCCCAGACGCGGACGCAGGCCGGATGGGCCTCCGACCGCAGGCCCCACGGGGTGGTGCTCCAGTCCCACGTGGACGCCGTGATGTCCCAGGGTGCCGTCGTGAACCGGAACGAAAGGCCGCTGACGTGGAGGTGCTCGACTTTTTCGCCCGAGACCAGATTCGGCCTCTTGCCGGCTTCGACGCGGGCCGTATTGGGATCGAGGTCGCCCGGCAGGCGCAGGTAGAGCCTCCCGCCCTTGCCCTTCCGGTCGAACCAGTACTCGCCGTCCGGATCGTCGAGATACTGCGGTTTGTCCTCGAGGTAGTAGCGCATGTTCCGCATGATGACGCCGTTGGCCCCTCCGCCCGTCCAGCCCCCGAACCCCAGGCCGCCGTGCTCGAGGTCCACGACTTCGACGGGGGTCGGGTACGGTCCGCTCATGACCCAGCCGTACTCGGGCCAGATGAGCGCGCCCTTGAAGTAGTCCGCCGGCTTGTCCTTGACGTGTTTGGTGTCGATGCCCAGGTGGATCTCCTGACCGCCCGCGTTCTTGACCGTGTTCCCGAACACCTTGCCCGGGTTGTCCCAGACCCACCATTCGCTCTTCACGTCGTCGGGATTCGACCGCTTCCAGTTCGGCGTGCGGGCGAGCGGAATGCGGAAGGAGTCGCCGTCCTTGCGCACGAGCCAGACGCTGCGCGGAGCGAAGTCGAGATCCGCGACCCACACTTTCTCCGGCTCGGGGATGTCCTTGTGGTCCGCCCCCTTCTTCCAGCCGGTGACCCGTTCGGATCCCGAGAGCACCGCCTCGCCTTTTCCCCAGGACGGGTCCCGGGTGAGCCGGATCGGCTGCCCGGGCGTCCCGGATTCGGCGACGCTCAGGCTCCCGCGATAGGTGACGCCGCCCTTGAAGACATAGGTGTGGATCCCTTTCGAGGCCTGGGCGGCCCCCGTGGCGGCGGCGTCCCAGGGATGATGCTTCCACGGCTTTTCCTTGGACGCGCCGTCGTGGGCGTCGTCCCCGGCGTCGAAGTCGATGTAGCGGACGGAGTCGCCCTTCTCGAAGACGAAGGGGTGCGGCTTCCACTTGAGATCGCCGGTGGCGACCACGTCCGCCTGGGGCTGCCGCCAGCTCCAGTCGTCCGGCGCGGGCGGGGCGCTCGGGGGGAGGCACCAGAGGGCGACGAACAGGGATCCGGCCATCAGTTTCAGCATCCCATTCTCCCTAGAGCTCCGCGGGTCGCCGGCCGGGCCGGCCGATCCGGGACGTCCAAGTGGTCTGACCAGTTATTACTACGCCCGACGGCCTGCCCAAGGGGCGGGAAGGCCGCGGGATTCCGGGCGATCGCGATCCGGTGGCCGGGCCCGGGCGCGAGAGACCGGGGCCCGAAGGCCCGGGGCGCGGGCGAGGACCGGCATCCGGGATTCCCCGCCCCGTTCCTCCGGATCCGGACGCCCGAGGGAGGCTACTTCTTCGGCTCCCAGGCCTTCAGCGGCGGGACGTCGGTCTTCACGCTGCCTTTCGCGCGGAGCGCGGGAGCCGCTTTCGACTTGAAGACCCGGACATAGTCGACCTTCATCACCTGAGGGAAAACCGTCGTCGCATCGGGATTGCCCGGCCAGCCGCCGCCGACCGCGACGTTCAGCTGCAGGTAGAAGTCGCGGTCATAGGGCGCCGGCCAGGGGGCGCCGCCGCCGCCGCTCGTGAACCAGTCGTTCTGCACCTGGTAGAGTT
>Ga0070731_10001894_pt1 | contig 20860 bp, 21 predicted proteins | sample Coa_R1_2_FD_66448 | JGI IMG/M metagenome (GOLD analysis project Ga0070731, IMG submission 66448) | Surface soil microbial communities from Centralia Pennsylvania, which are recovering from an underground coalmine fire - Coalmine... | ecosystem: Environmental > Terrestrial > Soil > Unclassified ... | reverse complement strand
CTGGATTATTATTCCGCCAAGATCGGGTACTTGCCTGATCTACCGGCTCGTCTTCATGCCGTTTCCAGTATCGAATCAATTTATTTCCCTCTTCATCGTAATATACAACGGAATTTTTAGGACCTTCTTCTGCTTTGACATACTTCATAAGTCACTTAAATACTTTACAATTCGAAAAAACAAACACAGCCGTATATACAACTACTCTAAATTTAGAAGCAAGAATATAGCAGAAGTCTTTCACTCAAACACATCTTTTAATGGTCCAAATGGATCAATAAATTTTTTTATTTCTGCATAAGGAATAAGAACTGCATCTGGTCCATCTGCCCATCCCCCCACTGTATAAGCTCTAAAAACGATCATTAATCCCTTATCTGTGGGAATAAAAATATCAAGATCGCTCGGAATCAATTCAGGCAGAAGTTCACTACGAGATGAATAATATCCATAGCCGGAGGCTTTAAAATAATTTTCACAATATTGAAGGAGAAATGGACGATATTCACTTCCTTTGACAAAAAGATCATCCAAGACAAGTTTGACAACCATATCTCCCTTCTGCCAAAAGGATTTCCCTTCATAATAGGTGCAACCATGGCACCCTCTTCCCTGAAAATCGCATCCGTAAATACTGATAAGATTCGGTGCTTGATAAACGGGAAAAAGCTCATAACTCAATGTGCATCCATCTTCCCACATCTCTTCTGTCAAAATCTCTGCTTGAATATAGCAATTAAAACGATTTTCAACCTCAGCTTTAACCTGTATGTTTACCTGCTTAATCAGTGTCCCACTTCCAGAAAAAATGGGGTAAGAATATTCTATATGAACAGGTCCTGTTGTCTCAAAAGAGACTTCTTTCCTGCTTTGTTTAAAGCTACGGGAGTTAATCTCTTCAAAATACGAAAAAATCCCATTCTGTTCAGCAAAACCGACTAGAGGGAGAAAGCAAATAACAAAAAACATCTTTAGCACGTCGAATTTTTCCATCTTTTTAATAAAAGGCATGTCGTTTATTATTAGTTGTTTATGCATGTTTTACTCGTAATTTACTCGTAAACTTCTCAAATTTACTCGTAAACAAAGCAAATTGATTTGAAGGCATGTGCTGGTTTAGCGCCCACAAGAGATCCTTTCAATCTATCCATACAAGCCAAAATCATTTAAATGGCGGTATCTCAAATGATAGACCGACTCTCATAAAGAAGCGTGCAAATGATTGAGATAGTCTCTCTACATAAGGTGATACTAATCTTGTTCGAACTTCAAAATTTCCTGCAAATTTTTTAAGAAATCCAATAGGAAGGCTATGTACTTGCTTGAAATCGACAATGAGTGATGCAATATTATCATGTGATCCAGAGAATCCTGAAATCATATGCCACCCTTCAACTTGTCCTCGTCTTACAGGTTCCCATGCAGCCGATTTTGAATATTGAGTAGGAATGGCATCTTTAATCTCTTGCAATGTATAAACTGGACAAACTACAACAGATTTCACTTTTCCATTAGCCAAATCACATGATTGAGAAAGAATTATTATATTATGTTTCTCAATTGTAAATTCAATATCCACCCCAGCAATTGGATCAAATTCATCAGGAAGAATCGGCATGGGACAATCTTCTAAATAATCACCCTGAGCAAGAGAATTGCCACGAGTCTCTTTCCACCAATTTACTTCCAAACTATATTGAAGGCTTTCCATTCGTTATTTTCGCAATGCGAACTTTAATTTTGTATGTTTCTTTTGGAGGGAGGCATTCAGAATCATATTCTGGTAAGGGTGCTATATATACATGTGATGTCATTATGGCTGACTCTTCCTTATATCTTGCAATAGCGCGCCATGAATCATTATCAAATGCATTAAAAATTTGATGACTTTCAGAGCTTGCGCCTTTAGCTGGCAGCAAAAAAATTAAACTAGCTTGAGGACAATAATTCCTTTCAGTAATTAACAAGAAATCATCTCCCGAGTTTTATCAGTGATAGCACTCTCAAAAACCTCGTTCTTCTTTGAATGCAAAAGTGCCAGAAAGTCTGATAACTTATCGAAATCCCTGGACTCTTGATTAAATAAATCAAAGTCAAGTAAAAGAGAAATAACACCTGGCCTTGCTGGCGGTATCAAAGCTTGGCTAATAACAAGTGTACTTCTAATATCAGGTTGATCCAGAATTACTTGCATAGCAAGACCATTCAGCTTATAAATATCAGGAATCTGAGGAAAAATATTTAAATATTCAGAGAGATCAACTGAAGAGGTTGGAAAATCAAAACGATTAATAAATCTAAGAGCTACTCTAGTTACGTTTTTCGGCAGAGCTAACTCTTGATAAATGTCCAATAGTTTTTTAGCTTCATCTCTAAAAGATTCCCATTGCTCGTAAGGCTTTAATCGACTAAATGTAAACCCATCTGTTTTCAATTGGAGTATTTGTTTTTCATCTGCTGATACAAAACGTAAGCCTTCATGTGAAATAACCGGCCCTAATGCAGGATTCTCACTAAATTCAAAAGACACATTGTTCTGAACCTGTTTTAAAACTATTGGGTATTCACGCGTGTATTTTTCTCGACAGCTAGCATCTAATTTAGCAAAATCAAAACTATCACCTGGAGTAAATTTTAGATCTAATACAGCCTCAATAATTGGGGGATTTTTATAGATGCGTCTTACGAATGATTTTTTTGACATTTTTCAATCTCATATAACAAAGAACCAGGAACATCCTTGGATGCATTTATCTCTGACGCTTCTTACTAGCAAATCGTTCGCTACTTAGACAATCTCTAGACTAGTAACCTTACCAAGCAAAACTTGGCAAAATAAGTATTTTGTTAGCAAGCTCAATCAAAAAATCGGATGCGTAAGCTTCTCATTGTCGTGGTCTAGTCTAGCAAAATGATGTTATTCCAGCAGCAAATCTTTTTGATAAGGTTTTTTGAACTTTTGGCTGATGTTCCCTGGCGCTGCCTTTTATGGGTAATCATAAATATTTATTGCCTCAATGGTTATTGGAATACGGATATGGAAGGCTAGTGTTCCCAAATACCCACCCCCCGACGAGGACGCGATTTGGCAAAGCGAGGTGAGGCTCAAAGGGGGTCGCGGGGGACGCGGACACGCAGTGCTGTGTCCCCGACACAAAGAAATAGCGACACTTCTTTAATTTTTACTTAAAAGCGGCTTGCGTCGTTGATAGATTTTAAGTCCCCACTTTAATCCTAAGGCGAGAAGGTAAAGAGCGCCAAGAGAGGTAACGGTGAGCCCGGATGTAGAAAGAGGAAGATGATAAACGGAAAGAAAGTGCCTTGCTAGCGCGACGCTAATCACAGAACAGGCCACCCCAATGCCAATGGATAAAAAAATGACATGCTTTAATCGATGGCTAAAGAGACGGGCTGTCAATACAGGGGCGACCAAAAAGGCTAGCACGAGGAGTACGCCGACAGCGCGAAATGCTCCGATCACGGTCACGGAAGTAAGAACCATGAGGAAATAATTAAATAGAGATCCTGAAAAACCGATAGAGTTAGCAAAGCCCCTATCAAACGTCGTCACTTTCCATTCTTTAAAGAAAATGATTATGAGGAAAAGATTAGAGAACGCTATCCAAAAAATCAATTGCAGGTCATGGAGGTGCAAGGAATCCACATTGCCCATGATAGCCTCTGTGCCGATATGCGCGTTGCGCGTCAACGCAGTGATCAAGACAATTCCGAGCGCAAATAGCATGGTAAAGACAAGTCCTGTGCTCGCATCCTCCTGCAGGCGAAAAAAAGAGGTCAAAAACTGGGTCAGGGCAGTAGTGATCAGTCCTGTAATGAGGGAAGCAATCAGGAGTACTTCTACACTGACAGCATGAGCGGACATCTCTTCTTTAGGTAAAAAAGGCAGTAAACAAAGATAGGAGAGCACAATTCCCAATAAAACAGTATGGGATAGAGAATTGGCGAGCATCGTCATTTTTTTCATCACCAAAAAAGTTCCGACCGTTGCCGAGGCTATCGCTACTAGAGAGAGGACGCAAATTTGAATCTCATCAGAAGCGAGATCTCCCATTCCTATCTTTCCCAAGCACGCACTGAACATTCTCTCGATAAAGAGGAGTATCACATTAAAAAAATTCTTTCCCCAATAAGGATTGTTTTGAATAGCTGCGAAAAACATCATAGCATCCCCTCGCTCGAAGAGGTTTTTTCAGCGGATTTTGTATCGATAAAAGTAAATAAATTCCGAGAAGGGATGGGCTGTTCATGAGGATCTAGCTGGGGATTGTCGAGCAAGAGGGTGAGCTCCTGTTCCAATTCAGGGGTGAGGATGTGCTCCATTTCTTCGGCACTGCGATGCACCTTTTCTACTCCATGGCCTAAATGCACGAGATAGACTTCCCAAAGACGGTGCAACCGGATAATATGCGCAGCGCGCTGCCAGCCGTCTGTGGTTAAGCAGAATTTTTTATCTTTCTCTTCAATCCATCCCTCATTTTTTAAACAAAATAGCATCCAAAATGTCTGCCATAAAGAAAATCCCATGCCGGCTTTTAATTGCGTAAAAGACATAGAGGGAATTGCCAAATTCGCTTTGGAGCTCAAATTCGATGATTTTTGTGCAGGTTCGGCTTCCGCGCAAAATGACATACTCGATTGAGAGTAGGCGTTTTGTGCGGAACTCGAATCCGGCACAAAAAGCGCGGATTTGGGCCCAAATTGGAGTTTTGCAATTCCCTCCACAGGAAGGCATTGTGCATTTTTCCACATGTACTTCAGAAAATTTTCTCGACAGCATTCTCTTTGAAAATACAATGCGCGGATCCTCCTTCTCACAAACCCCCTTTTAGGAGCAAAAAGAAGCGCCATGATACAGATAGCGCTGGCTGTCAGAAGAATCATGGGCCCTGTAGGAAGAGCAAACTTCCATTCCCAGCCCTGTCTTTTTCCCCATTCAGGGATTTCTACGGATAAATAATTGCCGAAAAATCCACTCAATGCTCCGAACAAGCCCGAGAGGATAAAAACTCCATGTAACCGATCGCTGAATTGACGAGCAGCAATGGCCGGAGCGATTAACATTCCGGCCATCAAGACCACCCCTACACTGCGAATTCCGATAATAATGGCAAGAATGAGCAAAATAAAAAGAATGGCATCGACTGCTTTAATCGGCACGCCCACCGATTTTCCATAATCCCTATCAAAAATGGCAATGCGCAGAGAATGATAGAGAAAAAATAAAGCCACTACGATCGCTGCGGCGAGCGTACCATATAAGACGATATGAATGTCTGTCATGGTCGCAGCTTGTCCATAAAGAAAAATATGAGCGGTTTGATACCATAGTGCGTGCGAAAACTGCAGCCGGCTTGCGCAAAGCACTCCGATTCCAAAAAAGATCGATAAGACAAAACACAAAGCCGCATCATTTTTGACTTTCAACGAGCGCTGCATCTTTTCAATGACCCAAAGACCGAGAAGGCTAGAGCATAATGCCCCAATTAAAACAATGGCAGCCAGTGCGTCATGCGCCTTGGGGAAAAATACAGCCGTGATAAAAATACTGATGACAACCCCGGGATAGGACGCGTGGGAGATCGCCTCTCCGAGAAGCGAACGCCGGCGCAAAAAAACGATGACGCCGATGAGCGCAGAAGCAAGGCACATGAGCATGCTGCCTATGGTCGGAGCTTGAAGAACGGGATCGGTGAAATAATGCCAAGGAGAAGTAAACGCTAGCATCAATGGAATCCACACGTTTTATTCTGCGTAAGCTTAATCACCTCTTCCAAAAGAGCATTGCTTCTGCCATAAGTGCGCATAATCGTATCTGCATGAAATACTTGATCCACGGGCCCGCAGGCGATCAAACAGGTATTGAGCATCACCACCCAATCAAAGTAGGCATCGACCGTGCTCAAATCATGATGCACGACCAGTAGAGTTTTTCCTCGGTCCCGCAGCTGGTCCATCAAAGCGATGATGGCCTTTTCCGTCGCCATATCGACGCCAGCAAAGGGCTCGTCCATAAGATACAGGTCTGCATCTTGAAGAAGCGCCCGAGCGAGAAAAAGGCGTTGCTGCTGTCCTCCGGAAAGCTGACTGATCTGACGATCGGCATATGCGCTCATCCCCACGAGTTCGAGCGCTTTTTTCGCCGCTTCGCGATCTGCTTTTTTGGGCCATGTAAAATAGCCAAGCGTGCCATATCGTCCCATCAAGACCAATTCAAAGGCTGTAATAGGAAAATCCCAATCAACAGAGGAACGCTGCGGGACATAAGCGATGCGCTTTTTGGCTTTTCTCAAAGGACTCCCAAAACATTCCATTTTTCCAGAAAGAGGCTTTGCCATCCCTAGAAGAGCTTTTAATAAGGTGCTCTTTCCCGCGCCGTTGGGCCCGATGATCCCGACAAGCATCCCCTGAGGGATCTGAAAATGGATATCCCAAAGCACGGATGTCGTATCGAAGTTCACGCTGAGCCCTTCCACTTTTAACGCAGGGATGTCTTCCATCATCTTTCCTCCTTGTGCCACTCTTTCAAGATCACATCGGCATTATGTTGAATCATATTGAGGTAATTTTCAGCCCCGCTTCCTTTGCATCCCATCGCATCTCCATAGAGGTGTTCCGAGCAGATTTCGACCTGGAGCCCTTTTTGCCGACAGGCATGGACAATTTTTTTCAGGGAATCAGCAGAAACATTCGATTCAGAAAAGACGACCTTGATCTGATAGCGGATGAGATGATCCACAATCTGCTGAATATCCGTGGTGCTGAGCTGTCCTTCCGGGGCAAGTCCTTCCGGGGCATCGAAGCGCTTGTTCCATTGAGAGGGCTCGGTTTCTTCTGCAGAAGCGAGATAAGCGCGCGTAAAGTAATTAAAAGCATCATGACTCGTCACCAAATATCTCTTTTGCTCCGCAATTTGTGCAAAAGCTGCCTTGATCGCTTGATGCTCATTTTCCATTTTCTTTTTTAATGCCTCTGCATTCCTGCGATAGAGATCCGCTCCTAAAGGGTCCAGGTTAACCAATGTATCAGCAATAGGATCGACGATATAGCTCCATAATGAGATATCCATCCATATATGCGGATCCATATTCTGCTCGGAATATAAAATAGATTCCGGAACTGCGCGCTGGACACTATTTCCTACAGCGATAGCGCACTGATGATGATCGAGGGCATAACGCAGACTCGCTCCATGTTCCAATCCCAAACCGTTGAAAAAAATAATCTGGGCAAAGGTGATCTTCTCGTCATCGCCTTTCACAAGTTCGTACCCATGAGGATCGATCTCTCCAAGAATGAGAGGAATATGATCGACTCTTTCTCCTCCGACTTGTCCAACGATATCATCGATCATCGCCGTAGTAGATAACACCTTTATCTTGTCATTCTGCTTTATCCATTGATCCATATCGGAAGAAGAAGTGCAGCCTATAAATAGGCAGGCGCACAAAAAGGCAAAAACAACTTTAATAGACACAATTAAAACCTCAATTAGTTAAACTAATGTGCGCAGCAGTGAAAAGGAGTAGATGCCTTTAGAGCAACCCTTTGTGAAGTCGATTCTCAATGCATAGCGCCCGACATTTACGATCCGCACTGCCTGGACCCTATCATCAATGGAATCAGGGTTAACCAAGGGCTGGCCCGTTTTCTCATCCCGGCACTGTGCGCAAGTGCACTGTCTTTGAAGATCGCTCAATCGATAATCAGAGATTTTACCATCCGTCCATTCAATAGTAAATCTATACTGATCTTTCTGAAAAATTTTTCTTATAAACACTTTATTTTTGTATCCTATTTCCAGAGTAAATGAATTTTTTTTAAATAATTTCCTTCCAATTTTTCAAAAGAGACTAACTGTTCCCAAATATCTTTAGCTATCGCCTCAAAAGCCTGTATACTTTTATTTTCTTGCGGTCCATCTAATAAAGAAATTCCTTCATCGCAACAGCGAGAAATATTTTCATCTAAGGGAATTTCGCCTAAAAAAGGAATCCCTTCTTTATGACAAAGCCTAAGACCCCCTCCCTTACCAAGAGGATAATAGCGCCGCTCGGAAAGCGGATCTTGAAAATAACTCATATTTTCCACGAGCCCCAAAACCGGGACTTGCATCTGATGGAATAACGCAATAGCTTTGCTCACGTCCTGTAAAGCGACCTCTTGAGGAGTTGTGATGACTATCCCTCCAGACAGGCTTCCCTCTTGCATCAGAGTTAATTGAATATCCCCTGTGCCCGGAGGAAAATCGATGAGAAGACAGTCTAGATTCCCCCATTCTACCGAATGAAAAAATTGTTTGATTATCCCGTTCGCTATAGGTGCGCGCACAATTACAGCCTGTTCTTCTTCTTTTAAAAAATAAGCCATAGAGATCGATTTGATCCCTTTTTTTTCCGCTGGAATGATTTTCTCTTCCCTATTAAAAGGAAGAGTATCTTCAGGGAGCATCTTGCGAATAGATGGACCATATACATCAGCATCCATAATACCGACGCTGCGCCCCATTTTTTTCAAACACCATGCCAGGTTCACCGTCAAACTCGATTTACCTACTCCCCCTTTCCCCGCTGCGATGCCAAGTACAAATTTCACTATTCACCTCAAGTTCAGTTCAAATTTTAACGGGATGGGTTCAACACCCATATTTCGAAGATTTTAATATAAGATCTTAATTTCTAGGATTTAATTTTTTAATCTCCAAACGAAACAGTCTCTTTTACTCAATTTTAGGCGTACTCATAGAGACATTCTCCGAATTATCTTGTTCCATTTATCGATAAAATCATAATTATTGCACTAAAAATCACCTATCCTTAAAATCAAAGAAAATAAATTTGCCAAAATGAAAGAGTACCCGGATTTTATTTCTCCTCGTACTGATGGAAAACAAAAAAGTAAGATTGCAAATAAAAACGCATTTTGTTAAATCAACTAAACAACATATGAATTCTTATCGAATTCAAAGGTCAATTGGATAAATCAATATGCTTGATTCCATTTTTTATACCGAAATGCATTCAAAAGTTGGGGTTTTTGCAAGGAAGCTGCGCCAATTTTTTTCCTGGAGCGAGCGACCATTGTGCGCGCACAAGGCACGAGCGAAGGAGGAAAATTGGCTGCAAAGCCGACGCGGCAAAAAACCAACTTTTGAATGCATTTCGGTATACCTATTTTTTAGTTTCTCTCACATGAGACAAATTGTGAGAACCATCTAAATTTTTTAAATGAAGGAAATTGGATTATGAACCCACGAGAAGATACGCTGGAGTCAAAAATGAAAAATCTAAGAGAGATCGAAGATGTGATTGCAAAAGCGATCAAAAAAGTAAACGGCCGTAAAGAAAATGATTTATGTAAATACCTCCCTATGACCTCGGGCGGCTATATGCATCATTTTACTTTACGTAAAATGAAAAATCGACAACCCGGAGAACTCGGCACACTGATCGAAAAATATATTATCAACGCGGACAAGCCCTCCCCCGTCGCACCTAAGCAACGCGCTGCTAGAGGCTCTAGAAAACGCCGCGATCAAATTACTTTTACCCGTCTTCAGCTCGAAAGAATGCTTAATATCGCTCGGCTCGCTGGCGATAAAGAAATGGTATCCGTACTCGCACCTAAAAAATCTCTTGCCACTTGCAAACGCGAACTCATCTCTTCTATCCGACATGGACGTGTGGAACACGATCTTTGGAACGCGTATGTCGAAGCCTTAAACGTCATGCAACAGCAAGCCGCTCTCCTTAATGGCGAAATGCTCAACATCTCTCCATCAGCATTGCGCGGGAGCTAATCTTTTTTCAAGCCTGAGTTTTGGGTCGGTCCCATCTCAAAACTCAGGTTTTTTTCAAATCAAAATTTTTCGCCGGATAGGTTCACAATCTCCCAAAAGAAGTTTTCTGCTTGAATTAAAACAAAAATCAGTTAAACTTGTCTGTTTGTAACAAAGACACATATTAATTATGTCCCTTTGTTGCATAGAATGCCGTAGGTGTTTGCCGGAAACGCTTCGTAACGATCTTATTAGGAAGCATATCCAGCGAACACTTACAAAATAAAAGGATTGCAAAGCATAAAGACAAGTAGACCTCTTTAGGTATATAGTCCCGAATGCATTTTGCAATTTTTTCAACTTACAATGTGATTAACTCTAGAGGAATTCAACATGTCCGATGTAAAGAAGGCAGAGTTTGGTAAATGGCGGTCATTCTTTTGGCCTGTCCACAACTTCGAGCTCAAAAAGCTTCTGCCAATGTTCTTTTTATTTTTCTTCATCAATTTTAATTACACAATTTTAAGAGACACAAAAGATGCTCTGATCGTCACCGCTCCTGGTTCTGGGGCAGAGGCCATCCCTTTCTTGAAAGTTTGGGGGGTTCTTCCATTTGCGATCATCTTTATGATTGTCTATTCCAAACTAAGCAACATATTCAACAAGCAAAAGTTGTTCCATTACACCATTTTATTCTTCATTACCTATTTTGCTGTGTTCAGTCTCGTTCTGTATCCTAACCATGATGCTTTACATCCGACTGATATGGCTGACAGACTGCAAGCCATATTGCCTTCGGGATTCAGCGGCTTGGTCGCCCTCTTTAGAAACTGGACTTACGCCATTTTCTACATCATGTCAGAACTCTGGGGAAGCGTTGCCATCTCTCTTCTTTTCTGGGGCTTTGCTAACGACATCACCAAAGTAGGTGAATCCAAGCGTTTCTATGCTTTATTCGGTTTGGGAGCCAACGTGGCCATGCTCTTCTCCGGACCTTTGATCATCCAATTCTCAAACATCCGCAGTAAATTGCCAGCAACTACCGACGCCTGGGGAATCACTCTCAATTACATGGTGGGCATGGTTTTCCTCTCAGGCTTAATCATCATGGGAATCTACTGGTGGATCAACAAGAATGTTTTAACTGATCCTAAACTCTACGACCCTGCTGAAAGACAGCGTTCTAAAAAAGAAAAGCCCAAGATGTCTTTAAAAGAGAGCTTTGCCTTTTTGGCGCGTTCTAAATACATCGGCTGCCTGGCGATCCTGGTGATCGGCTATGGGATTGCGATCAATCTCGTGGAAGTAACGTGGAAAGGCCAGTTGAAACTGCAGTACCCCAATCCGAATGACTATACGTCTTTCATGGGCTATTTCTCCTTTATCACAGGTGCGATCACGATCCTGATGATGCTCTTCGTTGGAGGAAACGTCATCCGCCGCTTTGGATGGAAAACAGGTGCGATGATTACCCCCGTGGTTCTTCTCATTACAGGCGTGGGTTTCTTCTCTTTCGTCATCTTTAGAGATTATTTGACTTCATTCATTGCTGTACTCGGTACAACTCCTCTGATGCTCGCCGTACTCTTTGGTACTGCGCAGAACGTCATGAGTAAATCTGCCAAGTATTCCTTGTTCGATCCGACAAAAGAGATGGCTTACATCCCTCTGGATCAAGAATCCAAAGTCAAAGGAAAAGCAGCTATCGACGTCGTCGGTGCGCGTCTTGGAAAATCGGGTGGATCTTTGGTCCAGCAAGGGCTGATCATCGCCTGTGGATCTTTAGGCGCTATCACTCCTTACGTCGCTGTGATTCTATTTGGAATCATTTTTGCATGGCTTTATGCCTCCAATTCTTTGAGCAAACAGTTCTTGAAACTCAATGCGGAAAAAGAAGAACAAGCAAAAGCTGCTGCTGTGGCTGCCGAATCTGCTGCTAAAAGCCCAGTTGAGCAAAGCTTAACAAGCTAAATCCTCCTTTTTTAGCTTATAACAAAGAAACCCCTGTTTACCTTCCAGTAAACAGGGGTTTTTCTTTTGCTAATGTTTTGAAAAACTACCCTCTATTTAAAAAGACGAGATAGCTTTTTTTCATTTGCTCCAGCGCTTCCTGCTCAGAAACTTCTGTAATACGATGATCATTGCAACACCACCATTTTCCATCCTTCTTGACATACCCGATATAATGTCCTCCATCAAAACCACCGATATGTACAATAAACGCCTGACATATGTAGCGGACCTGCGTATCGGAAAAAGAAGCTCCTTGCGGCAATGTCAAAGCATTAAGCCCTTCGACAGGATCTTGGATATGCACACGTTGCAAGGAAGTAGGATCACCGGGATTGGTCATATAGGCCTGGTAGCGCAAAAGATTAACGGCAATCATTTGAGGAAGAGCATTAAACCTCAATTGCCGTCTGATGCTCTCATCCGTGGTGTAATCAAAAAATTGATTAAAAAGCGCCTGAACATTCACAGGAGTATTAGGAGTGAGTTGAAGCCGGATCATATCTTCCCGAGCAGGAGTAAAAGTAACTGGCTGATTGGGTCTTGTAGTGATTCTCATGAGATCATATAAGGAATGCTGACCAAAGAGCCATTCAAAGAATGCCGAAGCATCCGCATGTCTATTATCAGCAGATATTTGGCCTGTCTCTTGCAAGCGCATCGCACCCACCAAAAATGTATTTAAATTCTCCCCACTGAGGTTAGACTGGGATCTCGCGGTATTTTGCACCTGCTGATATTGATTGATTAACTGGGCTAATTCAGGAATCCTGGCGGCCCTTTCACGCAGAGCAGGAATATGGTTGACACATTGAAAAGCGGCATTGCTCCAACAATGCGTACTTGAATTGATCAGTCCTACAGGCTGGCCAGGAACAAAGGTTTTGGGAACCAACCAATTAAGCGCAGGATGCGAAAAGATAAAGCTATCGCTTTTAGGAATATTTCTTTTAACTAGAAAATGGCCAAGAGCAAATAGGCCCGCAGAAGGAATGCTCCCTAAAATTGTCACGGCTCCAAAGAAAAAGGCGCATGCCACAGAAGCAAGCATTCCCGCGGTAGCCGCTGCTTGCAAGAACCTGCCCACGATAAGAAGAACATACGTCCTGCCATCTGCACTACAGCACTCCTTCATGCAGCGTTTTACAGTAACAACTCTAGACGCCAGTTTACTCTTGATTTTTTGACAACAAGAAGGAGTCGCAGCTATTGGGGGGGTAGAAGGGGGTAGTGATACAGTAGTAGCCATATTTTTAACTCACTAGTTTGAGATATGACTGAAAAGACTACACCTCTTATTTATTTCTCTCACTCATTTTTTTGTCTGTTGCAACAAGAGGAGAAATCCTTTAAAATTCATACAAAGTTCATGTTGGTAAGATGTTTACATACGATCGCCGCTTTATCCGCAATTTTTCTATTATAGCCCACATCGATCATGGCAAATCCACGATTGCCGACCGCCTTTTGGAATTAACAAATACGATCGCCAAGAGAGATATGCAGGAACAGGTCCTCGACGCCATGGACCTAGAGCGCGAAAGAGGCATCACGATCAAAGCCCATCCTGTCACGATGTATTACGAGGCAGAAGACGGAAACACCTATCAAATCAATTTTATCGACACTCCTGGCCATGTCGATTTTTCCTACGAAGTTTCTCGTTCGCTATCGGCTTGCGAAGGAGCGCTCCTCGTCATCGATGCAGTTCAAGGAGTCCAGGCGCAAAGTCTTGCCAACGTGCATCTGGCCATTGAAAGAAATTTGGAAATTGTCCCCATCATCAATAAGATCGATCTCCCTTCCGCTGATGTGGAAGGCGTGAAACAGCAGATTGAAGATGTGATAGGGCTAGACACATCGGGTGCAGTTCTTTGCTCTGCTAAGATGGGGATCGGCATAAAAGAAATCCTGGAAAAAATTCTTTACGAAGTTCCTCCCCCTGCCGATCCGCAAGACACCATCGTGCGGGCGCTTGTATTCGATTCCCGTTATGATCCTTATCGCGGGGTGATGGTCTACGTGCGCATCATGAGCGGCGAGATCAGTAAAAGAACGTTGATCCAGATGATGGCAACGGAAAAAACATTTGAAGTATTGGAAGTGGGCATTTTTTGCCCTGAAGAAAAACCGACAGAGGTCCTTCGTCCGGGAGAAGTAGGATATATTCTCGCCAATATCAAAAATACTGCAGATGTCAAAATCGGCGATACCATTACTTCTACAAAAAATCCAGCACCTCAGCCGCTCCCCGGTTTCCGTACGATAGCTCCCGTTGTGTTTGCAGGCATCTATCCTGTCGACTCATCCGATTTCGAAGCACTACGCGATGCCTTGACCAAACTACGCCTAAATGATTCCGCGCTCCATGTGGAGCAGGAAAGCAGCACAGCGCTCGGTTTTGGTTTTCGCTGCGGCTTTTTAGGCCTTTTACATTTGGAAATCGTCTTTGAGCGGCTGCAACGCGAATTCAATCTCGACATCATTACTACAGCGCCCAGCGTCTCCTATCGGATCACTTTAAGGGACGGCCAGGTCAGCCATGTGGACAACGCCGTGCATTATCCCGATCCCGCGCATATAGAATATATTGAAGAGCCGTGGGTAAAGAGCCATATCATGGCGCCCGGAGAGTATTTAGGGGCCCTCATGAGCCTAGGCATGGAAAAACGCGGCGAGCTTTTAAAGACCGAAACGATGGACGCCAAGCGTCTTCTTTTAACGTATCGATTTCCTTTAAATGAAATCGTCACCGATTTCAATGACAAGCTAAAATCTGTGACAAGAGGCTACGGATCTTTCGATTACGAGTTTGAAAAATATGAGATCGGCGATATCGTCAAACTGGAAATCCGCGTCAATGAAGAACCCGTCGATGCTTTCTCCTGCCTCGTGCATCGCACGAAAGCGGAAAACAAAGGACGGGCCATCTGTCAAAAGCTCATCGAAGTGATCCCCATGCAGCAATTCAAAGTGCCTGTGCAAGCTGCGATCGGAGGCAAAATCATCGCACGCGAAACGATCCGCGCCCTGACTAAAAACGTCACAGCCAAATGCTACGGCGGCGATATCACGCGCAAACGCAAACTCTGGGAAAAACAAAAAGAAGGCAAAAAACGCATGAAGGAAATTGGAAAAGTCAATATTCCCCAATCTGCCTTTATGGAAGTCTTAAGAGCAGAATAGACCTCTTTCGAATCCAAGGGTTCGTCGATTTTCTGGATTATTTTGGCCGCTTTTCGATTCAAATTGCAGGGATAATATACGAAGTTTGATATTACCCCTGCAATTTGAAGTCGAAAATCGGCTCAAAAGAACCAGAAAATCGACAGAACATTGATTTCGAAAGAGGTCTAATGATTGACTGCTTCAGAGTTAAAATTATTTGGGATTCTTTTTTAGATTCAGGGTGAAAAATTCAACAATACTTGCACACGTTTTTTCATGAAATGCACGAAGTTCATCGAGTGCAATTCCTGCCATCTCAGGAGCTCCCATTGTATGGAAAAACCAAGGTTTCATTGTAAAATCGGAATGATCTGCATCCAGAAAATGTTGGATAGATGAGGAGGAGGCTATTTTATGAAATGCGTCCCAATCTTCATATCCTGTTTCCTCTGGCTTTTCCTTGTTATATGGGCTAAGCCCCGTTCCTGCAGCAATTGTCAAAAAGGGCTGATGGATGGAATCTGTTTTAAAGGGCCTTTCTTTGAGTGGCCCATCCAGATCGATCCCCGCTTTAAAAGAAGGATTTCTACGGCATGCTTCTACACTTGCCATGCCTCCCTGAGAATGGCCCATTACACCAAGAGGAAGACACCCTATGTATATGCATTGCCCATTTGATCATTTCATCCGCAAGAGGCTTATTTCCTTCGTTCTCCACCACTTGTGCTATATCATAAACAAAAGGAAGAAGTTCTGGGTGCTCCTTGAGTAGAACTTCTAGATCTATGCCCTGAAAAGTTGACTCTGGATAGAGTGGTGGATAGGGATGACAAATTAATGAGGTGATTGTACGCTTTGAAAAATTCAAAATAGAGAAATTTAAAACAGAATGTGCCGTTTTTTCCAAGTCCATAGCCCTGGAATACCCTTGTTGCACTTTATCTTGGACGATGCATTTTGCCCCTTTAGAGGAATCTAAAGGCGGCTTATATACCACCAAGTTTTTTGCCTGTTTAGTCAACCCTGAACAACTCATATATTTCCGGAATAATTATTTTAACATAAACTATATGGATTATTCAATTTTTTTAATTAATTAAAGGGCTTATTCATCTAAGTATATGAGCAACAGCATTTTGAGAGTAATTTTTCGTTTGCATTGAATTATTCCATTAACAACCAGTCACTTATATTTGAATTCCTTTCAAGCCACGTCTGCGTTGGTATTTTTTTGCTTCCTCTCAGATCCTAGCATCCGTGGATTATGTCATACTTTTTTAAGTATTTGAGTAAATAAGTAAATCTAGTTATAATCCTTCCAAAAGGAGTTAAAGCCATGTCTGCAAAAAACACAGTCAAAAAAACTACGAGAATGTCCATCGATGTTTCTTTAAGAGACCATACACGCATTAAAGTGTTGGCGGCTGCCGAAGGATTGTCCCTAAAAGAATTCGTGATCGAGTGTATTAATGAAAGAATCTATCCAGAGAAAAAGCCTAATGCAAAAACACGCAAAGCATTGGAAGATGCGAAGAGAGGAAAAACAATTAAAGCCAAGAACATGTCTGAACTTTATAAGCAGCTTGGGATTTAATGTTAAAACTTGAATACACCAATCAATTTAAAAGAGACCTCAAGCTCGCAATAAAAAGACGAAAGAATACAAGTAAGCTCGATGAGATCATTGATAGGCTTTTAAAAGAAACTCCGTTAGATCCTAAAAACAGAGATCATTTTCTCTCCGGTGATTATAAAGGTCACCATGAATGTCATATCGAACCAGATTGGCTCTTAATTTACATGAAAAGTGAGACTAAGATAATCCTCGTCCGCACAGGAACACATGCGGATTTATTCTAAAAAAAATTAATGTAGCCATATTCACTCAGTTTTTATCTATTTCAGATCACGCTGGCTGGCTTCTGGGAAAAATATCTCTTCCTAAAAGAAAATTTACGATTCTATTTGAAACGCTAACGCCTCTTCCATCTTCATAAAGTGAAAGAGGGGCATTATGCTGGGATGAAGGCGCCGCTCTTCCATTCCTTAATTTTAATGGGATGACATGATCAGAGGCTTCCAGGGCTGCATGCTTCCGAAAAATGGAATCCAGGAGACTGGCCGTCGCACGCGCTGCTGTAGCATCAGGAGGGATAATTTCATCCTGCGGATTGTAAATGAATAATGTCTTTTCCTTTAATTGCCTCAGTGCTCTTTTCGGTTCCATATGCCATCCTAGAGGGACCGTGGCTTGGGCCAGCAATTCTCTTAATAACCAATGAGGGACCATGTCACTTAGTAGACTAGCCGGACTTCTAATGAGGCCTTTTAAACTATCAAACGAATTGTAGTTGATCATGCGCCCCGCCCACGGATGCAGGTCATGTACAAGCCCAGCTACCGCCCCGCCCAAAGAAAATCCCAAAAAATGCAGATTAGTCTCAGAAATTCCTAAAGATTCGCGGGCTGCCTGAAAGACAGTCTCGCCGTAAATCACCAGATCTTTTGCACTCTTCAGATCTGGCATAGCGTAATTCACTGCGATCACGTGGAAAGGCTGTGTACTTTGGCTTCCCTTCTTCAGTAACCAATCCCAGGAAGGACTGTACAACACGCCTCCGTTGCCAGTAAAACAAAGAATCGTCGGAATATCGCGCTCGGCAGTTGCTCGACTCTGATAAAAAATTCCATTCACATTGGCGCCATCTGGGGTCTTCAGTTGCATCTGAATAGGTGTGTAGGCATTCCTTAACTGCGTCCATTGTCCTTGAGCATCGGGCCCTTCCCATTTTTGTATCCACTCCTGTTCCAGCCTGGAAGAAAGCGCTCCTTGAAGCAGAGACGAGGGGACAAGAGCAGAGCGAATTAAAGATTGAACATGGGGAGGACAAAAATGAGTGCAGATGGATTCAATGACCCGATGAAAGGCTAAGGATATTTTTTTACATATAGTTAGATGCTGGCTTTGAAAAATCCCTTTAAAATGCGATTGCAAGTGGCAATTCTGCGGTGTCCAATGGGCTTGAAATGCGATTTGTCTCATATGTGTTTCCTTTTCGAGTAATATTATGCATTATAGGAGGAGGAAGAAACTTTTCCGCCGGTTCCGCTCCAATCAGTATGAAAGAATTTGCCGCGCGGTTGATCGATACGTTCGTAGGTATGCGCTCCAAAAAAATCGCGCAGCGCTTGGATCAGATTGGCAGGAAGCTTACCGGAACGATACCCGTCGAAAAAGGAAAGAGCAGTAGAAAAACAGGGAATGGCAATGCCATATTGAAAAGCCGTCGAAACAACGCGCCTAAATGCCATTTCACAGCCCAAGATTTCCTTTTTAAAGAAAGAGTCAAATAGCAAGTTGGGCAGTTCTGCATCCCGGTCGTATGCTTTTTTTATATCATTGAGAAAACGACTGCGGATGATGCATCCCTCCCGCCAAATCAATGCGATGGAGCCATAATTGAGTTTCCATTTCATCTCTTGGGCCGCTGCGCGCATCAGCATAAATCCTTGCGCATAGCTGATGATCTTGGACGCATAGAGCGCTTGCCCGATATCTTGGATGAATTGCTTTTTATCTCCTTTGAAAGCTTGCAAGGAATGGGGAAATATTTTCTCCGCTTCTAACCGCTCTTCTTTGAGCGCAGATAGACAGCGCGCAAAAACAGCTTCTGCGATCAAAGTGACAGGAATTCCTAAATCTAGAGCGCTGATCCCGGTCCATTTTCCTGTCCCCTTTTGGCCTGCTACATCGAGAATCTTGTCCAACAGGATAGATCCATCGGCATCTTTGTATTTAAAGATTTCAGCGGCAATTTCGATTAAATAACTATTGAGAACGCCTTTATCCCATTCGCTAAAAATTGTGTGTAATTCGTCGGAAGAACATTTTAAAAGCGTTTTTAATAAAAAATAGGCCTCCGAAATGAGTTGCATATCGCCATATTCTATACCGTTGTGCACCATTTTGACATAATGACCCGCTCCTCCGTCACCAATCCATTCGCAGCAGGGAAGTCCATCTTCTTTCGCTTTAGCGGCAATCGCCTGAAAAATGGGCTTGACGCTAGGCCAGGCATCGGGATTTCCGCCAGGCATAATGGAAGGACCGTGACGTGCGCCCTCTTCGCCTCCAGAAATCCCCGTACCAATGAATAGGATTCCTTTGTCTTTTAAAAATTGTACGCGTCTTTCCGTATCGGGATAATGGCTATTTCCTCCATCGATAAGAATATCGCCCTTTTCTAAGAAGGGCATACATTCTTCGATGAGCTCATCGACAGGCGCTCCCGCCTTTACCATGAACATCACCTTGCGGGGACGTTTCAACTGACTAAAAAAATCTTTTAAGGAATGCGCACCCAGCACCTGAGAATTCTTGGCTGCGGCATGCAAAAAATCATCGACCTTCGAGACTGTCCGATTGAATACGACTACTTTAAATCCATGATCATTCATATTCATGACGAGGTTTTGCCCCATGACAGCCAACCCGATCAGGCCAATATCCGCTTGTTCTTTTGTCATTTTTAACCTCACTTTTTGAACTGGTATCAAATAGGGTCATCCTGTAAGATGAATGCCCCCTGTCCTCGTAGCTCAGGTGGATAGAGCGGTCGCCTCCTAAGCGGCAGGTCGCGCGTTCAACTCGCGCCGAGGACGAAATTTTTCAGAGGGTGTTGTAAATCTAAGGCTTCGTCGATTTTTGGGATTATTTTGGCCGCTTTTCAATTCAAATTTTGGGGTCAATATACGAAAGATGACATTAACCCCAAAATTTGAATCGAAAATCGGCTCAAAAGAACCCGAAAATCGACAGAAGCTTAGTTTAAAACGCCCTCTCATGTTTTCATGTATTTATCAATTCCCTGAGCGATCCCTACTGCAATGCGTTCGATATATTCACGGTCTTTTAATTTTTGTCTTTCTTTATAATTCGTAATAAAACCGGCCTCTATGAGAACAGCGGGCATATCCGTCTCGCGGATGACGTGGAAATTACTCGTCTTCACTCCCCTGGATGCTGCCTCTGTCTGATCGATCATGCGATGGAGCAGGCATTGTGCGAGCCGTTTGGAGGCCCTAGAACGCCATATTTCTTTCGAATCAAAATAAAATATCTCAATGCCATTGGCATCAGGGCTCGGTGCAGAATTATAATGCACGCTCACAAATAAAGTCGCTTTTGTTCTATTGGCAATGGATACACGCTTGGGAAGAGAGAGAAAAATATCCCGGCCGCGGGTCAGCATGACGCGATAACCTAATTCTTCGAGTTTTTTTTTAGTCATTAAAACGGTCAGCAAGGTCAACCGCTTTTCCTTCAGCGCACTGACCTTTGTCCCTTCATCTGTTCCCCCATGCCCTGCATCCAGAATGATCAACGGATGCATCGCGGATCCATTCTGGACCTTCCAATAGGAGTCTCGCGCAGCGGCCAACACGTCTGTGGATTGCGCGCTTAATCCCCAAGTCAGAGAACCCAAAAAAACAATAAAAAAAAAGGCGCAGATGGAGCGCATATTTCTCGAACAGCCGATCTTTAAAAACTCAAATTTAAGCAGTCCCCGCTTAAGAGTCAATCGACATTACTTTATAATAGAGATTGCTTCCTAGATTGGGACTAATCAATAATTTTTTCATCAGTCCGATCGTCTTAAAGACTCCATCAGGCGTATGAGGAGTCATAAAATGGAAGTTTGTACCAGGATCGAATGTCAAGCACTGTCCGTCTTCGATTTTTAAAAATACCGCATGGCCTATTTTTTCTCCGCCTCCGCAAATCAGGACAAAACAACCCGAACGACGCGCTAAAAAATCACACACAGCGCTATCTAATTGCTTTTGCGTATGTTTTTTATATCCTTTTTCATTGAGGAATATTTC
>Ga0070731_10001893_pt1 | contig 20862 bp, 24 predicted proteins | sample Coa_R1_2_FD_66448 | JGI IMG/M metagenome (GOLD analysis project Ga0070731, IMG submission 66448) | Surface soil microbial communities from Centralia Pennsylvania, which are recovering from an underground coalmine fire - Coalmine... | ecosystem: Environmental > Terrestrial > Soil > Unclassified ... | reverse complement strand
CCGCGCCCGTGTGAACCTGGCAAGCCAGGTGGGTGCCGTGCGGACCGTCGAACGCGAGGCGCCTAGGCCCGACGCGGGCTCCCTTTCACATGGTGTTGGTTCTACATGGATGCGCGGCCCCACGAACGGCGTCGGGCACGGCGGCAGAGTACCGGCGGTTACCCCGCCTGTGCGTAGGCCCAGTGGATCCGCTGCACGCCCTGCAGCCCGAGCTCTCGAGCGAGCGCGTCCGTGACGTCGAAGCCCCGCCCCTGCTCGTACGGCCCGCGGTCGACGACCTGCGTGAGCACGTGCATCCCGTGGAAGAGGATGAAGATACGTGCCCCACACGGCAGGGTCGGATGTGCGATGCCGAGCGTGTCCGCCGTCAGGACGCCGCCGCACGCGGTGTGGCGGCCCGTCGCCGCCGGTCCCGCCGATCCGACGAGCGCGACGAAATTGCCCTCCGGGCGGGGCGACGTGCCCGCGTGCCCGCTCTTCCATCCCGTCGCAGCGAGCACCACGGCTGCCGCGAGCACGGCGAGCCCGATGAGCACGAAAACCCGCTGAAGCGCCGCCCCGGGTGTGCGGTGGGCGTTCATTTCTTCCTCGCGCTGCCGGGCAGTGGTCTCGGGCTCGCCGGGTAGGCGGGCACCTCGATCCACGGCGGCTCCCGGCGCCGGCGGAAAGACCGACGTCCCGGATCGGCAAACGGGTCGATGTGGTGGCGGGCGGTGACCGAGCTTCGGGTGAAGACGGTGTCTGACACGTTCTCGATGGCAGACACCGGTTCCGGTTCCGGCTCCGGCTGCGGTTCGGGCTCGGGTTCCGGCTCGCGCGGCGTGATCGGCTCGGATTCGATTGCCACCGCGACGACCTCGACCTCGAGCGGTGCCTCCTCGACGATGAGCCAGTGGTCCGGCGGTGCCTCCTGCGTGTCCTCCTGCGCGGCCGGCATGGGCCACTCGCCGAGCAGCTCGGCCCGCAGCTCGGCGGACGCGATCCAGGTGGCCTCCTCGTCGCGCTCGAGCTCCGGGTAGCCCGCCCCGACCTGCTCGAGCGGCTGCGCGGGCGGGAGATCGGCAGAGGGAACGTGCCAGCGGGGTCCGGCTGCGAAGTGCGACAGCGAGCGAAACGCCGACCATTCCACGCCGACGACGAGCACCCAGCCGGCGAGCATGGCCCCGGCGATCTCCACGGACGTCAGATTCGTGAACGCGAGAGCCGCGGCGAGGGCCGCCAGGTAGAGCACCTCGAGGGCGAATCGCAGACCTGGGCGATTTGCCACGCGGTCAGTATGACTGGAGGTCCAGCTGCGAAACTCGCGACCTTAGTTCGTCTCCGACGAACCAAGGCCGTGGATTACCGCGATCCCGAGCTCCGCGAGCACGCCTGCGGGAATCGCTGTCGGCGCGCCCGTCAAAGGGTCAGACCCGCTCGCGACCTTCGGGAACGCGATCACCTGGCGGATGTCGGGCTCACCCGCCATCAAGGCGACGAACCGGTCGATCCCCATCGCGAAGCCTCCGTGCGGAGGCGCACCCATCGCAAGCGCCTCGAGCAGGAAGCCGAACTTTCCTTTCGCCTCCTCCTCGGACAGCCCCATGGTGCGAAATACGCGTTGTTGCACGTCGACGTCGTGGATGCGGATCGATCCCGACCCGAGCTCCCAGCCGTTCCAGACGAGGTCGTAATGCTGCCCGCGCACACCCGACGGATCCGACTCGTCCCACGTTTCCTGGCCGGCGGCAGGCGCGGTGAACGGGTGGTGCATGAAGGTCCATCGCCCGGCGTCGGCGTCGTGCTCGAACAGCGGGAAGTCGACGACCCAGTGGAAGGCTTGACGTCCGGTCTCGACGAGGTCGAGCTCTCGCGCGAGGTGGATGCGCAGCCCGCCCAGCACGCGCGCAACGAGTGCTTCCTCGCCCGCGCCGAAGAGCACTGTCGAACCGGGCTCGGCCTTGAATGCCGCCAGCTCGCGCTCGGACAGGAACTTCGCGATCGGCGACCGAACCTCCCCGTCGGCGTCGGCGACGAGATACGCGAGCCCCTTCGCGCCCCACTCCTTCGCGACCTCCTCGAGCCGTGCGATCTCCGCACGCGAGAACCCGCGCGGCGCGACGACGAACCGGACACACGGGGCGTTCGCGAACACGGCGAACTCCGAACCGCGGGTCACCTCGGTCGCGTCCTGGATCTCGAGCCCGTACCGCAGGTCCGGCTTGTCGGTTCCGTAGCGCGCGATCGCCTCCGCGTACGTGAGACGCGGGAACGGCCGCTCGGGCGTGTCGCGGCCGAGTGCGGCGAACGATGCGACGACGCTCTGCTCGAGCACGTCGAGCACGTCGTCGCTCTCGACGAACGCCATCTCGAGGTCGAGCTGTCTGAACTCGAACTGACGGTCGGCCCTCAAGTCCTCGTCTCGCCAGCACGTCGCGATCTGGTAGTAGCGGTCGACGCCGCCGACCATGCAGAGCTGCTTGTACAGCTGCGGCGATTGCGCGAGTGCGAAGAAGGTTCCCGGCTGCAGGCGGACCGGCGTCAGGAAGTCCCGTGCGCCTTCCGGCGTGCCGCGCGTCATGCTGGGTGTCCAGACGTCGACGAAGCCGAGCTCGTCCATCGTCCGCCTGATCGCAGAGATCACCGTGTGGGAAAGGCGCAGGTTTTGCTGCATACGGTCGGTGCGGAGGTCGAGCCAGCGGTACTTGATCCGCAGGGTCTCGTCGACGTTCTCCTCGTCGAGCTGGAACGGGAGCGGCGTCGAGCGCGAGAGGATCGTCAACCGGTCCACCTGCAGCTCGACCTCGCCGGTCGGCAGCTCCGGGTTCACCGCTTCCGCTGCGCGGGCGACGAGCTCGCCCTCCGCCTGCAGGACGAACTCGTTGCGGATGTCGTGGGCGACCGCCGCTGCATCAGGAGCGCGCTCAGGGTTGACGACGAGCTGCAGCTTGCCGGTGTGGTCGCGAAGGTCGATGAAGACCAGCCCGCCGTGGTCCCGGCGAGTGTCCGCCCACCCGGCCACCGTCAGCCTTCGGCCGACGTGCTCCGGCCGAAGCTCGCCGCAGTACATGTCTCTCCAGGTCACGTGGTGAGGGTAGTCACGAGCCCGTCGAGGCCGACCACCTGCTCGTCTCGACCCTCGCGGCGGATCACCGCGTCCTCGCCGCGAACGACGACCACCGTGCGTGCTCCGGTCCGGCCGGCCTGCGTCATCTGGCCCTTCACGGAGCGGCCGGCGTAATCCGTGTCCGCGGAGACGCCTGCGCGGCGCAGCTCGGCGAGCGCCTGGAGCACGCGCCCGCGCTGCGCGCCGTCGGCGAGCACGAAGAAGACGTCCAGCACGGGCGGCTCCGCCACCCGCCCCTCTGCCTCGAGCGCGATCAGCAGACGCTCGATGCCGGCACCGAACCCGATCGCCGGCGTGTGCGGGCCGCCGAGCTCCTCGACGAGGTAGTCGTACCGCCCACCGGAGCAGATCTGCGGCTGCGCCTTTTCCTCCGGATTCAGGAACTCGAAGACCGTCCGGGTGTAGTAGTCGAGGCCCCGCACCAGCGTCGGGTTCACCGTGTACTCGATGCCGAGCGCGTCGAGCACGCTCCGGACTGCCGCGAAGTGCTCGCGACACGCGTCACAGAGATGGTCGCCGATCTTCGGTGCGTCCCGTAACGCGACCTGCACGCGCTCGCTCTTCACATCGAACACACGCAGAGGGCTGCGCTCGCGTTTCTGCCTCGCATCCTCGTCGAGCTCGTCCACGTGTGCGTCGAGCCATTCGTTCAACCGTTGCAGGTACGCGGGCCGACAGCTGCGATCGCCGATCGAGTTCACCTCGAGCACGTAGTGCGTGACGCCGATCCGCCGCAGCACCTCGCTGTAGAGGTCGATCACCTCGCCGTCGATCGCCGGATCGTCGGAGCCAAATGCCTCGACCGATACCTGCCAGTGCTCGCGGTACCGCCCTTTCTGCGGCGCCTCGTAGCGGTACATGGGAGCGACCGTGTAGAGCTTGACCGGCTGCGGATCCCGATGCATGCCGTGCTCGATGTACGCACGCGCGATGCCCGCCGTACCCTCCGGCTTGAGCGTGAGCGAGCGGCCGCCGCGATCCTCGAATGTGTACATCTCCTTCTGCACCACGTCCGAGCCGACTCCCGAGGTGCGCGCGAACACCTCGGTGTCCTCGAAGTTCGGGGTCTGGATGCGCCGGTAGCCGTACAGCTCCGACACCTGGGCGAGCGCACCCGTTACGAGCTGCCAGGCGGGTTGCTCGCCCGGCAGGACGTCGTGCGTCCCGCGCGGGGCCTGGAAGCGCGTGGTCACTGGGCGCGCTCGGCGCGCAGCTCGCGTAGGAACGGATTCGTCTCGAGCTCGCGGCCGAGCGTCGTCGACGGGCCGTGGCCCGGGTAGACGACGGTCTCGGGCGGGAAGCGCTCGATCAGCCCTCGGATCGATGCAAGCAGCTGGTCCCAGTTACCGCCCGTCAGGTCGTAGCGGCCGATCGACCCCGCAAAGAGAAGATCGCCGGCGAACAGCTCTCCGGCGTGGTGGAACGCGACGTGCCCGGCCGAGTGCCCCGGCACGTCGAGCACCTCGAAGTCGATCCCTGCGATCCGTATCTCGTCGCCCCCGGAGACCGTGTGCGCAGGATCGTGGGGAGCGACACGCATGCCGCCTCGTGTCTCGCCGGCGCGAAGCGCCTCGACCTCGCCCGCCGGTGCCCAGACTTCCGCACCGGTGCCCTCGGCGAGGGCGGCGACACCGCCGATGTGGTCGATATCGGTGTGCGTGACGAGGATCCCCGCGGTTCTGGCGCCCATGCGCGCGAGCTCGAGCCGCAGCGGCGTCGGGTCGTCGCCGGGGTCGATCACGGCGGCGTCCGGAGCCCCGCGTTCGGTCCGAAGGACGTAGCAATTCGAGCCGTACGGCCCCATGACGAAGCTGTCGACGACCAGCGGCATCGGCGCGTTTGAGTGTATCCAGGTGCGGAAACAGCCCCGGCGTGCAGCATTGGGACCTGCTGTCGACGCCCGCGCCGGCAGGAAGACGCGACCCGGTCGTTCTCCACTCGGACGATTCGGCGCGCGCGGTGCTGGTCGTGCTGCAGCCCGGCGAGTCGCTCGGCGACCATCAGGTGAAGGAGCACGCGTGGGTGACCGTCGTCGACGGGACCGTTCGCGTCTCGACCGGCGGCGGGCACGTCGAGCTCGGCGCCGGCGGGCTCGTGCGGTTCGAGCCGGACGAACGCCACGCACTCTCGTCGGACGCCGGCGCGCGCGTGCTGCTCCTGCTCGCGCCGTGGCCGGGCGCCGGCCACTACCGCGGCAGCGGCTAACCGCCCTTCTGCTTCTCCTGCCGCCGCAGGTAACTGCGGTACGCGAAGCGGTCGATCCAGTACGTCAGCGGGATGAAGGCGGCTCCGTAGACGACCGCGATCACCGCGCGCGACACGGGCGAGCCGCCTTTCAGGATGAAGACGAAGGCCACGAGGATGACGAGGCCCATGAGCCCGCCGCGCCGAACCGCCCGGCGCCAGCTCGGAGGCTGCGGTTCACGGCCGGCACGCCCGCGCTTCGCGGGAGCCGCCTGCTTCGACCGCGGCCGCTGCTTCGCGCGCTGCTCCCGGTCGGCGCGCACCTGCTCCCGGTCGACCGGAAGCTCGTTGCCCTCCTCGTCGATGACGACCGTCTCGTACTCGTGACGGAACGCCTTCTCGCGGCGACGGCGCTGCTTGCGGCTTGGCACGACGCCAGGGTACCCGGCGTCAACTCTTCGATTGAGCGCGGATCCGCTCGCGCCACCGCCACCAGCTCCAGCCGACGGCGAGGACGTAGAACACCACCGCGTACACGACCCCGGCAGCCGCCGAGCCGCCGGACGCCCAGGCGACGATCACGATGATCGCCGCAAAGACGCCGTAGAGAATCGCCGAGTCCCGGTACGGGTGCTTCGGCGGCGGTGTGTGGACATCCCAGCGAAGCCTGCGCGGCGGGCTCATTCGAGCTCCCCGATCTGGGCTTCGACCTGCGCGGCGAGCGACCCGTCGCGCACCGCACCGGCGACCCGCTCGATGTCGTCCGTCAACGGCCGATCGTCGCGCAGCCGCGGCGAGAGCGCGCGTACCGCCTCGTGCACCGCGAGCGCTCCACGGCCGGGTTCGAGCGGGGCGAGGAACTCGACCGCCTGAGCGGCCGCGAGGAGCTCGATCGCGACGGCCCGCTCCGAGTTCGCGACGACCTGTGACGCCTTCAGGCCGGAGGCGTTCCCCATCGACACGTGGTCCTCCTGCCCCGCGCTCGTCGGGATCGAGTCCACGGAAGCCGGATGGCAGAGCGCCTTGTTCTCGGAGACGAGCGACGCGGCGACGTACTGCGGGATCATGAAACCCGAGTTGAGCCCGCCGTCGGTCGTCAGAAAGGCCGGCAAGCCGTCGCTCAGGTTGGGGTTCACGAGGCGCTCGAGACGCCGTTCCGAGATGTTCGCGAGCTCGGCCACAGCCATCGCGAGCGCGTCGAGCGCGAACGCGAGCGACTGGCCGTGGAAGTTCCCCGCGGAGACGAGCTCGCCGCGCTCGACGAGCACGAGCGGGTTGTCGGTCGCCGCGTTCAACTCCGTCGTCACCGTGTATTCGACGTAGTCGAGGAGGTCGCGCGACGCGCCGTGCACCTGCGGTGCGCAGCGCAGCGAGTAGGCGTCCTGCACCTTGTCGCACCAGCGATGCGCCTCGATGATCGCCGAGCCTTCGAGCAGGCGCATCACGTTCCGCGCCGACGCGGCCTGGCCGCGCAACGGACGCAACGCATGCACCTCGGGCAGGAACGAGTTGCGCGATCCCTGCAGCGCCTCGAGCGACAGCGCGCACGCACAGTCGGCCGCGCGCGCCAGCCGTTGGGCACGAACGAGGCAGAGCGCTCCCTGCGCCGCCATGAACTGCGTCCCGTTGATGAGCGAGAGGCCTTCCTTCGCGACGAGGCGCACCGGCTGGAGATCGACGCGTGCGAGCGCGGCCGCACCGTCGAGCACTTCCCCGTCGACACTCGCGCGGCCCTCGCCGACGAGCGGCAGCGCGAGATGGGCGAGAGGCGCGAGATCGCCGGACGCGCCGACGGATCCGCGAGACGGGACGTGCGGCAGGACGCCGCGGTTCAGGCACTCGAGCAGCAACTCGACCGTCTCGGGGCGTGCACCCGAGTTTCCCCTCGCGAGCGCGTTGGCCCGGAGGAGCATCGCCGCACGCACGACCTCGTCCGGGTACGGCTCGCCGACACCGCACGCATGGGATCGCAGCAGCCGCAGCTGGAGCTCCTCGGTCAGCTCCTCGGGAATCTGTTGCGACACGAAGCGCCCGAATCCCGTGTTGACGCCGTACGTGTGCTCGTGCGAGCCGTGTGCGACTCGCTCGACCACGTCGCGGGCGGCGCGCATCCGGTCGCGCGCCTCGTCGGACAGCGGCGCCGCCGGCTCGCGTTCGACGGCGACCCGCCAGACGTCGGCGAGCGTCAGATCCTGACCCGTCAGACGCGTCGCGGCCACACCGGCGAGTGTAAACCGCGCCCTTCGGCGGCTTGACGTGCCGCAGGGGTGTATTAGCGTCCGGCGAAGTGGGTCGTGTGAGGCCTCGCGCACTCAAGCCCAGGCGTGCGCAGATTGCGGCGATCGCCGTGGTCGCGTCGGTGCTCGCCGTGGCGACGCCCGGCTCGAGCGCGCCCCCCGCGCTGAAGCAGAAGCAGGCGCAGGCGCGGCGGATCCTCGACCAGGTGAACGCCCTCGACATCCAGCTCGGGCGGATCGGAGAGCAACTGAACGGGGCGAAGTACGAGCTCGACCAGGTGCGCTCGGAAGAGCGGCGGACCGCCGTGGCGCTGAAGTCCGCCCGCGCCCAGTACCGGGTTGCGCAGCAGCGCGTCGCGAAGAGGTTGGTCACGCTCTACGATTCCACTCCCCCGACGGCCGCCGACGCGATCTTCGGCGCGGCGAGCCTGTCGGACATCCTCGACCGCCTGCAGCTGGTGAGCGCGGCCGATGCGCTCGACCGTCAGCTCGTCACGAACGTGCAGGCGCGGCGTGATGCTCTTCTCGCTCACGAGACCGCATTGACCGCCGAGCGTCAGCGCCGCGATGCTGCCGTCGCGGCGATCTCTGCGCACCAGCACACGATCGCGGCGGAGCTCTCCCAGCGACGGACGCTGCTCTCGTCCATACAGGGTGAGGTTCGGAAGCTGCAGGCGGAGGAGCGCGCTCGCCAGGCACGGCTTGCCGCCGAAGCCCGCGCCCGGCTGATCGCGGAGGCGAAGGCGCGCGCGAAGGCAGCGGCGGCCGCGGAGGCGGCCGCACTGCGGGCCGCGCAGGCAAAGCAGTCCGCGACGGTGCACAGCACGACCACGGCGTCTTCGACGACGACGGCCCCGGACCCGGCGCCCCCGCCGCCCACGACGACCACCGATGGGACGACGACAACGGGCCCGGCGGCGACCACGCCGACCGCGACGGCCGGCACGACGACCACACAGGCGGAGCCGCCGCCTCCCCCGCCGTCGGCGACGGGGCATCCGGAGGCGGCGACGATCGCGCTCCGCTACCTCGGTATTCCGTACGTGTTCGGCGGCGCGACGCCGGACGGGTTCGACTGCTCGGGCCTCGTGATGTACGTCTTCGCGCAGCTCGGAGTCTCGCTGCCCCACTACGCCGCTGCGCAGTACCAATACGGAGTCGCGGTGCCTCGGTCGGATCTGCAGCCCGGAGATCTCGTCTTCTTCGACGGGCTCAACCACGTCGGCATCTACATCGGCGGCAACAGCTTCGTGCACGCACCGCACACCGGCGACGTCGTGAAGATCTCGACGATCACCGGCTGGTACGACTCGACGTACGTCGGAGCCCGCCGCATCTGACGTAGCCAACAGGCACCTGCGCGGCGACGAATGCGACGAGCTGGGCGAAACGTGGGCGACGGCTCGAAACTCGCGCACTTAGTTCGTCTGCGACGAACGAAGTTCGAGCAGTCTGAGCTCGAGCAGGCGCGAGGGTTCGAAGCCGTCGATGCCGAGCGCGGCGCCCGCAGCACGGACGGCAGCGCCGGCGGGCATGAGCCCGACGAGCTCGGAGCCCACGACCTCCGCCCCGCGTGCGTCCGCCTCCGCGCGTATGCGGGAGACGATCTCGTGCAGCGCCGACGCCTCCCAGTCCTCAACGTTCATCGAGACCTGGACGAGTCCGACGGACGGGAGCTCGAGCCCGAGCGCGCGGACGCCCGGGAAGCCGCCGCCGCGCTCTCTGACGAGCGCCGCGATCTCGCGGGCGGTGGCGAGCGGGCCGCGGAGATTGACGTTGAAGGCGATCAGCGGACGCCGCGCCCCGAGAATCACCGCCCCGGCGGTCTCGTGCAGCGACGCCGGCCCGAAGTCGGGAGCGAGCTCGGCGGCGGCGAGCCTCGCCCGCAGCACATCGACCCCTCCGCGCCGGTAGAACGCCGGACCGCGGGCCGGCGGCTCGTAGAGGAACACCGGTAGGCCGAGATCGGCCGCGATCCGCTTCCCGATCGCCGGGGCAGCCCTGCGCGCGCGCTCCATGTCTTCGGGCTGGACCGGGACGATGGGGATGACGTCGGCGGCGCCGATCCTCGGATGCGCTCCGCTGTGTCGGCGCAGGTCGATCCGCTCCACGGCGACGGCGACGGCGGCGAGCAGAGCATCCTCCAGCTGCAGCTCGTCACCGACGAGCGTGAAGACCGAGCGGTTGTGATCCGCGTCGACATGGACGTCCAGGAGACGCGCGCTGCTCTCGAGCGCCGCCGCGATCGCGTCGACCGTCGCGCGGTCGCGCCCCTCGCTGAAGTTCGGCACCGACTCGAGCGGCAGCACGTCTCTACTCTAGGCAGCGGGTGAAGGAGTACTACGACAAGCGGGCCCCCGAGTACGACGACTGGTGGCTGCAGCAGGGTCTCTTCGAGGCCCGCAGCCGGCCGAGCTGGCGGGCGGAGCGCGGCCGAGCGCTCGCGGCGGTACGCGCACTGCCGGCCAAGCGCACGCTCGATGTCGCATGCGGCACCGGATTCGTGACACGGCTGCTGAGCGGCCAGGTGACGGGTCTCGATCAGAGCGACTCGATGCTCGCGGCCGCGCGCAGGCAGGCGCCGGAGGCGCGCTTCGTCCAGGGTGACGGAACGCAGCTGCCGTTCGAGGACGCCAGCTTCGAGCGCGTCTTCACCAGCCACTTCTACGGCCACCTCGAAGAGGACGACCGCACGAGGTTCCTCCAAGAGGCGCGCCGCGTCGCGCCCGAGCTCGTCGTCTTCGACGCTGCGCTCCACCAAGGCGAGCCGCGGGCGGAGTGGCAGGAACGCATGCTCAACGACGGCTCACGGTGGACCGTCTACAAGCGGTTCTTCACCGCGCACGGGCTGCTGGGGGAGCTCGGCGGCGGGACGGTCCTCTTCGAGGGCGACTGGTTCGTGCTCGTCGCGGCGTGACCCGGCGTCGCTCGCGCTATCGGTCCCTCGCCTCGCTGAGGAGGGACCAGGCAGTCTGCCGCGCCTGCGTCGAGGCGGGCCATCCGCTCGAGTCCCTGCCCGTGCTCGCGCCCGGCTCCGGCCAGCGGGCGTACATGTTCGGCCAGGCTCCCGGAGCCGTCGAAGGTGTCGAGCGGCGCCCTTGGCGCGGACGGGCAGGTCGGACGCTCCGCCGCTGGCTCAAGCTCGACGAGGACGAGTTCTACGGGACGTTCTATTGCGCGTCCGTCACCCGCTGCTATCCGGGGAAGGCGGCTTCGGGTCGCGGCGACCGCACGCCGACGCCGGAGGAGCAGCGCCTCTGTGACCTCTGGCGAGAGCGGGAGCTGGAGCTGCTGCGCCCGCTGTTGATCGTCACCGTCGGAGGCCTCGCCGCGCGGCGGCTGCTCGGCCTGCGCAGCGTCACGGAGTGCGTCGGCGTTCGCTACGAGCTCGGCGGTGCCGTGGCGATCCCGCTTCCGCACCCGTCCGGGGCGAGCGGGTGGTTGAACCTGCCCGAGAACCGCACACGGGTCGCCAAGGCCGCGGAGATGATCCGTGCGGAGCTGGTGAAGATCGCCGCCGGTACCCTCGATTCGTGACCGAGGGGCCTCGCTACCGCACCACGTTCGTCCGTCTCCTCGGTTTCCTGCGACCCTACAAGGGATCTCTGATCGTGTCGCTCGTGCTCGCGATCGGCTCGCAGGCCGCGTCGTTGATCGCAATCGTCCTGACCGGATCGGTCGCGGCCGCGCTCGTCGGCCGTCATGAGGGCCGCCTGCCCTGGCTCGTCGCCGCGGTCGTCGGCCTGGGCGCGGTGCGCGCGCTGATGATGGCCGGGCGGCGGCTGATCGCCGGCAACCAGGCTCTCGGCGTCGAGATGGACCTACGGACGGCGGTCTACGCGAAGCTGCTCCGCCTCTCGTTCGGCTTCTACGACCGGCATCAGACAGGACAGCTGATGAGCCGCGCGACGGTCGACCTCCAGGGCGTGCGCTTCTTCCTCGGCTACGGACTCGTCTTCTTCTTCCAGAGCCTCTTCACGGTGGCCGGCGTCTCCGTCGTCGTCTTCTTCATCGAGTGGAAGCTCGCCCTGATCTCGCTGTCGATCGCACCGGTGTTGATCGCGGTCGCCTACCGGTACAGCCACGTCTCCCATCCGCTCCTGCGCGACGTGCAGCAACGCCTGGCGGACGTCGCGACCGTGGCCGAGGAGAACATCGTCGGCGTCCACGTCGTGAAGGCGTTCGCGCAGGAGGCCGGCGAGCAGGCGAAGTTCGAGTCGCGCTCCGAGCAGGTGTTCGCCCAGAGCGTGAAGGCGAACCGGCAGCGCGCGTTCTACATCCCGGTGCTCAGCTTCCTGCCGTTGCTCGTGCAGGCCGCGGTCCTGCTCGTCGGTGGGCGGATGGTCGCGCACCACTCGCTCTCGATCGCCGGCTTCGTGCGCTTCAACCTGTTTCTCAACATGCTCGTGATGCCGCTGCGCCAGCTCGGCATGTGGATCGGGCAGGCACAGCGCGCGACCGCGTCCGGCGAGCGGATCTTCCAGGTGATCGACGAGCCGGAGGAGATCCGCGATGTCGACGATGCGTACGACCTTCCCGCCGGCCCCGGCCGCGTCGTCTTCGACGGCGTCACCTTCGGCTACGACCCGGAGCGGCCCGTGCTGCACGGGGTCGACCTCGAGCTCGAGCCCGGGAAGGTCGTCGCGCTCATCGGACACACCGGCGCCGGCAAGACGACGACCGCCTCGCTCGTACCGCGCTTCTACGACGTCCAGGCAGGTCGCGTCACGATCGACGGCCACGACGTCCGACAGCTGACGCTGACGTCGCTGCGGCGCGAGATCGGCGCGATCGCGCAGGACCCGTTCCTCTTCTCGGCGACCGTCCGCGAGAACATCGCCTTCGGGCGTCCAGACGCGACGGAGGCCCAGATCGAGCAGGCGGCCCGTCTCGCCCAGGCGCACGAGTTCGTCGTCGCGCTGCCCGAGGGCTACGACACGCTGATCGGCGAGCGGGGAATCACGCTGTCCGGCGGCCAGCGTCAGCGCATCGCGATCGCGCGCGCGCTCGTGATCGACCCGCGTGTGCTCATCCTCGACGACGCGACGGCCTCGGTCGACGCGACGACCGAAGCGCGCATCCGCGAGGGGCTGCACGAGGCGATGCGCGACCGGACGACGATCATCATCGCGCACCGGCTCTCGACGATCGCGCTCGCGGACGAGATCGTGGTGCTCGACGAGGGACGCGTCGCGGCGCGCGGGACGCACGACGACCTCGTCGACAGCAATGACGTCTACCGCGAGATCTACGAGCATGGGCTGCTCGAGCGCGTCTTCTCGGAGGAGGCGGCGTGAGAGTCCATCAGCCGGGAAGCCACATGATGCGGGCGCGCGGAGCGACCGTCGACGACTGGTCGTGGCGGCGGACGAGACGGCGGCTCGTCGCGCTCTACCGGCTCGCACGTCCGTACAAGCTCCGGACGGCGATGGCGATCCTGACGTTGCTCGGAGCGACCGTCGTTGCGCTGGCGCCCCCGTATCTCGTCGGCAAGACCGTCGACACCGTCCGGCACGGACACACGTCGAAGCTCGGTTGGTACGTCATCGCCTTCGTCCTCGCGGGGGTGTTCGGGATCCTGTTCAGCTACGCGCAGACGTACTTCACGGGCTGGACGGGCGAGCGGATGCTCGCCGACCTGCGCAATCTCCTCTTCCGTCACCTGCAGCGGCTCTCGCTCGGCTTCTACGAGCGGAACCGCGCGGGCGTCATCATCAGCCGCCTGACGAACGACGTCGAGGCGCTCGACCAGCTCGTCACCGACGGGGTGACGTCGCTCGTACAGAACACGCTCACGCTCGCCGGCACCGCGGTCGTCCTCTTCTTCCTCGATTGGCGGCTCGCGCTCGCGACGCTGACCGTCATGCCGGCGATGGCGATCTCGACCGCGTGGTTTCGGTCACGATCCGGACGTGCGTACCGCGCGGTCCGCGAAACGCTGGGTGCGGTGACGGCGACGCTCGCAGAGGACATCGCGGGCATGCGCGTCCTCCAGTCGTTCACCCGCGAGCGCGCCGCCGGCGCGAACTTCCGCAATGTCAGCGACACGTACCGCGCGGCGAACTACCAGACCGTCGTCCTGAACGGCATCTACTTCCCGGTCGTCGACTTCCTGTCGTCCGCGGCGACCGCGGTCGTGCTCGGCTACGGCGGCTGGCTCGCGTTCCGCGGTCAGGTCTCCATCGGGACACTCGTGGCGTTCCTCGGCTACCTGACGAACTTCTTCGATCCGGTGCAGCAGCTATCGCAGCTCTACAACACCTTCCTGTCCGCCGTCGCGGCGCTCGACAAGATCACCGACCTGATGGACGAGGAGCCCGAGGTGCGCGACGCCGCCGACGCCGCAGACCTGCCGAGAATCGCCGGTCGCGTCACGTTCGAACGCGTGCGGTTCTCGTACGGCCGCGGGCCGGAGGTGCTCCACGGCATCGACCTCGATGTCACGGCCGGCACGACGGTCGCGCTCGTGGGCCACACCGGCGCCGGCAAGTCGACGATCGCAAAGCTGTTGGCGCGGTTCTACGACCCGACCGACGGGCGCATCACGATCGACGGCGTCGACCTGCGCGACGTCCACCAGGAGTCGCTGCGGCGGCAGCTTGGGATCGTGCCGCAGGAAGGGTTCCTGTTCGCAGGCACCGTCGCCGACAACATCGCCTTCGCCCGGCCCGAGGCGACCCGCGACGGCGTCGTCGCGGCCGCGCATGCAGTCGGCGCCGACGAGTTCATCGCGCGGCTCGAGAACGGCTACGACACCCATCTCGGCGAGCGCGGGTCTCGCCTCTCGCTCGGTCAGCGTCAGCTCGTCGCGTTCGCGCGCGCGCTGCTCGCCGATCCGCGCATCCTGATCCTCGACGAGGCGACGAGCTCGGTCGACATCGGCACCGAGCGGAAGATCGAGCGCGCCCTGCGGCGACTCCTCGCGGGACGGACGGCCTTCGTGATCGCGCACCGCCTCTCCACGATCCGCGACGCCGATCTCATCGTCGTGCTCGAGAACGGCCGCATCGTCGAGCAGGGAGCGCACGACGAGCTGATGGCCGCGCGTGGGCTCTACACGAGCCTCTACGGCGACTGGGCGGCCGACGTCGCGTAGTCGGCTCGCCACAGCCGTAGTACGCTCGCGGCGTGGAGCTCGGCGAACCCGTCGGTGAGGGCTGGCAGATCTATCGGCGCTTCTGGAAGCACCTGATCCCGATTGCGCTTGTCATCTACCTCGTTATTTCACTCATTGCGCTCGCACTTGCCAGCTCGGGCAGCAGACTCTCGGCATTCGCAGCCCTGATCGTCAGCGTGGCAGGCGTCTTTCTCCTTCAGGCCTCTCTCGTCGAGGCAGTCGCCGACGTCCGAGACGGCCGGGTGGACCTGAGTCTCACGGAGACGATAGGCAGGGCGTGGCCACGACTGGGATCGGTGGTCGTCGGGGGTATCGCGGCCGCGATCGGGATCGTCATCGGGCTCGTGTTGATCATCGTGCCCGGGCTCTTCCTACTCACGATCTGGAGCCTGATCGTTCCGGTCATCGTGCTCGAAGGTCGCAGCGCGTTCGACTCCTTTGGGAGGAGTCGTGAGCTCGTTCGCGGACATGGCTGGACGGTCTTCGGCGTAATCGTCGTCACTTTCGCAATCAATGTCGTGGCGTCGATCGTTCTGGGAATCTTGTTTGCGGGTTTCTCGACGGTCATCGGGCGTTACATCGCGAACGTGATTTCGAACACGCTGATTGCCCCCTTCGTGGCCGCAGCCTGGACGTCGATGTACTTCCGGCTGCGGGAACTGAAGGAGCCGACGACGGCTCAGATTCCCGCCGGCGCCGCGTATCGCGAGGAGTAATCGAGCGGTGGACGTTGACCGCCGCACCCAGGAGCGGATCGACCAGCCGATCTCGGCCGAGGCCGAACGCGAGACCCGGCTGACACCCGCGGAGGCGGTCGCTCAGATGCGGATCAGGGTCCCTGTCCGCGCAAATCGAACGCTACGCACGGTCATCGAGCGGGTGAACCGCGACGACCAGCTGAAAGGCTGGTGGCACGTCGCGAACGTGAACGCGGTGGCGCGGATGGAGATCAACGACCACTCGTGGGTGCACATCCAGATCGTCACCAACATCGCGCTCAAGCTCCTCCGCCAGCTCACGAAGCACCACATCGAGCCGGCGATGGTCACCGACTACGGGATGAAGCGCGACGACGCGGAGGTCGTTGTCGCGCTGACCGCGTTGACGCACTGCGTCGGGATGGCGGTGCACCGTCACGGCCACGAGGACTTCAGCCTCTTCCTGGCGGAGCCGAAGCTGCGCGAGCTGCTCGACGGCATCTACGACGAGCCGAATCTCACGGTCGTCGTCTCGGAGGTGCTGCAGGGGATCATCAGCCATCGTTCCGACGGCGAGCCGCTGACGCTCGAAGCCGGGATCCTCCGCGTCGCGGACGCACTCGACATGGAGCAGGGCCGGTCGCGGATCGCGTTCGAGCGCGGCCGCGTCGGCATCCATTCGCTCTCGGCCGCGGCGATCGAAGAGGTCGAGATCTCCGACGGCGACGACAAGCCGATCCGGATCTCGATCCGCATGAACAACTCGGCCGGCATCTACCAGGTCGACGGACTGCTGAAGGCGAAGCTGGTCGGCTCGGGGCTCGAGCCGTACGTCGAGGTGATCGCCCACATCGACACCGAGGCGGAGAAGCGCCTCGTTCCGCTGTACCGACTCGAGGTCTGATCGGACGAGGCCGGGCTACAATGCCCGGCGCCCTGCGGGGTCGTCTAACGGTAGGACGCCTGACTCTGGATCAGGTAGTCAAGGTTCGAATCCTTGCCCCGCAGCCTCAAAAGCCCCGCTCAGGCGGGGTTTCTGTTTGCAGGGAGGACGACGCCTCGACCTCATCTGAGCTTCCAGTGCCAATTGGTGCCAAAACCGGGCCGCGGACGAGCGCGTCGACGCGCTCCCCGGTCTCGCGTGCCCGCTGCATCACCTTCGCGTACACCTCGAGCGCGAGCTGGCTCGACGTGTGGCCCATCTGCGCCATCACGTACGCCGGCGACGCACCTGCCTCGTAGAGCAGCGAGGCGAACGTGCGGCGCAGGCTGTGGTTCGTCACGGCCGACCGGATCGGCGCGAGGCCGGCCTTCAGCCGCTGCTTGTTCGCGTTCGCGATCGCCGGCGTCAGGATCTGCCGTGTCACGTTCGACCGCTGCCGCGCGGTGCCGTTGCGGGTCGCGAACACGAAGTCGCCGGGCTCGGTGAACTTCGTCCGCGACTTGTGCGTGGCGAGCTCCTCGGCGAGCCACGGTGTGGCGTCGACGACGCGGCGGCCGGCGTCGGTCTTCGAGTCGGCGACGGTGATCCGCCGCCCGGCCAGGTCGACGTCCCGCCACCTGAGCGCGGTCAGCTCCGACACCCGGAGGCCGCCGAGCGTCATCGTCGCGAGCAACGCGCGGTGATCGCCGGCGGCGTCGATCAGGGACGTGACCTCGTCGAGCTCGAGCCACGTCCGCGTCGGCCGCTCGGCCTTCAACCGGCGACGTTTACCACGGGCCGGGTTCTCGGTCAGGTAGCGGTCCTCGACCGCGTCGTCGAGGATCTGCGCGAGCACCTTGAGCGTCTTGTTGATCGACGCCGCCGCGAGGCTGCCCTGCTCGAGCTTCGACGTCTTGTACTGGTCGACGAGCCGGCCCGTGATCTGCGACGGCCGGTAGTCCGCGAAGAACGCGAGCAGGTGATTCGACAGCGCCCACTGCCAGTGTTCGGCGCTGCGCGCGTCGACCTCGTGCCGGCGCCTCGCGACCCACTCCGACGCGTACGCGTGGAAGGTGGGCTCGTCGACGGTCAGCTCGACGACCGGCTCGACCGGAGGTTTCCAGATGCCGCGCCGCACGTCGGCGAGCACGTTCTGCAGCTCCTGCTCGGCCTCGGCGCGTGACGTAACGTCGAGCGTGACGTAGCGGCGCTGGCCGTAGGCGCTGAACCGCAGCGCGAACACGCGCCCGGTCTTCGTCTGTTTCTCGAGCACTGCGCCCGAGGGTGGTCTAGCCACTCGTGTCTCCCTTCGTTGGTCGCGGCTGCCACAGCGTCGACTCCGGGAGCCGCGGTCCCGGAGTCGCGTCGATCTGCCCGCGAGTCGTCGGCCGCAGAAAGCCGTCGAGGCGGGCGCGGTGGATGCGGTCGCGTGCCTGCTCGCGCGTCAATCCGAAGTCGTCGGCGAGCTTGGGGAGCAGACCACGTCGTAGGCCTTGCCGGTAGAGCGTGATGTAGTGGCGGGCGAGCCGTTCGATCTCGTCGTCGCCGACACGTGTCCGCGGAACGCGGCCCTGCTCGAGCCGTGCTTGCGCGCGACGCTGCCGCGCTGAGACCGGACCCCAGACCGAAGCGGAGCGACGGAGGTACTCGACCGCTTGCGTCAGCAGCGTCGCCGGGCTGACGAGCCGCAGCAGCGGCGCGGTCACGCCCCGGAACACGTCGTCGCCGTCGCGCGGCTTCCATGCGGGCGCGAACGTGAACTCGCCGAGCACGAGTGACCCGTCGCTCGCCTCGACGATCGGACCGAACACGAGCCAGTATGCGTTCGGCGCTTCGGCCGCACGTGCTCGCCGGCGCGGCGTCAGCTTCCGGCCGTCCGGGGACAGCAGAAGCGTCGCGACGAAGTCCGCGACGACCTCAGGTTCGGCAGGGTCGTCGACGAGTTGCGCGACCAGCCAGCCGCCCGCGTAGCCGTGCTGGCCCTCTCGCACCGCGATCTCACGCGCCGCTTTCGCACTGTCGATCCGTGAAGTTCCGCGCTTGGTCATCAGCCGACACTGCCAACTCTAGCGCACTTGCCAACTCGTGTGCAACCATCAATTCTCTGATGGCCGCCGTGCTCGAACAGCTCCGCGAGGACCTCCGCGCCCGCCGCTCGCTGCCGCCGCCCGAGATGCGGCGCGCGCTACGCGAAGCGGCCGGCGTCAGCCGACACCGTCTCGGCACCACGCTCAACGTCAGTCGCGAGACGATCAGACTCTGGGAAACCGGCGACCGCGAGCCATCCGGCCGCAACCTGCGCCGCTACCTCGCCGCGCTCGAGCTCCTCGCCGAGGAAGTGCGGTCGACGTGATGTCCCCGTCAAACGGCGAAGACGGCCTCTCGAGCCGCCTCCGCGCCCACACATCAACACACCCGCTCGCCACGTTAGCAGCGGAGCCCGACGGCGAGCAACGCACCCGGCGAGCAGACGGTGGCCCGTGAACGTACGGCGCTCGTCGTCGACTGGAAACGCGCGATCGTGAGCGACGCACGCCTCACCGCCGCCGACCGGCACGTCGCGCTGACGCTCGCCGTCCACATGGACCGCGACGGCGGCAGCTGCTTCCCGTCAATTCGCCGGCTCGCCGCCGAGTGCAAACGGAAGCCGCACACGATCAGCGCCAGCGTCGAGCACCTCGAACTGACCGGCTACCTGCAGGTCGACCGAGCCGCGAAGCGCAACACGCACGGCTGGTCAAACGACGTCAACCAGTACCGCGCCCAGTTGCCCCTAGGGGCCACTGCCGCAGTTGCCCCTACGGCCGAAAAGCAGTTGCCCCTAGGGACCACAGAGGTCCACAAGACCTCCACAAACGGCGCCGCCCGCCCTAACGGGCGCGCCGCCGTTTGCCAAACCTGCGGAACCGGCGGCGGACAGCACGCAGCCGACTGCGAGACGCTCCCATGACACGCGACCTCCGCCACCTCTGGCTCGCCGAAATCGCACCCGACGCCACAGACGACGACGACTACCAACCCGCCACACCCGAAGAAAACCGCGCCGGCGTCCGCGCAGTCCACGAAGTGCTCTACGGCCGACCCCTCGAACTCCCCCACGCCGTCGGCCCCGGCACCTGCCACGACTGCCACACCGAACGCGACGTCATCTTCGAATACGGCCACGTCGAAGTCTGCGCCCGCTGCGCCCACGAACGACACACCATCGCCACACGAAACGCGAAAGACGAAGCCGCATGAACGACGCGCGCGCGGCTCTGTCGGCTGCGGGAAGTTCTTCTGACGTCCTTGTCCACGCCGGCGTGGACACCCCCTGGTTGACGGTCGACGAGCTGGCCGAGCTGCTCGCTGTCGGCCGTGACTTCGTGTACCAGCACGCGGCCGAGCTCGGCGGCCGGCGGCTGGGTTCGGGTGCGAAGGCGCCGTGGCGGTTCCGGCTCGAGGACGTGCTCGAGGCGACGTCTGCGGCAGGACACCTACCTGTCGAGCAGGTGTCTTTTGGCTCAACGGTGCGGCGGCGGCGGCGTGGTTCTGGCACTGGCGTCCCACTGCTGCCGATACGGGGCGGTCAGAGTGGCGACTAGGGCGCAGCTTGCGGACCCGCTGCGGGCGCGTACTGGCGGCTACCGGAAGCGGCTCGCTCGTCGGCTGGGGCTGCGGCTGCGTGACCTCGACGGTGTCAGCTGGGAGGCGCTCGAGCACTACTGCCGCTGCAAGGCCGCGCAGAGCGTGCTCGACCCGCGCGACGACCCGGAGCGGGCGATGCGTGCCGCGAACGCGACACATCGGGCGTGGGTGCAGCTCGAGCGCAGGTTGCGTGAGGTCGGCCTCGACCGCGGCCGACGTGACGGCGTGGCCGACCTCGCCGACCACCTGCGGGCGAACTACGGCAACGGAAGCGTGGGCCGATGAGCTCGCCCAGTCTCGCTGCTCGCTCACATCGGTTGTCTGAGGAGCAGGCGCGCGCGCTGACTGACGAGGTCAAGCGGGACGCCGAGTCGCTCTGGGGAAAGCTGGTCGAGTTGTACGAAGGCGGCGCGCACCTGGCCCTCGGCTATTCGTCGTGGGGCGCGTACTTCGAAGTTGAGTTCGGGGGTTCGCGACGTCGCGGCTACGAGCTTCTTCAGGCCGGTCGTGTTGTGGAGGTAGTGCGGAATTCCGCACTACCTGTGCCGCGGAATGAGGCGCAGGCGAACGAGTTGGCGCCGCTGCTCGGCGATGAGCGGAAGCTGGTCGAGGTCGTTCGCGAGTTGCATGCTGAGTATCCGGGTCAGGTCACGGCGGAGCGTGTGCGACGGCTGGTCAGGAGTCGGCTGCGTCGTGAGGAGCGGGAGCGCGAGGCGGAGCGGATCCGTTCGGGTGCGCTGCTGGAGCGTGACCGGCTGCGCGACGTGCTGCGTATCGGTGACGGCATCGAGGTTCACCATGGCGACTTTCGGGATCTCGACATTCCGTCGCAGACCGCCGACTTGTTCTTCTGCGACCCACCGTACGTCGCCGAGTTCGTGCCGGTGTGGTCGGACCTCGGCGCGTTCGCTGCGCGCGTCTTGAAGCCGGGTCGGCTGCTCGTCGCGTACAGCGGCAACCTTCACGTGCGG
>Ga0070731_10001891_pt1 | contig 20864 bp, 16 predicted proteins | sample Coa_R1_2_FD_66448 | JGI IMG/M metagenome (GOLD analysis project Ga0070731, IMG submission 66448) | Surface soil microbial communities from Centralia Pennsylvania, which are recovering from an underground coalmine fire - Coalmine... | ecosystem: Environmental > Terrestrial > Soil > Unclassified ... | reverse complement strand
CTAACGTACCAAGCTCAATGGCGCCGCGCGAATTGCCGACTGCATAGCGCAGTCTGTCACGCGGCGTCCATTGGTGCGCGTGGTTAGGTCTCGAAAGGTGCCACACCGCGGGCTTTCGCATGAGCGTTGAAGCGAACAGCGTCCGAACGCGCAAAATTGCGCGAACCTCCTGGCCCTTCTCCGGTGAAGCGTTGGTGCGCTGTTCGCTTCCAAACTGAAGTGCGTTTGAAGCGACAGCGTCGACAACGCTTCACTTTTTAGCAGTTTCTCGCGTGACATTCCGTAATCGTGTGTTCGTTTTTGTTTCACGATCCGCTCTGAAGAAATGTCCGTGGCACCTATCGGGACCTAACTAGTATTAGTTGACTTATTAGTTGTCATTTGTGGTCGGTTTGCAAACCACACAAGATGTAACAGCGACGGTCTTCCCCCCATTCGGTCAAGACGTTACGCTTCCGAACACGTCCAAGCAAATCCACCATGGGAGGGGATATGGATCAGGAAACTACCGCGCCAGGCAAGGCCCCGAGGCTCCTTGACCAGGTTCGGGACGCCATTCGGCGTCGGCACTACAGTTACCGCACCGAACAAACCTACATCCATTGGATAAAGAGATTTATCTTCTTTTCCAATAAACGTCACCCGAAGGACATGGGCGCGCCGGAGGTGACCGCTTTCCTTAGCCACCTTGCCCGTGACAGGGATGTGGCTGCCGCCACCCAGAACCAGGCTCTGGCCGCCCTGCTCTTCCTCTACAAGGAGGTCTTGGGACAAGCCCTTCCATGGCTAGACCAGGTCGAGCGTGCCAAACGTCCGGCACGGCTTCCGTCCGTTCTTAGCATCCCTGAGGTCCAGCGCCTCTTGGCCCAAATGCAAGGCACCAAGTGGCTGATGGCAAGCCTGCTCTACGGCGCGGGCCTTCGTCTTCGCGAGTGCCTGAAACTACGTGTGAAGGACATTGACTTCGACTACAAGCAGATCCTGATACGGGACGGAAAGGGTGGCAAAGATAGAGTCACGATGCTTCCTCAGTCTGTCATCGAGCCGTTGCAGCGACACTTGATCCGCGCCAAAGAACTGCACGAGCGCGACATTGCAAGCGGCCATGGCGACGTCGAACGGCCGGATGCACTTTCCCGAAAATATCCGAAGGCCCCGTATGAATGGGGCTGGAAATTCGTGTTCCCTTCGCACAAGCTCTCAACCGATCCGAGAACGGGCGCCATCCGCAGGCACCATGTTTTTGAGAACTATCTGAGTCGCGGCGTAAAGGAAGCAGCTCGCGCTGCGCGGATCACCAAGCACGTCAGCTGTCATACGCTCAGGCACTCGTTCGCGACGCACCTGCTTGAGCGCGGCCAGGATATCCGTACCGTGCAGGAACTACTGGGTCATTCGAGCGTTGAGACGACAATGATTTACACCCACGTCATGAACAAGGGCGGCCGTGGGGTCGCGAGCCCTCTCGACGGCCTGGAGGCCCGCCGCTAAGTTCGAATCTGAGCAGCTGTTGGACCGGCTTTCGGAGTGGCCGCATAGTAAAGGGCACGTGGGCCGCCCGCAGGCGAGTCGAGGACGGCCCCGCGCCCCTTTCTAGCTCTTCCCCCCGCCAGTAATACGGGGGGAAAGCCCCTCAGCCTATTCCCTGATAGCGGATTCCCTCTCGTGCGGACCGTGCTCGCAGCATTCCGGTAAGTCCGGCCACTTTGAGGCGCGGGCTTAGAGCGGCAAAGTCACCTGAATATGGGTAGCGGTATGGGTAAGACCGAGAGACGGGATGCAAAAATAAGACGTTTCAGGGGCTTATGGAGCTTGACTGGCGGAGAGAGTGGGATTCGAACCCACGGTACGTGATTAGCGTACACACGCTTTCCAAGCGTGCGCCTTAAGCCGCTCGGCCATCTCTCCGCGGCGGCGCGATTCTAGCAGCCTCGCGTCAGAGCGGCTGCTTCAGCTGCTCCAGGATGGCGGGGTTCTCCAGCGTGGACACATCCTGCGTGATCTCCTCGCCCTTGGCGATCGAGCGCAGCAGCCGCCGCATGATCTTGCCCGAGCGCGTCTTGGGCAGGTTGTCGCCGAAACGGATGTCCTTCGGCTTGGCGATGGCGCCGATTTCCTTGCCGACCCAGTCGCGCAGTTCCTTGGCAATTTTCTGCGCCTCGGCGCCGCTCGGGCGCGCACCCTTCAGCACCACGAATGCGCATACCGCTTCGCCGGTCAGCTCGTCGGGCCGCCCGACCACCGCGGCTTCGGCGACCAGTTTCGAGTTCGCCACCAGCGCCGACTCGATCTCCATGGTGCCCAGGCGGTGCCCGGAAACGTTCAGCACGTCGTCGATGCGGCCCATGATGCGGTAGTAGCCGTCCTCGTCGGTGCTGGCGCCGTCGCCGGCAAGGTAGTACCTGCCCTTGAAATCCTCCGGGTAATAGCTCTTCTTGAAGCGCTCCGGATCGCCCCAGATGGTGCGGATCATCGACGGCCAGGGCCGCTTGATGACGAGAATGCCGCCTTTCCCCCTGCCCACCGGGTGGCCGGTTTCGTCCACGATGTCGGTGACGATTCCCGGCAGCGGCAGCGTGCAGGAGCCGGGCTTGGTCGGCGTCGCGCCGGGCAGCGGAGCGATCAGATGGCCCCCGGTCTCGGTCTGCCACCAGGTATCGACGACCGGGCAGCGCTCGTTGCCGACCACCGTGTGGTACCACATCCATGCTTCGGGATTGATCGGTTCGCCGACCGTGCCGAGGATGCGCAGGCTGGAAAGATCGTATTTCTTCGGCAGGTCGCCGCCCGCCTTGATGAGCGAACGGATCGCCGTCGGCGCGGTGTAGAAAACGTTGACCTTGTGGTCCTGGATTATTTTCCAGAACCGCCCTGCATCCGGATAGGTCGGCACGCCTTCGAACACCACCGCCGTCGTGCCTACCGCCAGCGGCCCATAGGTGATGTAGGTGTGCCCCGTGACCCATCCGACGTCCGCTGTGCACCAGAAAATATCCGCGGGCTTGTTGTCGAACACCCACTTCATGGTCAGGCTCGCCCACAGGAGATACCCCGCGGTCGAGTGCTGCACGCCTTTCGGCTTTCCCGTCGACCCCGAGGTGTAGAGGATGAACAGCGGATGCTCCGCGTCGACCCATTCGGGTTCGCAGGTATCGGCCAGCCCCTTCACGGCATCGTCCCACCAGATATCGCGCCCAGCCGTCATCGGCACCTTGCTGCCCGAGCGCTTGTAGACGATGACCGTCTTCACCGTGTCGCAGCCGCCGAGCGCGAATGCCTCGTCGATCACCGGCTTGAGGGGAATTTCCTTGCCGCCGCGGAACTGGCCGTCCGCGGTAAGCACCGCGATCGCGCCGGTATCGAGGATGCGCTCATGGACGCTCTTGGCGGAGAAACCGCCGAACACCACGGAGTGGATGGCGCCGATGCGCGCGCAGGCCTGCATCGCGACCACGGCCTGGATCGACATCGGCATGTAGACGAGGACGCGCTCGCCCTTCTTGATGCCCCTGGCCTTGAGCGCGTTCGCAAACCTGCACACCTCGTGGTACAGCGCCCTGTAGCCGATTTTCGTCACTTTGCCGTCGTCGGCCTCGAAGATGATCGCCGTCTTGTCGCCTTGCGTCTTCAGGTGGCGGTCGAGGCAGTTATAGGAGGCGTTGGTCTCGCCGTCGTAGAACCAGCGGAAGAACGGCGCCTTCGATTCGTCCAGCGTCTTGGTGAAGGGCTTGTGCCAGAGCAGGTGTTCCTTCGCCAGCCGCGCCCAGTAGCCCTCGAAATCCTTTTCCGCTTCGGCGCACAGCTTGCGGTAGGCGTCCATGCCGGAAATGTTGGCCTGCCTGACGAAGGCCGCCGACGGCGGAAACACGCGCGTCTCGGACAACACCGATTCGATCTGCGATGACATTGGATCCTCCTGAAGAAGAGATAAAATCACCAATTCAAAGCCTTGTAAAGCATCCTGCCGCCATGACCACGATCCGCAAGGACGACTTGGTGCAGAGCGTCGCCGACGCGCTGCAATTCATCTCCTACTACCACCCGCGCGACTACATCCAGGCGCTCGGCCGCGCCTACGAACGGGAGCAATCCGCCGCCGCGAAGGACGCGATCGCGCAGATTCTCACCAACTCGCGCATGTGCGCCGAGGGCCATCGCCCGATCTGCCAGGACACCGGCATCGTGAACGTGTTCTTGAAGGTGGGCATGGACGTGCGCTTCGAGGGCATCAAGGGCTCGCTCGAAGACGCCGTGAACGAAGGCGTGCGGCGCGGCTACCGGCATCCGGACAACCCGCTGCGCGCCTCGGTCCTGGACGAATCCGATTTCGGCAGGAAGAACACGCGGGACAACACGCCCGCGGTGATCAACGTCCAGCTCGTTCCGGGCGGCAAAGTCGAGGTCGACGTCGCGGCCAAGGGCGGCGGCTCCGAAGCCAAATCCAAATTCGTGATGCTCAACCCCTCGGATTCCATCGCCGACTGGGTGGTGAAGACTGTGCCCAGCATGGGCGCGGGCTGGTGCCCTCCCGGCATGCTCGGCATCGGCGTCGGCGGCACCGCCGAGAAGGCGATGCTGATGGCCAAGGAAGCGCTGATGGAGCCGATCGACATGGCCGAGCTCAAGGCGCGCGGGCCGAGCAGCAAGGTGGAGGAGATGCGCATCGAGCTCTACGACCGCGTCAATGCGCTCGGCATCGGTGCCCAGGGACTGGGCGGCTTGTCCACGGTGCTCGACGTCAAGATCCGCACCTATCCGGCGCACGCGGCCAACCGTCCGGTGGCGATGATCCCGAACTGCGCGGCGACGCGCCACGCGCATTTTGTCCTGGACGGCTCGGGCCCGGCGGAATTCGAAGCGCCGTCGCTCGCCGATTGGCCGAAGGTGACGTGGGTGGCCGACGCGAGCTCGACCCGGGTGGATTTGAATACCCTGAGCAAGCAGACTGTCGCGAGTTGGAAGCCCGGGCAACGGCTCCTTCTGTCGGGAAAGCTCTTGACTGGCCGTGATGCCGCTCACAAACGGATTCAAGATCTTTTAGAAAAAAAACAACCGTTGCCCGTGGACTTCACTAACCGCGTCATCTACTACGTCGGTCCGGTGGACGCGGTGCGCGATGAGGTCATCGGCCCCGCCGGCCCGACCACCTCGACGCGCATGGACAAGTTCACCGAGATGATGCTGGCGCAGACCGGCCTGATCGCGATGGTCGGCAAGGCCGAGCGCGGCCCTGTGGCGCTGGAGGCGATCAAGAAGCACAAAGCGGCCTACCTCATGGCAGTGGGCGGCGCGGCCTACCTGGTCGCCAAGGCGATCAAGAAATCGCGCGTGCTGGCGTTCGAGGATCTCGGCATGGAAGCGATCCATGAATTCGAGGTGAAGGACATGCCGGTGACGGTCGCGGTCGATGCCAACGGGACATCGGTGCACAACACCGGCCCGGCCGAGTGGTCGAAGAAGATCGTCGAGCTGAAAATCCCGGTCACCGCCGCCTGAACTCGACACGCTGGGGCTCGATCTGGGCCGTATTCGGCGCCGGCCTGGTCTGCGGCGCCTACATGACCAAGGTGGCGCCGGCGCTGCCGCTGCAGCGCGCCGAACTCGGCCTGACGCTGGTCGAATCAGGATTCATCGCCACGATGTTCAACGTCACGGGCGGCCTGATGGGCATCATGGCCGGCACGATGTGCGACCGTTACGGCCATCGCAGGCTCGGGCTTGGCGGCCTTGCGATCCTGTCGCTGTCCGGGCTGCTTGGCGCCGCCGCCTGGAATTTTCCGCTGCTGCTCGCGTCGCGCTTCCTTGAAGGCATCGGCTTCATCCTGTTCACCGTATCGGGCTCGGCGCTGATCGCCAGCGCCGCCGGCGATCCGCGCGACCGCGCCAAGGCGCTGGGCCTGTGGGCCGCCTACATGCCGGCGGGGGGCGGCCTGGCCCTGCTGATCGCGCCGGCTGCGATTGCGGAGTGGGGCTGGCGCGGGCTGTGGGTGCTGCTCGCGGTGGTCGCCGCCGCCTGCTTCGCGCTCGCCGCACGCTATGCACCGACGCCGAGGCATGGCGGCATCGCATCGCTCCGGCTGATCGCCGAATCGATCACCCAGCGCGGCAACATCGCCCTGGCGATGCTGTTCATGTTCTATGTCTCGCAATGGGCTTCGGTGATGATCTGGCTGCCGACATTCCTCGTCGACGAACGCGGCGCATCCGCGTCGGCGGCCGCTTTGCTCACTGCACTGATGGTGCTTGTGAACGCGCCAGGCAATGTCGCCGGCGGCTGGCTGCTGGCGCATGGCGTGCGCCGCGGGCCGCTCGTCATGGCGGCCAGCGCAATCATGGCGGCCTGCTCGGCCGGAATGCTGGGCCCGCTCCTGCCCGATGCCGCGCGCTACCTGTTATGCCTGGTATTTTCGGCCTGCGCCGGGGTGATCCCTGGCGCGATCTTCTCGGGGCTGCCCGTGTATGCCAGGACACCGCAGCACATCAGTACCGGCAACGGCATGGTGATGCAGGCCTCTCAGATCGGCCAGTTCTTCGGGCCGATCGCGCTCGCCTGGCTGGCGACGCGTTTCGGCGGCTGGGGTGCGACGCTGTGGGCGATGCTTGCGTTCGCAGCCGGCGGAGCGTTGTGCGGTTTCGCCTTGATGCAAGTAGAGAGGGATAAAATGCCGCGATGAGACAAATCCACATCTGTGAAGTTGGTCCGCGCGACGGACTGCAGAACGCCCATCACAGGATGCCGACCGAAGCGAAGAAAGCCTGGATCGCATCCATGGCCGCCGCCGGCGTCGAGGAGATCGAAGTCGGCTCCTTCGTGCCGCCGAAGCTGATTCCGGCCATGGCGGATACCGCGGAAATCGTTTCCTTCGCAAAGACCATCGGGGGACTGAAAGTCGTCGCCCTCGCGCCCAATCTCAGGGGTTTTCAGCGGGCGCTGGAAGCCGGCGCCCACAAAGTCACCTTTCCTGTGTCCGCTTCGCGCGCGCACAGCCTGGCCAACGTGCGCATGACGCCGGAACAGATGGTCGAGGAGGTGCGCAAATGCGCGCAGCATCCGCACCCGGGCGTGGAAATCGAAGGCGCGGTTTCCACCGCCTTCGGCTGCACGATGCAGGGCGAGGTACCCGAGGACGACGTAGTGCGCATCGCGGCGGGGCTGGCGGAATTCTGCGACTGCGTCGCCCTTGCCGATACGGTGGGCTACGCGAATCCCGCCCAGGTCAGAAGAGTGTTCTCGAAGGTGCGGAAGGAGATCGGCGGCAAGCTCGAAGCCGCGCACCTGCACGACACGCGCGGACTCGGCCTCGCCAACGCGCTCGCCGCCTACGAGGAAGGCGTGCGCCACTTCGACAGCTCGATGGGCGGCCTGGGCGGCTGCCCGTTTGCTCCAGGCGCCAGCGGCAACGTGATCACCGAAGACCTGGTGTTCATGTTCGAGAGCATGGGCGCGTCTACCGGCATCGACCTCGACAGGCTCATGGAAGCGCGCAGATTGATGGTCGCGGCGATACCCGGCGAGCCCGTGTACGGGCACATGGCCCTGGCCGGCGTCCCCAAGGGGTTTCGTGCTGCCGCTTGAGGGAATACGAGTAGTTGAATTTGCCCATATGGTCATGGGTCCGAGCTGCGGTCTCGTGCTCGCGGACCTGGGAGCGGAAGTCATCAAGGTGGAGCCGCTGGAAGGCGACAACACGCGCCGCCTGATGGGTGCCGGCGCCGGTTTCTATCCTATCTTCAACAGAAATAAGAAAAGTCTCGCGGTAGATTTGAAGCACCCCGGTGGAAAAAAGTTGGTAGAAAAGCTCATATCAACCGCCGATGTCCTCACGGAAAACTTCCGGCCGGGGGCCCTGGACAAGCTGGAGTTCGGTTACGACGCGCTGTCGAAGCGGCATCCCAAGCTCGTCTACTGCACCCTGAAGGGCTTCCTGAGCGGGCCCTACGAGCACCGCCCGGCGCTGGACGAAGTGGTGCAGATGATGGGCGGCCTCGCCTACATGACCGGCCTGCCGGACCGGCCGCTGCGCGTCGGCTCGTCGGTGAACGACATCATGGGCGGCATGTTCGCCGCCATCGGCATCCTGGCCGCGCTGCGCGAGCGGGAGCTGACCGGGCGCGGCAAGCTGGTGAAGAGCGCGCTGTTCGAGAATACCGTGTTCCTCGTCGGACAGCACATGGCGCAGTACGCCATCACCGGCGAGGCGCCGCCGCCGATGTCGGTCAAGAAACCGGCCTGGGGCATCTACGACATATTCGAAACCGGCGACGACCGGCTGTTCATCGGCGTGGTCACCGATACGCAGTGGGAAGTATTCTGCCGCGAGTTCGGCGAACGGGAACTGGGCGCGGACGCGCGGCTGAAAACCAATTCGCAGCGCGTCAGGGAGCGCGAGTGGCTGATCCCGCGCCTGGGCGTGGTGTTCAAGCGCTGGAAGCGCGCCGACCTGGAGAAAAAGCTGGAAGCGATCGGCCTGCCCTACGCGCCCATCACCCGGCCGCAGGACCTGTTCGACGACCCGCACCTGAATGCCTCGGGCGGGCTGATGGAAATGCGCGATCCGCGCGGCACGGCGTTCCGCGCGCCGACGCTGCCGCTCGAACTGGACGGCAAGCGCCTGCCGATGCGCAACCAGCCGCCCGCGATCGGCGAAGGCTCGCGGGAGCTGCTGCTGGGGATCGGGTACGGCGCCGGGGAGATCGACGCGCTCGCCAAAGAGCGCGTGATCGTCCTCGGTTGAATTTGCGCGGCGGCTAGCGGTTGACGGCGGCCGCGCCGGCCTTGCAGGAAACTTCGTCCTGCGAGCCGGTGCCGCCCGAACAGCCGATGGCGCCGACCAGCTTGCCGCCATCCATCAGCGGGATGCCGCCTCTGGAGCCGATGATGCCGTCGAGCGTGATCAGGTAGTTCAGGCCGCTCTGGATGCCGTTCTCGAACGCCTTGGTCTCGCGCCGGAACTGCGCTGCGGCGCGCGCCTTGTGCATCGAAATCTTCACCGAGGCGAGCTGCGCGCCGTCCATGCGCTGGAACGCGACCAGGTTGCCGCCCGAATCCACGACCGAGACGTTCATTTTCCAGTCGCGCTTCTTCGCTTCGGCGACTGCCGCGGCAATCGCCGCTTCGGCGCGGTCGAGCGGGATCGGCGCGCCGTAGGGGGTGTCGAACGGCATTTTGTCCGGAACGTTGTCCAGCGGGTTCGGCTGTTGCGCAAAGCCCGGCACGGCGACGGCAGCGGCCGCAGCGAGTACCGCAATTCTGAACGTGGATTTCATGGTCATGTCTCCCTTTCCTGTTGGATGGATCTGCACTTCGAATAAGGCCTTCCCAGCACTAACCCTTCTGCAAGGCATCTATTCCAGCCTGCGCGATCTGCTCGTCCTCATGCGACTGCACGCCCGAGACGCCGACCGAGCCCACGCACACCTTGTCCACGACGATCGGCAAGCCGCCCTGCACCGGCAGGATGCCGGGCATCTTGATCATCGAGGTGCGGCCGCCCTTCACGAACTCTTCCCACTTTCCGCTGGATCGGCGGGAAATCGCCGCGGTGCGCCCCTTTTCCAGCGCGATGCCGGCGTTGGCGGGCGTGGCTCCGTCCATGCGCGCGAAGTGCAGCAGGTGGCCGCCGTCGTCGAGAATCGCGATCGCCACGATCCAGTTGTTCCTGCGGGCTTCGGCTTCGGCCGCGGCGGAAATTTTGAGGCAGTCGTCCAGCGTCAGTTGCGGTCGCGTCTTCATTTGACTCCCAGGCAGTCCTTGATCTGTTGCAACGCGTTCGGGTCCTCGATGGTGGTCAGGTCGCCGGGGTCGCGGCCTTCGGCCAGAGCCGCGATGGAACGGCGCAGCGTCTTGCCGGAGCGAGTCTTCGGCAGCAGCGTCACGAAATGCACCGCCTTGGGCCGGCCGATCGCACCCAGCTGCCTGTCGACGGTCTCCATGACGTCCTGGGAAGTGGTTTTTTTCGAAGGATCCTTCAGCACGGCGAATGCCACCGGCATCTGCCCCTTGAGCTGATCGGCGACCCCGACGACCGCGCATTCGGCGATGTTGGGATGCATGTTGACCGCTTCCTCGATCTCGCGCGTGCCCAAGCGGTGTCCGGCGACGTTGATGACGTCGTCGGTGCGTCCAAGGATGAAGTAGTAGCCGTCCTTGTCGCGAATCCCCCAGTCGAAGGTCGAATAGACGAGCTTCTTCGAGAAGGTGGAAAAATACGTCTTCACGAAACGCTCGTCGTCGCCCCAGATGGTGGTCATGCAGCCCGGCGGCAGCGGCGGCTCGATCGCCACCACCGCCTTCTCGTCGGCGCCCGCCTCGCTCGCGTCCGACTCGCGCAGCAGCTTCAGGTCGTAGCCGTATGCCGGGAACGACGGGCTGCCGTACTTGATCGGCGTCTTCTCGATGCCGTGCATCGCGGTCAGCACCGGCCAGCCGGTCTCGGTCTGCCAGTAGTGGTCGATCACCGGCTTGCCCAGTCCTTCGGAGATCCACGCATGCGTCGGCTCGTCCAGCGGCTCGCCGGCGAGGAACAGGTGCATGAGCGAGGACAGATCGTATTTCTTCAGAAACGCCGGATCGTGCTTCTTCAGCACCCGGATCGCGGTGGGAGCCGAGAACATGACGTTGACCTTGTAGTCCTGCACGATCTTCCACCACACGCCTGCATCCGGCCGCATCGGCACGCCCTCGTAGAGGACCGTGGTAAGGCCCGCGATCAGCGGCGCATAGATGATGTACGAATGCCCCACCGCCCAGCCGATGTCGGAGGTGGTGAAGATCGTGTCGCCCGGGCCGGCGCAGTAGATGAGGGGCATCGATGCCGCCATCGCCACCGCATGCCCGCCGACGTCGCGCTGCACGCCCTTCGGCTTGCCGGTGGTGCCCGAGGTATACAGAATGTACGACGGCTCGGAGGACTCCAACCAGACGCAGGGCACTCTGGCGCCCTTGAATGCATTTTCCAGCGATTGCCAATCCACGTCCCTTCCGGCAGCCAGGGGCATTCCGGGATCCAGGCCGCGGTTGAAGATCAGGACCTTGGCCGGCGGAAACCTGGAGAGCCGGATGGACTCGTCCACCAGCGGCTTGTAGGGGATCACCTTGCCCATGCGGCTGCCGCCGTCGGCGGTGATCATCAGTTTCGGTTTCGCGTCGTCGATCCGCGCCGCCAGACTGGCCGCCGCAAAGCCGCCGAACACCACCGAGTGGATCGCGCCCAGCCGCGCGCAGGCAAGGATCGCGAATACCGCTTCCGGCATGTTCGGCATGTAGATGATGACGCGGTCGCCGCGCTTCAGTCCCAGCGACTGCATCATCGCCGCGGCGCGATTCACTGCATTGAAAAGTTCCTTGTATGAATAGCTCTTGACCCGACCCACCTCGGTGGAAATCCATACCACTGCCGCCTGGTCGCCCCTGTCCTTCAGGTGGCGGTCCACCGCGTTGTGGCACAGGTTGGTCTCGCCGCCGACGAACCACTTCGCGAACGGCGGGCGCGAATAATCCAGCACCTTGCCGAAGGCCTTGTGCCAGTCGATGCGCTTCGCTTCCCCGCCCCAGAAACCTTCGCGGTCCTGGAGCGAGCGGCGATGGACTTCCTTCCACGAATTCATGCGTTCAGGTCCACCACGGCTTTGCCACTTTCCCTCCTGCGCTCCGCCCGCAGATAGTCCGCCGACTGCATTTCGGTCAGCCGGCTTGCGGTACGCGCAAATTCGGCGGCCGCGGTCTTCTCGCTGCCGCCGTCGGTAAAAAGCTCGTCGGGCTGCGCCGCCGCCGACACGATCAGCTTCACCCGGTCATCGTAGAACACATCCACCAGCCAGGTGAAGCGCCGCGCCGCATTGGAGTCCTTCGGCGACATTTTCGGCACGCCCGACAGGATCACGGTGTGGAAGCGCCGCGCCAGGTCCACGTAGTCGGCGTAGGACCTCGGCCCGCCGCACAGCACCGCGAAGTCGAACCATACCAGCCCGCCCGCGCGCTTGCGGTACGGGATGACGCGGCCTTCCACGTCCAGGGGCTGCTTTTCCTCCTCCACGTCCTTCAGTTCCGAGAAAATCCGCTCCAGCTCGGCCTCGCCGCCGGGCCCTACGTGATAGACCCTGAGCTTTTCCATTTTCAGACGCCGGTAGTCCTTGCCGCCGTCGACGTTGACCACGTCCAGACGCGCCTTGAGCAGTTCGATCGCCGGCAGGAAACGCTCGCGCTGCAGGCCGTTCGGATAGAGCTGGTCCGGATGATAGTTGCTGGTCATCACGAACTGGACGCCGAGGTCCATCACCTTTTCCAGGTAGCGCCCCAGGATCATCGCGTCGGCGATGTCGGAGACGTGGAATTCGTCGAAGCAGATGAGCCTGTAGCGGCGCGCGCTGCGCTCCGCCACGGCTACCAGCGGGTCCTCGGCGCCCTTGAGTTCGTTCATCTCGCGGTGGATTTCGCGCATGAAGTGGTGGAAATGCACGCGGCGCTTGCGCACCAGCGGCACGCACAGGTAGAAGCTGTCCATGAGAAAGCTCTTGCCGCGCCCGACCGCGCCCCACAGGTAGACGCCCTTGGGCAGCTCTGGTTTGACCAGCAGGCGCTTGAGCGCATTGCTGCGCCTCGCCTTGTAGGCAATCCATTCTTCGTAGAGCTGCTGCAGGCGCTCTACCGCGCGCCATTGGGAAGTATCGGCAACGAAGCCGCGCTTGGCGAGACTCTGCTCGTATACCGAGACGACGTCCTGCTCAGGCGCGGCAGGCATTCAGCGCCGGTCGAGGATATTGCTCGGCTCGTCGTTCTGCCCTTTCTGGACGAACACGAGGTTATGGAAGAAGTGCATCGCCACGATGTGCTGTCCCAGAGGGTCGGGCTGCCAGCCTGCGGCCCGCGGAAACTCCCGGTAATTCAGAGCGTCGGCCAGCCCCTTGAGGAAATTCATGCTGGTGGGCGCCACCGCGTTTCCCGGAGCCGCGCCGCCAAATTCTGGCCAATAGGCGGTCTGAGTGTCTTCCACCACGTAGATGCCGTTGTCCGCCAGCAGCGGGAACAAGATCCGGAAACTGCGGATCACGTGCGCGTTCTGGTGGCTGCCGTCGTCGATCACGATGTCGAACGGACCCTCCGACCGGCTCAGGCTCTGCAACAGCGCCTCGTCGTCCTGGGATCCCATCACCGTCCTGATCCGGCCTTCGTCATGCAGCCGCTTGTCGGCGATATCGAGCCCGATGATGCGCGCGTTCGGAAAATAGGCTTGCCACATGCGCAGGGATTCGCCGCCCTGGCGCGGGTCGCCATAGCCCCCGACGCCGATCTCGAGCACGCGCAGCCTTCTGCGCCGCAGGCCCGCGAAGTGCATCTGATAGTGCTGCGCGTACCAGTGGTCGCCCCATTTGTCTGTGCCGAAATAGGCTGCGAGCGCGGGCAGGTCCCGCCCCCAGCGCAGCCGCGCATACAGATGTCGCGCCTTGCGCCGGCAGACCCCGGCGACGCCCGCTGACAGTACGCGCAGGACGCCGCCGATCACCTGCGCAGGCTCCTCAGATATTCAGCGCGAACAAGGGACGCGCACTCAAATGTTGAGCGCGCGTTTGTCCACCGCCAGGGCGGCTTCCTTCACCGCTTCCGACAGCGACGGATGCGCGTGGCAGATCATGCCGATGTCCTCGGCCGAGCCGCGGAACTCCATGACCGCCACCGATTCGGCGATCAGCTCGCCGGCCAGCGGTCCCATGATGTGCACGCCCAGGACCGCGTCGGTGGCCGCGTCGGCGATCACCTTCACCAGCCCGTTGGTCTCGCCCAGCGCGCGCGCGCGCGCGTTCGCCGAAAACGGGAACGACCCCGCCTTGTAGGCGACGCCCTCGGCCTTTAGCTGCTGCTCGGTCTTGCCGACCCAGGCGATCTCCGGGCTGGTGTAGATCACCGAGGGCACCGTATTGAAGTTGACGTGCGGCTTCTGGCCGGCGATGCGCTCGGCCACGGCCACGCCCTCCTCTTCCGCCTTGTGCGCGAGCATCGGGCCGCGCACCACGTCGCCGATCGCCCAGACGTTCGGCACGCCGGCACGGCAATCGTCGTCCACGCTGATGAAGCCGCCCTCCATCTTCAGGCCGATGCCTTCCGCATTGAGGCCGATGGTGTTGGCGACACGGCCGATGGATACGATGAGGCGGTCTATTTCAAGTGTTTTGCCTTCACCTGAAGAATTTTTATATTGCACGGAAACGGCATTCTTCGCCGTCGACACTTTCGAAATCACCACCCCGGTTTCTATCTTCAAACCCTGCTTCGCGAAAACCTTGCCGGCTTCCTTCGCGATCGTTTCGTCGGCCGCGCCGAGGAAAGCAGGCAGCGCCTCGAGAATCGTCACGTCCGCGCCCAGGCGGCGCCAGACGCTGCCCATCTCCAGGCCGATGATGCCGGCGCCGATCACGCCGAGCCGCTTCGGGACCTCCGGCAGCGAGAGTGCTCCAGTGTTGCTCAGGATCAACTTCTCGTCGAAGTCCGCGCCGGGCAGCGCGCGCGGGTTGGAGCCCGTGGCGATGATGACGTGCTTGGCGGAAAGGGTTTCCTCCCCTACGACAATTTCAGATGAAGATTTCCCAAAACTGCCCCTGCCGTGAAAGAACGCGATCTTGTTCTTCTTGAACAGGTAGACGATGCCGTCGTTGTTCTGCTTGACGACCTTGTCCTTGCGCTTCTGCATGGTCGCCAGGTCGAGCTCCAAGCCCTTCACCTTCACGCCGTGGTCGGCGAAGTGATGGCCGGCGTTCTCGAAATTCTCGGAAGACTGCAGCAGCGCTTTCGAAGGGATGCAGCCGACGTTGGTGCAGGTGCCGCCGAGCGCCGGCTTGCCGTCCGCGCCTTTCCATTCGTCGATGCAGGCCACCTGCATGCCGAGCTGGGCGGCGCGGATCGCGGCGACGTAGCCGCCCGGCCCACCCCCGATAACCACCACGTCAAAGGACTTCATATTTCGAGGATCAGACGCGCGGGATCTTCCAGCGCTTCCTTCATCGCCACCAGCGCGAGCACCGCTTCGCGGCCGTCGACGATGCGGTGGTCGTAGGACAGCGCCAGGTAGTTCATCGGCCGCACCACGACCTGCCCGTTCTCCACCACCGCGCGGTCCTTGGTCGCGTGCACGCCGAGGATCGCCGACTGCGGCGGGTTGATGATCGGGGTCGAGAGCATGGAACCGAACACGCCGCCGTTGGAGATCGAGAACGTGCCGCCGGTCAGGTCTTCCAGCGACAGCTTGCCGTCCTGCGCCTTCTTGCCGAATTCCGCAATCTTCTTCTCTATGGCGGCGAAGGACATCTGGTCCGCATCGCGCAGGATCGGCACCACCAGGCCGCGCGGGCTGCCCACGGCGACGCCGATGTCGAAGTAGCCGTGGTAGACGATGTCGGTGCCGTCGATGGAGGCGTTCACCACCGGGTATTTCTTCAGCGCGTGCACCGCCGCCTTGACGAAGAAGGACATGAAGCCGAGCTTGCTGCCGTGCTCCTTCTCGAAGCGCTCCTGATAGCGCTTGCGCATCTCCATCACCGGCTGCATGTTCACTTCATTGAACGTGGTCAGGATCGCGGCGGTGGATTGCGACTGCACCAGCCGCTCGGCGATGCGCTGGCGCAGGCGCGACATGGCGACGCGCTGCTCCGGCCGTCCCGACAGCAGTTTGTCCACATTCACCGGCGCGGGCGGTTGTTGCAGCGCCGATTTTTGAATGGGGGCTTTTTCAGGTTGAGCGAGAACGTCTCCCTTGGTCACGCGGCCGTCGCGGCCAGTGCCCTGGACCATGCTGGTATCGATGCCCTTTTCCGCGGCGATTTTTTGCGCCGAAGGCATGACTGCGGGAGACGCAGGAGCGGCAGCGGGTTTCGCTTTTTCTTCCTTTACTTCTTCTTTTTTCGAAACCACCTCAGAAGATTTTCCTTCGGTGTCGATGGTCGCGATCACCTCTCCCGCGACCACGGTGCTCTTGTCGCCTTTCCTGACGCTCACCAGCACGCCGTCGGCGGGCGCCGGCAATTCGAGCACCACCTTGTCGGTCTCGATGTCGATCAGGTTCTCGTCGCGCTTCACCGCCTCGCCCTGCTTCTTGTGCCAGGCGAGCAGCGTGGCCTCGGAAACGGACTCCGAGAGCTGCGGGACTTTGACTTCAATCAGCATTTTTTTCCTTTTTCCTTCTCTTTCGGCCCAGGCCCTGCACCGGCAGCACGAGATTGTCCGTCAACGGCGCGAAGGCCGCATTTACCAGCTCCTTCTGCTGCTCGTTGTGCAGCGACAGGTAACCGGCCGCGGGCGAGGCCGAGGACTTGCGCATGGCGTAGCCCAGGACCTGCTCCGGGCGCATGTGGCGCAGCACGTAGTGCTGCAGCCGGTGCCAGGCGCCCTGGTTGCCCGGTTCTTCCTGGCACCAGATGACCTCGTTGGCGTTCGAATAGAGGTTGATCTGCGCCTGAAACTCGTCGTGCGGGAACGGATAGAGCTGCGCGATGCGCACGATGGCGACGTCCTTCGCGTCCTTCTCCTTGCGCGCCGCCATCAGGTCGAAGAACACCTTCCCGCTGCACAGGATGACGCGCTTCACCTTGTCCGGCCTGAGGCTCTCGTCCCAGTCGCCGTTGACCGCGCTGAACTTGCTCTCGGCGAACTCGGGCAGCGGCGACACCGACTCCTTGTGGCGCAGCAGGCTCTTGGGCGTGAAGATGACGAGCGGCTTGCGGTAGGGGCGGATCATCTGCCGGCGCAGCAGGAAGAACATCTGCACCGGCGTGGCCGGGATGCAGACCTGGATGTTGTAGTCGGCGCACAGCTGCAGGAAGCGCTCTGGCCGGCCGGATGAATGTTCCGGCCCCTGCCCTTCGTAGCCGTGCGGCAGCATCATCACCATGCCGCAGATACGGCCCCATTTCACTTCGCCGGCGGCGATGAACTGGTCGATCACCACCTGGGCGCCGTTCACGAAGTCGCCGAACTGCGCCTCCCAGACCACGAGTTCATTCGGCTCCGAGGTCGAGTAGCCGTATTCGAAGCCGAGCACCGCCTCCTCGGACAGCACCGAATCGATGACCACGAAATCGCCCTGGCTGGGCGCGATGTGCTGCAGCGGGATGAAGCTGCCGGAATCCCATTTCTCGCGGTTCTGGTCGTGCAGCACCGCGTGGCGGTGGAAGAAAGTGCCGCGCCCGGCGTCCTGCCCGGAAATGCGCACGGAAAATCCGTCCTTGAGCAGCGACGCGTAGGCGAGATTTTCCGCCATGCCCCAGTCCACCGGCAGCTTGCCCTGCCCCATCAGGCGGCGATCGGCGATGATTTTTTCGACCCGCGGATGCAGCTTGAAGTTGGGCGGCACCGCGGTCAGCTTCTCCGACAGCATCTGCAGGTCGCGCAGCGGCAGCATGGTGTCGTCGTTCTCGTTCCACTTGGTGTTCTTGTACTTGCTCCAGTCCACCGCGAACGGCGGCTTGAAATTGGACAGGATCGTGGCGTTCGTGTGGGTGCCGCCGTCCATCGCCTGGCGGAAGGCGGCCACCAGCCTGTCGGCCTCCTCGGCGGCGATCACGCCCTGCGCCGCCAGCCTGTCGGCGTAGCGCTTGCGCGTGCCGGGATGCTGGCTGATGTTCTTGTACATCAGCGGCTGCGTCACCATCGGCTCGTCCTGCTCGTTGTGGCCGAGCTTGCGGAAGCAGACCAGGTCGACCACCACGTCCTTCTTGAATTTCCTGCGGTAATCCATCGCGATCTCGATCGCCATCACCGCCGCCTCCGGATCGTCGGCGTTGACGTGGAATATCGGAGCCTCGATCATCTTCATCACGTCTGTGCAGTACAGCGTCGAGCGGCTGTCGCGCGGGTCGGAGGTGGTGAAGCCGATCTGATTGTTGATCACGATGTGCACCGTGCCGCCGGTGCCGTAGCCGCGCGTCTGCGCCAGGTTCAGCGTTTCCATCACCACGCCCTGCCCCGCCACCGCGGCGTCGCCGTGGATCAGCACCGGCAGCACCTGCGTGCCATCGCGGTCCTTGCGCCGGTGCTGGCGGGCCCTGACCGAGCCCTCGACCACCGGATTCACGATCTCCAGGTGCGAAGGATTGAAGGCTAGCGTGAGGTGCATCGGCCCGCCCGGCGTGTTGATGTCGGACGAGAACCCCTGGTGGTATTTGACGTCGCCCGCCTGCAGCGCATCGTCGTGCTTGCCCTCGAATTCGCTGAACAGGTCCTTCGGCATCTTGCCCAGAGTGTTCACCAGCACGTTGAGGCGGCCGCGGTGCGCCATGCCCAGAACCAGCTCCTGGACCCCCGCTTCGCCCGCGCGCTGCAGCAGATTGTCGAGCACCGGGATCAGCGTCTCGCCGCCTTCCAGCGAGAAGCGTTTCTGGCCCACGTAGCGGGTGTGCAGGTAGCGCTCCAGCCCTTCCGCCGCCGTGAGGCGCTCGAGGATGTGCTTCCTGTAGTCGGGCGCGAAACTCGGCTTGGAGCGCACCGGCTCCAGGCGCTCCTGGATCCAGCGCTTCTCCACGCGGCTGCTGATGTACATGTATTCCACGCCCAGCGTGCCGCAGTAGGTTTCCTGCAGCCCGCGGATGATCTCGCGCAGCGTCTGCTGCTCCGGCCCGATCAGCGACCCCGTGTTGAACACCGTATCCATGTCGGCTTCGGTCAGGTCGTAGTAGCCGGGCTCGAGTTCCGGGATGTGCGGGCGCTGCTGGCGCTTGAGCGGATCGAGGTCGGCCAGCAGACAGCCGCGGAAGCGGTATTCGGCCACCAGCTGGATGACCGATACCTGCTTGCGGTCCAGGTCTGCCGCAGCGGGCGCCCGGGCCGCCCCCTCCTTCGCGCGTTGCGCGAACGACTCCACGATGGGCGCGTGCGGAATGTCCTTCGCCAGCGCGCCGGGGAGAAGCTGCAGCTTGTCGAAGTAGCGGCGCCACTCCTCCGGCACCGATGCCGGGTTTTCCAGCCAGTTTTCATACAACTGCTCGACGAAAGGCGCGTTGCCGCCGAAGAGGTAGGAGTTTTCCTGCAGTTCTTTGAACATGGCGGCCTACCTCTGCCCGATGGGCTTCACCTCGCGCCGCGCCGCGCCCTTGTAGAGCTGGCGCGGCCGTCCGATCTTGTATTCCGGGTCCGAAATCATCTCCTGCCACTGCGCGATCCAGCCCACGGTGCGCGCCAGCGCGAAGATGCAGGTGAACATCGCCACCGGGATGCCGAGCGCGCGCTGCACGATGCCGGAATAGAAGTCCACGTTCGGGTAGAGCTTGCGGCTGACGAAGTATTCGTCCTCCAGCGCGATCTTCTCCATCGCGATCGCCAGCTTGAACAGCCGGTCGTCGTGCAGGCCGAGCTCGTTCAGCACTTCGTGGCAGGTCTCGCGCATGAGCTTGGCGCGCGGGTCGTGGTTCTTGTAGACGCGGTGGCCGAAGCCCATCAGGCGCACGCCCTTTTCCTTGTTCTTCACCTTCTTGATGAACTCGCCGACCTTGGAGACGTCGCCGATCTCCTCCAGCATCTCGAGGCAGGCCTCGTTGGCGCCGCCGTGCGCCGGCCCCCACAGGCAGGCGATGCCCGCGGAGATGCAGGCGTACGGGTTGGCGCCGGAGGAACCGGCCAGGCGCACCGTCGAGGTGGAGGCGTTCTGCTCGTGGTCGGCGTGCAGGATGAAGATGCGGTCCATGGCGCGCACCAGCACGTCGTTGGGCTTGTACTCCTCCGCCGGCACCGCGAACATCATGCGCATGAAGTTGGCGGTATAGGACAGGTCGTTCTTCGGATACATGAACGGCTGGCCCATGTTGTACTTGTAGGCCATCGCCACGATCGTCGGCAGCTTGGCGATCAGCCGGAACGCCGAGATGGTGCGGTGCTCCGGATTGTTGATGTCGAGCGCGTCGTGATAGAAAGCCGAGAGCGCGCCGACCACGCCCACCATGGTGGCCATCGGGTGCGCGTCGCGCCGGAAACCGGTGAAGAAGCGGCTGATCTGTTCGTGCACCATGGTGTGGTGCGTCACCGTGTGCACGAATTCTGCCTTCTGCTTCGCGTCCGGCAGCTCGCCGTTCAGCAGCAGGTAGCACACCTCGAGAAAATCGCATTGCTGCGCCAGCTGCTCTATCGGGTAGCCGCGGTACAGCAGCACGCCGGCGTCGCCGTCGATGTAGGTGATGCTCGAATTGCAGCTCGCCGTCGACAGGAAGCCCGGATCGTAGGTAAACAGCCCGGATTTTCCGTACAGCGTGCGGATGTCCACGACGTCCGGCCCGATGGTTCCGGACATCACCGGGAAATCGAGGGTCTTGCCGTCTGGCAGGGTCAGGCTGGCTTTCTTGTCCATGACGCTTCCTTATGGTTTAGACAGCGCGATAAAAGTGCGCCACTTACGCGACGCGAATGCGCGCCACGATCCCTCCGTGCCTTGCATCGTAGCGGTCGCTGCGCCCGCTGACGATTTCCCACAAGTCGTTGTCTTCCAGGTCGAGCAGATCGCTCAATTCATCCATGTCTTTTTCTTGCATTCGATTTACGACAAAATCCTGCAAAACCAGATCCAGTTCCAGCAAACCGCGCCGGCACTTCCACTTCAATCTGTTGTGCCGGATGGAATCCATCACACCGTGCGTTTCACCATCAGGTCCTTGATCTTGCCGATCGCCCGCGTCGGGTTCAGGTGCTTCGGGCAGACGTCGACGCAGTTCATGATGGTATGGCAGCGGAACAGCCGGTACGGGTCCTCGAGGTTGTCGAGGCGCTCCGCGGTTTCCTGGTCGCGCGAATCGGCGATGAAGCGGTAAGCCTGCAGCAGGCCCGCGGGGCCGACGAACTTGTCCGGGTTCCACCAGAACGACGGGCAGGCGGTCGAGCAGCAGGCGCAGAGGAT
>Ga0070731_10001890_pt1 | contig 20865 bp, 20 predicted proteins | sample Coa_R1_2_FD_66448 | JGI IMG/M metagenome (GOLD analysis project Ga0070731, IMG submission 66448) | Surface soil microbial communities from Centralia Pennsylvania, which are recovering from an underground coalmine fire - Coalmine... | ecosystem: Environmental > Terrestrial > Soil > Unclassified ... | reverse complement strand
CGTTCCCCGGCGGGATCGTGAACGTCGCCGTCGGCGGATTCAGCGCACCGCCGGACTGGGCGCTGCCGACCGATGTCAGCGCAAGCGTCGCCGCGACGACCACCGCAACCATCCCTGCCACCGCGACGAGGCGCCTGGGCGTCGCCCCGCGCTTTCCCGAAACCTGCACCCAACCCCGCATTGCTCCCCCTTTGAATTCTTCTGACCCCGTCCCCAACTCGGCGGACGCAGGCTCCCCCACCTGCGTCCGGCCGACCTGGGAGCGCCGGCGTCCCCCGCCGTCGTCGTCTCTCTTTTAGCGGACGCGCGTCCCACCGCCGTCCCACGCGCACACCGCCGGGGATGGGGCGCGCCGGTCCGGCGCGCCCTTCCCGCCGGCGCGCGTCAGCTCGGCTGCGGGACGATCCTGATGTAGGGCTTTGGCTCCTTCCAGTCGCCGAAGATGTCCTTGGCCTCGTCGTTCGAGACCGATCCCGCAATGATCACGTCCTCGCCGCTTTTCCAGTTGACCGGCGTCGAGACGCGATGCTTCGCCGTCAGCTGGAGCGAATCGATCACGCGCAGCACCTCGTCGAAGTTGCGGCCGGTCGTCATCGGGTAGACGAGGATCAGCTTGACCTTCTTGTCGGGGCCGATCACGAAGACGTTACGCACCGTCTGGTTGTCGGCCGGCGTGCGCGACTTCGCGTCGCCGTCGACGTCTGCCGGCAGCATGTCGTAGAGCTTCGACACCTCGAAGCTCGCGTCCCCGATGATCGGGTAGTTCGGGCGCGTGCCCTGCGTCTCCTCGATGTCCCTGGCCCACTGCTCGTGGTCGCCGGTCGAATCGACCGAGAGCCCAATGATCTTGACGCCCCGCTTGTCGAACTCGGGCTTGATCCGCGCCATGTAGCCGAGCTCGGTCGTGCAGACCGGCGTGAAGTCCTTGGGGTGCGAGAAGAGCACGGCCCACGAGTCGCCGATCCAATCGTGGAAGCCGATCTCGCCTTCGGTCGTCTGCGCCCGGAAGTCTGGTGCCGTGTCGCCGATTTTCAGTGCCATCGTCTCCTCCTCGCTTTCCTTCAAAAAAGATAGCGGCTACGCGGGGGCGCAGCTGCTGTGACTGCCGGCGATCGCCGCGAGGGCGCGCGACGCGGTGACCGCGAAGGAGAGCTTGAGCACGCCGGGCCGCTGCACGCGGAGCTCGCTCAGGCCGTCGCGGTTCGAGTAGACGCACGCGCCCGGCGCCGCGAAGTAGGGCGAGTAGTGCAGGGCGAGCCGGTACGTCCCGGGCCGGGAGAGCCGGAGCACGATCGTGCTGTCCGAGAGGGAGAGCACCTGGGGGCGGCCCGGGCCGGTCACGATCGGCACCGGCGACGGCACCGAATAGATCGTCAGCGTCCGCGTTCGGAAGACCGGCTCGAGCCCCGACCGCCCGCTACGCAGGAGCTTCGCCTCGTTGAGCGCGCTGTAGTCGAGCGGCACGTTCGGGAGCACGACGTAGCGGACGCCGAGCCCGTGCAGCCACGCGAGGTAGGCACGTCGGTGCAGCGGGTCGTACAGGATCTCGTTCTGCGGGAAGTCGTCCTGGCGGAACCAGCCGCGCACGATCGGGATCCCGGCCCGTGCCAGGTAGACCGCCTCCCAGTGCCCGGCCGTGTCGACGGCCTCGACACGGTAGGCAGGCGTCAAGTCGCGGTGGAGGAACCGGATCGCCGGCCGCCAGAACGCGGGGTTCTCGGACGGGTCGCTCGCCGTGCGCACGAAGCTGTACGCGAGCGGCGTCGCATTCCACGAGAGCGCGAGCCCGAACGCGACGAAGGCGTACGGCAGGGGTCGCCAGCGCCGGAGCGAGAGCGTCAGCACCGCGAGCGGCAGCGCGGCGAACCGAAGCCGCGCGACGTTCTCGCCGAGGGCGGACGGCACGGCGTACGCGCCCAGGCAGGCGACGGCGTAGACGCCGAAGAAGGAACGCAGGATCCGCGCGCGCTCGACGCGCCACGTGAGGGCGAGCCCGATGCCGCAGAACGTGAGCGCGGCGGCCAGCTCCGCGGTCGAGAACGGGAAGCGGCCGCCGCCGGGGAAGAGCCGCCAGAGGAGGACGCCGAGCGCGGCGACCGCCAGGATCGGCAGCGCCGGCTTCAGCAGCTCGTGCCGGGAGCGTGAGAACGCGATGCCGCCGAGGATCACAAGCAGCAGAACGAACGCGAGCGGGCTCGCGGCGAACGTGAGCGCGACGAGGAGTGCGAACAGCCACGGACGGCCGTCGCCGAGCGCGACGAGCGCGGTGAGACCGAACGCGAGCCCGAGCCCATACGGGAACGCGGCCGTCAGCACGGAGGCGGCCGCGGCCAGCGCGAACATGCGCGCGGCCCACACCGCCGTCGACCCCCAGGTCCGCTCGCAGATGAGCGTGAAGGACGCGGTCGCGCCGGCGACGCTCAAGACGGCGAGCAGTTTGATCCCGAGGAGCGCAGCGATCGGGTAGTAGATGAGGCTGTAGCCGACGAAGCTGTAGCGGCCTGCGTACCAGTAGTTCGTCCAGAGGTCGAAGCCGTGCTCGATGAAGAGGTCGCGCTGAAACACGTGCGCGGCGAAGTCGGCCCCGGGAGGGCCGAGCCAAGCGACTATGGCGGCGAGCGCGCCCGCGGCGAGCGCGTTCACGATGACGTCGCGACGCACGGGGATACCGGAAAACTAGCCGGACCGGCGGGGGGAGAAGGCTGCTTCGAACGTCGAGTCGAGGAAGGCGAGCAAGGCTCGCCGGGGGTCGGCCGCCGTCCGCACCTCGTCGTAAGGGAGGAGGAACTCGCCGAGCTCCACGCTCCACGCGGCGCCGGCCGGCTCCACCCGAGCCGACTCGAAGCCCTCGGGCCTCGGTGTCGTGTACGCGTAGAAGGCGGCCGTCGGGTGGCGCGCGTCACCCGGCCAGAAGCCTGCGGCCGACTCGCTCCCCGCCTGCCAGCGACTGTAGGCGAGGTCGAACGAGCCCCACCAGAGCTGCACGGGCGACACCCGGCCCATGTGCGCAGCGCGGTGCTCCTGGAGCACGGGGTAGATGCACACGAGCACCTGGAAGAAGCGGTTCACCTGCTCGGGCACGTAGGTTGCGTGCACCGCGTCCTCCGGAAACGGAATCCCGTCCGGGACGTCGCTCGGCGTCGTCGAGATCTCGACGTGGCGCCCGGCGCGGTCGAGGGCGGCCATCAGCGCGGCATAGAAATCGGCGACGGTGCGCGGCTCGAGCCGGATCCGGTCGACCCGCCCTTGAGCGGTGCGGACCGAGACGGCATGGTCGATCAGGTCGACGTCGATATCGAAGACGCCGTTCGGGTGCGGGATCGGCAACGTCGTCAGGCCACGCGCGGTCAGGAAGAGCGGAGCGTGTCCCCAGTCGGCGTGCTTCGGCGAGAGGGTGTGGCGCACCTTGCCGATGATCTGGAGGTACATGTGCAGCGTGTCGTTCGTCTCGCGCCAGTCCGCGTAGGGCAGCTCCGGCCACATCAGAGCGCGTAGCGCACGAACAGGTGCGAGTCGTCGCGGCGAACTCCGAGCACGCTTGCCGTCACGGGGCCGCCCAGCAGCAGGTCGGCCCTCTCGACGAGCGCGAGTCGCTCGTCGAGGCCGCTTCGGCCGACGAGGAGCGGCGAGATCGTCAGGAACAGCTCGTCGACGACGCGCGCGGCGAGCAGCGAGCCGAGCACGTTCGGGCCACCCTCGGAGAGGAGGGCCCGGTGGCCTCGTTCATGCAGCACCTCGAGCGCAGCGTTGACGTCGACGATGTCTCCGACCGGGACGACGGTCGTGGCCGCCGGGAGCCGTTCGCGGAGCCGCGGAGCCGCGACGTTCGTGGTCAGGACGAGCGCCCCGGCCGTGAACGCGGGGTGGCCTGGCTCGATCGTGCCGAGTGCGCTGAGGACGACGAGCTCGGGGTCGGGCCTGAGCTTCAGCCGCTCCCGCAGCTCGGCGAACAGCGGCCCGGCGTCCGGATACGCCTGGGCGGGCGTCCAGAGCGAGCGCGGGGCGGCGTTCATCGTTCCGGAGCCGATCACGACGGCGTCGGCGCAGGCTCGCAAGAGGCCCATCACGAACCGGTCGCTCGCGCTTTCGGCCGCGATCACGCGGTTCGAGCTCGGCAACGCCGGGATCGAGACGACCCCGTCGACGGTCGACACGAAGTTGACGAACACGCTCGGCAGGTCGAAGCCGAACGGGCCGCCGTAGTCGCGTGCGAGCTCGTCGGGCAGGTCGAACGTCGGCAGGCCCGGAGCCTCCCAGAGCACCTGCAGCGGCAGGCTCATACCGGAACGGCCGCGCCTGACACCGCCTCGGCGGCATCGCTGCAGAGGAACGCGCAGACGGCGGCGATCCGGCCAGGCGGGACGGCATTCTGGAGCCGCTCCGGCGGCAGCGCCTCGCGGTTCGCCGGCGTGTCGATCAGGAGCGGCAGGACCGCATTCGCACGGATGCCGCGCCCCGCGAGCTCTGCCGCGAGCACCTCGGTCAGCCGCACGACGGCCGCCTTCGAGGCCGCGTAGGCGCCGGCCCCGGTTCCGCCCCCCAGCGCTGCACGCGCCGCGATGTTCACGATCGCGGCGCCGCGCTCGAGCCGCCTAGCCGCCGCGCGGCACGACCAGAACACCGTGCCCAGGTTCAGGTCGAGCAGGAACCGCAGCGTCTCCGGATCGGTGTCGGCGATCGCGCCGCCGCGGTAGCCGCCGGCTGCGTTCACGACCCAGCGCGGCGCCTCGATTCGCTCCCACAGGGCCTCGACCGACTCGGGATCGGTCAGATCGGCGATCTCCATCCGAATCCCGTCGTGCGTCTCGCCCCGGCGATCGACGCCGATAACCTCGTCGCCGCGTGCCTCGAACGCCTCGACGAGTGCGCCGCCCAGCGCACCGCCTGCCCCGCAAACCAGTGCGATGTCCCCCACGCTAGCGGCGGACTTCGTGCAAGAAGTCGCGGCGCAGGTCGGCGTCCTGGAAGGCGCCCCGCCAGACGGTCGTGATGGTCTGCGTGCGTTCTTCCACGCCGCGCATCTGCGTGCAGAGATGCGATGCCTCGAGGTGCACCGCCACGCCCAGCGGCTGGATCAGGTCGGCGAGCGTATCGGCGATCTGCTCGGCGACGCGCTCCTGCACCGTGAAACGGCGGGCGTAGAGCCGCACGAGACGCGTCAGCTTCGAGATGCCGATGATCTCCTCGCCGGCGATGTAGCCGATGTGCGCGTTGCCGTAGAACGGCAGCGCGTGGTGCTCGCACAGGCACTGGAACGCGATCGGCCCCTCGATGATCTGGCTCGTCACCGACTCGGCGCCGCCGCGCGTCTCCGCCGGGAACGACGTGAGCAGCTTCGGGTCGCCTTCGTAGCCCGCCGTTGCGGTGTAGAGCGCCTCGAGGAACCGCCGGGGCGTCTCACGCGTCCCGGGCGTCTCGAGGTCCATGCCGAGCGCCGCGAAGATCTCGCCGATGTAGCCCTCGAACCGCTGCCAGTCGGCGGTGGCGAGCTGCCGCTCGCGCACCGCGCGGCTGCACGCGCCGAGCTGGATCACGTTGTTCTGCGCCGCTTCTTCCATGCAGGCATCGTATTGGAGCCGCGAGACTTGGTCGCGTGCTCGCGTCCGTCGTCGTCCCGACCAGGGGAAGGCCCGACAAGCTCGCGCGGGCGCTCGCGAGCCTCGTGGCGCAGGAACGTGAGGATTGGCACGCCGTCGTCGTCGACGACGGCGACGGGGAGGGCGTCGAAGTCGCGGGATCGCTCGGCGACCCGCGCGTCGAGGCCATCCTCAGCCCGGGCAGGGGGCAGGTCGACGCTCGCAGCGCGGGGATCGAGCGCGCCGAGGGACGCTTCGTCTGCTGGCTCGACGACGACGACTGGTGGGACGACCCGCGCCACCTCTCGCTGCTCGCCGAGCTGCCGTCCGGGCGATTCGCGTTTCGCGGCGGCTGGATCGTCTTCGCCGGCGGCGGACGCGAGCCGTTCGACCACGGCGCGGACTGCGAGTCGCTGCGCGTCAACAACACCGTGCTCACGAGCAGCATTGCCTACCCGCGCGCCCTGCACGACTCGCTCGGGCCGCTCGACCGCTCGCTCGGCGGCTACTGCGACTGGGATTTCATGTTGCGCATGTGCGCAGCCGGCGTCACGCCGCATAAGCTTCCGGGTCTTGGCGTCTGCTACGAGATCCACGACGAGAACGTCTCCACCGCGTACGACGCCCCTGCCCGCCGCGACGGCTTCGACCGGTTTACCGCCAAGCACGTCCTTCGAATCCGGATCGCGAATCATCTCGCGATCCACCGTCTGCTGATGAGCGTCCCCGAGGGCTGGAGCGAGGTCGACGGCGCGCTCGAGCGCGAGTTCCGGTTCGATGACTTCAACCAGGCGATGGCATTCGTCAACCGCGTCGCCGAGGTCGCCGAGCGCGAGAATCACCACCCCGACGTCGAGATCCACTACAACCGTGTCACGCTGCGGTGGTCGACGCATTCGGCCGGCGGTATCACCGACCGCGACCGCGAGCTTGCGTCGCGCTCGGCCGGGCTCGTCTGAGCCCATCGCCGAGCGCGACGCTCGCATCTACATGCCGGTCAGCTGTCCGCGGATCTCGCCGTTCGGGTTCTTCGTTGTGTGCACGTTCACGTAGAGGTCGTGCTTCGCGAATGCGCTCTTCAACGAGCCGCTGATCTTGGCCGTGCCCTTGACGGGGCTCTTGCACGGCGCGCAGAGCGGGACGACGACGTTGCCCGAGGCGGTCGCCGCGCCCATGTGGATGTGCGCCGCCGTCGCCGGGCCGGTCAGCCCGGTGAAGGTCAGCGTCCAGGTGAGCGTGCTGCCCTTGAGCGTGCCCTTGAACGTCCCGGACGCCTTCGTGTTCTTCACGACCTGCGGCGGCACCTCCGCCTTGGGCGTCAGCGTCGTCTCCCAGACGGTCGCGGGTGCGGCGGCCGTCGACAGCGCTGCCAGTGCCAGGGCGCAGACGGCACCGGCGGCGAGCAGTGCGACGAGCTTCTTCACTGGCTTCCTCCTTGGCCTCGAGGTCTGCCTACTCGCAGCCTAGTTCGTAGGAAGCCTGCGAACGGTTCGGCGGCGTCAGCCGAACGTAACGAAGCGGCTATTGCGGCCGGCCGGCGGCGGGTGGCGCCGGACGTAGTCCTCGAGTCGCGTCGCAGCGCCGGTGCCGCTGCGGGCCAGCAGCGTCCAGCCGTCGAGGTCTACCTCCGTCCCACCCCTGGCCGCGTCTCGCGGCCACCGTTCCAAGGACCACCCAGTCGAGCCCGCGCTGGTCGGCCTCGCGGAAGGGATGGCCTGCCGCGAGCTCGACGAGCCGTCGAGCCAGATGCGGCCCGTAGAGCGGGTTCGGCCGCGCCCGGGTCAGCCTTGAGCGGGCGGCCGGTGCCTTACGTCGCGGCCGGCTCGCCTTCGCCCGCGAGCAGCTCCTCGAGCACGCTCGATTCGAACTCGCGTGGCGAGCCGGCGCCGATCGAGACGAGATGCCTCGCGGTCAGAACGTGGTAGAGGACGAGCAGCTGCACGAGCGCGAGCGAGTCGGAGCGGTGCAGCTCGGTACCGATCGTGAACTCGCCCAGCTTCTCCTGCCGCAGGTGCTGGGCGAAATGCATCTTCTCCCAGATCGCCTCTTCGATCTGCGCGGCGCGCTCGGACGGGATCCGGCCCGGCACGTACAGCTCCTGGCAACCGGGCCGCTCGGTCAGCACGAGCCCGTCGTCGGCGCCGTCGGCCACGACGCCGGAGAGGTCCGGATGCGTGAGCGAGTCGCGGAGCGTGAGCTTCGCGTCGAGGTGCTCGTAGTCGGCGCTCGGGTCGGGCGGCTGGAACGAGACGACGAGGTCGGCGTGGTGGCGCTGGGGGCGGATGAACTGCTCCGAGTCCGGCTCGCGCCGATCCAGCTCGGCGAGCACCTGGTCGGTCGTGTAGCCGCGGCGAGAGCAGTCGCGCTGCACCTTCCAGTGCCGCCGCAGGTCCTCGGGCGGGTCGAGGTACACGCGGACGTCGAACATGTCGCGGAGCTCGGCTGTGTAGAAGCCGAGCAGCCCTTCGGCGACGACGAACCGCTTCGGATCGAGGTAGTCGGGCGGCCCGAACGTGCCGTCCGAGTGCCGGTAGACCGGCTTCATGATCGCCTCGTTGTTCCTCAGGTGCTGCAGGTGCTGAGCGAGGATGTCGAGGTGGTTGCACTCGGGGTGGAGGGGTGTGATGTTCCGCTCGGCCCGCTGCTTGCGGTCGTAGCGGTGGTAGTCGTCGATGCAGAAGTCGGTGATCTGGTCCTCGCCGAGGACGCGGACGATGCCGCGGGTGATCGTGGTCTTGCCGGAGCCGGAGTCTCCGACGATGCCGAGCATGATCGGGCGTGGCACGGGTGGTTCCTCCTCGGGCGGGGGACGGCAGAGCTTACGCGACGCGGTTGAAAGGATCAATACAGCTTTCGGCCGGACCGATAGATGTCTGCCTATAGGCGCGCGGCGAGCTCCCGGAAGGCGGCGCCCGGATCCTGCGCGCCGAAGACGCTCGAGCCGGCGACGAAGAGCTCGGCGCCCGCCGCGCGCGCTTCGTCGATCGTCTGCAGGTGGATTCCGCCGTCGACCTCGAGGACGACCTCGTCGGAGAGCATCGCGCGCAGCTTCGCGAGGCGCGCGGTGGACGACGGGATGTACTGCTGCCCGCCCCAACCGGGGTTGACGCTCATCAGCAGGCACAGGTCGACGATGTCGGCCACCGGCTCGACGACCTCGACCTGGGTGCCGGGGTTGATGACGACGCCGGCGTGGCAGCCGAGCTCGCGGATCAGCTTCAGCCCGTAATGGACGTTCGGCGTCGACTCCGGGTGGATGGTGATCACGTCGGCGCCGGCCTTTGCGAACGCCTCGACCTGTCGCTCGGGGCGCTCGATCATCAAGTGCACGTCGAGGATCGCGTCGCGGCCGTGGACGAGGTCGCGCAATGCCTCGACGATCAGCGGGCCGATCGTGATCGGCGGGACGAAGTGCCCGTCCATCACGTCGACGTGGATCGCCTGCGCACCCGCGTCGAGGACCGCCGTCACCTGCTCGCCGAGGCGCGCGAAGTCCGAGGCGAGGATCGAGGGCGCGATTGCAGGGCGTGGGATCTGGGGCGCGGTCACTGAGCGAGCTTTCGCGGCATCGATGAGCTCCGAGAGGCTATTGCGGTGCGACCTGACCAGGCCATGTCAGGCCCGCGAGGGGTGTCGAAACGCCTGCTTTCCCGCCTGGCCGTGCGTGAAGTCGAGGAAGAGCTGGACGGCCGGGCGCGGCGGGACGGTGGCCGAGCGCAGCGTGTACCACTGCCGCCGCGGCAGGCCTCCACGCACCGCGATCTGCGCGAGGGTCCCGTCGGCGAGCTCGTGCTCGACCGCCATCCGCGACTGCAGCGAGATCCCGAGCCCGAGCCGCACAGCCTCCTTGATCGCGCCGTTCGAGCCGAGCGTCAACGTCTGCGGGCGCAGGTCGTGCTCGGCGAGGTAGTCGTTGACGAGCTCGCGCGTGCCCGAGCCCGGCTCGCGTTGGAGCCAGACGCGGCCGCCGAGGTCGTCGGGCCGCACGGGCCGGCCCGCGGCGAGCGGGTCGTCCGGCACGGAGATCAGCACGATCTCGTTCGGGAGGAACGCACGGCCCTCGATGCGCTCGTCCTCCGGGGGCCGGCCGGCGATCGCGACGTCGACGTCGTGCTCGAGCACGCGCTCGAACAGCGTCGCGCGGTTCGCCACCTCGAGCGCGAGCTTGATCTCCGGATGGAGCGACGAGAACGCCCGCAGGAGTGAGGGGACGACGTACTCGGCCGCGGTCGCGACGGCGACGATCGAGAGGCTCCGGGTCGCCGATTCGGCGGCCTCCTGCGCCGCCCGCCGGCCCTGCTCGATCAGGCCGAGCACGTCGGCGGCGTAGGGCCGGAAGGCCTCGCCGCCCGCGGTCAGGCCGACGCCGCGGCCGACTCGCTCCGTGAGCTCGACGCCGACCTCGCGCGAGAGCGCGGACACGGCCGCCGAGATCGACGGCTGCGTGACGTACAGCTTCTCGGCGGCGGCGGAGACCGAGCCCTCCCGCGCGACGGCGAGAAAGCTCGCGAGCTGGTTCAGCGTCACCGGCATAGGCGGAATCTTATGAAAGCACGTGAACTTTTTGATTGTCAACGATCGTCCGTCGCCGTACCCTGTCCAGCCACGCGCCGCGGGGGAACGGCGTAGCCTTCGCCCCGCCAGCCACCGACCTTCCGGAGGAGAGACATGCCACTTGCCACCCTGCGCCAGGTCCTCGACGAAGCCGCCAAGGGCGGTTACGGAGTCGGCGCCTTCAACGTCAACAACATGGAGCAGCTCCAGGGCATCGTCTCCGGCGCGCAGGAAGTGCAGGCACCCGTGATCGTGCAGGCATCGCGCGGGGCCATCGCCTATGCCGGTCCGCAGTACCTACGCAACCTCGTGCTCGCCGCCGTCGAGAGCGCGCCCGAGATCCCGATCGTGCTGCACCTCGACCACGGGGACAAGCCCGAGACCTGCTTCATGGCGATCGACCTCGGGTTCACGAGCGTGATGATGGACGGCTCGCTGCTCGCCGACGGCAAGACGCCGTCCGACTACGAGTACAACGTCCGCGTGACGCGGGAGGTCGCCGACGCCGCGCACGAGAAGGGGGTGTCGGTCGAGGGCGAGCTCGGCACGCTCGGGGGGATCGAGGATGGCCACGGCTCGGGCGAGGTGCATCTGACCGATCCCGATCAGGCCGTCGACTTCGTCGAGCAGACCGGCGTCGACGCGCTCGCGGTCGCCATCGGCACGAGCCACGGCGCGTACAAGTTCACGCAGAAGCCGACCGGCGAGGTACTCGCGATGCACCTCATTGAGGAGATCCACCAGAAGCTCCCCGACACGCACATGGTCATGCACGGCTCGTCCTCCGTGCCGCAGTCGCTCGTCGACCGGATCAACGCCGCCGGCGGGAACCTCGAGGCGACGTTCGGCGTGCCGGTCGAGGAGATCCAGCAGGGGATTCGCCACGGCGTGCGCAAGGTGAACGTCGACACCGACGGCCGCCTGGCCATCACCGCCGCGCTGCGCGAGACGATCAACGCCAGCCCCAAGGAGTTCGACCCGCGCGCGTTCTTCAAGCCGGCACGTGAGGCGATGAAGCAGGTCGTGATGGAGCGGCTGACGCAGTTCGGCGCGGCCGGACACGCGGGCGACTACGAGGTCCTGTCGCTCGACGAGATGGCGAAGCGGTACGTGGGGGAACGCGTTGGCGTCTGACTCTTCGCTCGAGCAGCTCAGCATCAACACGATCCGGACGCTCACCCTCGACGCAGTCCAAGCCGCGCAGTCCGGTCATCCGGGCGCGCCGCTCGCACTCGCACCGACCGCGTACGTCCTCTACACGCGCGTGATGAAGCACAACCCGGCCGACCCGACATGGCCCGACCGCGACCGGTTCGTCCTCTCCGCCGGCCACGCGTCGATGCTCCTCTACTCGGCGCTGCACCTCTCGGGGTACGACCTGTCGCTCGACGAGATCAAGCGGTTCCGCAAGCTCGGCTCGCACACGCCCGGGCACCCCGAGAGCTTCGAGACTCCCGGCGTCGAGACCACGACCGGGCCGCTCGGTCAAGGCTTGGGGAACGCGGTCGGGTTGGCGATGGCCGAGCGCTTCCTGCGCGAGAAGTTCGGCCGCGAGGTATGCGACCACCACATCTTCAGCATCTGTTCTGACGGCGATCTGATGGAGGGAGTCGCCTCCGAGGCAGCATCGCTCGCCGGACATCTGAAGCTCGGCCGCTGCGTCTTCGTCTACGACGACAACGGCATCACGATCGACGGGCCGACCTCGCTCGCGTTTGCGCAGGAGGACGTCGTCGCCCGCTTCAAGGCGTACGGGTGGCACACGCTCGAGGTCGACGACGGGAACGACGTCGACGCGATCGAGAAGGCGCTGCGTGCCGGGATGGCCGAGGAGGAACGGCCCACCCTGATTCGCCTTCGGACCGTGATCGGCTTCGCGTCGCCGCGCGCCGGCACGCGCAACGCGCACAGCGACCCGATGCCGGAGGACCAGGTGGGCGCGACGAAGGAGGCGCTTGGCTGGGACCCCGACGCGCAGTTCCTCGTGCCTGAAGCTGTCGTGGAGCATTTCGATCAGCGCGCGCGAGGGGCGGAAGAACAAGGAGCTTGGCAGTCGCGCTTCGACGCGTGGGCGACCAGGAACCCCGAGCTCGCCGCCGAGTGGCGCGACGCGTGGGCCGGGAGGCCGCGCGCAGGCGTCGCCGACGCGCTGCCCGTCTTCGAGGCCGGCGGGTCGATCTCGACGCGCAAGTCCGCGTCCGAGGTGATGCAGGCGTTCGGGCCGTTCGTGCCGACGATGATCGGCGGCTCGGCCGACCTCGTCCACTCGACGTTCACGCAGTTCGACGGCGACGAGTCGTTCACGCCGGAGCATGCGGGCCGAAACGTCGCGTGGGGCGTCCGCGAGCACGGCATGGGCGCGGCGGTGAACGGCCTCGCGCTGCACGGCGGGATCGTGAAGCCGTTCGGCTCGACCTTCTTCGTCTTCACCGACTACATGCGGCCGGCGATCAGGTTGTCGGCGCTGATGGGGCTCGACGTCGTGTGGATCTTCAGCCACGACTCGGTCGCGGTGGGCGAGGACGGACCGACGCACCAGCCCATCGAGCACCTCGCGGCGATGCGCGCGATCCCGAAGCTGACGGTGATTCGCCCGGCGGACGCGAACGAGGCCGCCGCGGCGTGGGGCGTGATCCTGGAAGAGATTCACGGATCCGTTTGCCTCGTCCTCTCGCGGCAGAACGTGGCGACGCTGGACCGCAGCGTGCTCGCACCCGCATCGGGATTGCGCCGGGGCGCGTACGTGCTGGCCGACGTGGACTCGCCGGACGCGGTGCTCGTCGCGACGGGCGCCGAGGTCGGGACGGCGCTCGGCGCGCGCGACCTGCTCGCCGAGCAGGGCGTGCAGGCCCGCGTCGTCTCCATGCCGAGCTGGGAGCTCTTCGAGGCGCAGCCGGCGGACTATCGAGACGAGGTGCTCCCGGCAGGCATCCCGAAGATCTCGATCGAGGCTGCGTCGACATTTGGATGGGAGCGTTGGGTGGACGGGGCGATCGGCATCGACACGTTCGGCGCGTCAGGCGCCGGCGGCGAGGTTCTCGCCCACTTCGGTATCGCCCCGGAGCCGGTCGCGGCGAAGGTCGAAGCGCTGATCGCCGAGCTCGTCGCCTAGCCCCCGGCTCTGACACTTCTCAGAGATGTCTCTGACACCCGGGCCCGCGCGGAAACGTCACGAAAGAGTGAAAACGGCTGCTCATGGCGTTGCCTGCTCTGACACTTCTCTGAGACCGGCGTGAGGGTCCGGGTCGCGTTCACGCCGGGCGAGCAGGTGGCCGCCCCGCTCGGCGTCGTGATCGACGTGCTGCGCGCGACCTCGACGATGTGCCAGGCGCTCGCGGCCGGGTACGAGCGGGTCGTCTGCGTCGGAGAGGTCGACGAGGCTCGCGCGCGTGCCGGTCCCGGCATCGCGCTCGCCGGCGAGCGCGGGAACGTCCGGCCCGAGGGCTTCGACTTCGGCAACTCGCCGCGCGAGTTCGCCGACGGCGGCGGTGCGGGGACACTCGTCTTGACGACGACGAACGGCACGCGCCTGCTGCTCGCGGCAGCGAATCGCTGTGACACCGTGTTCGTCGCCTCGCTGCTCAACCTCGATGCGGTCCTCGCAGCCGTCCGAGCGAGCGCCGCCGACGAAGTCGCGATCCTCTGCGCCGGTGTCGAAGGCGCCTTTGCGGTCGACGACGCGTACGTCGCCGGTGTCCTCGTAGAGGCGCTCGCCGGCCAGCCCGACGACGCGGCCGAAGCGGCGATTCGCCTCGCCCGCACCTTCGGCTCCGACGAGGCGGGCATCGGCGGCGGTGTGTCGGCCGCCAACATCCGGCGCGTCGGCCTCGACGACGACATCCCGTGGTGCGCGCGCCGGAGTGTGCTCGACGTGCTGCCACGCGTGGTCGGGCGCAGCTCGACGACGGTCGACGTCGTCGCGCTTGACCGCTAGGACAGGGAGCACGCTCAACGGATAGTCCGGCCCGTGTAAGCCCGCCTACGCTCACGCCACCTACGAGACGATCACGTTCTCGAACCGCTTCGCCTCGAACACCGCGATCACGTGGGCGCTCAGGGGCGCGTCGACCGCGCCCGTCAGGGCCGCGCCCGGCGGCTCGCGGCCTCAGGCGAACCAGTCGCCGAGCGGCGGGCTGGCCGCCAGCAGGGAGAAGTCACCGCGCTCCCGGATCGCGGACGCAGCCTCGGCGAGCGCCCGAACCGCGGTCCAGGTCAGGCTGCCGCCGACGCTGACGCGCCGCGCGCCCGCGGCGGCAAGACCGGCCAGCGTCGTGCCGGGGAACGCGAGCACGTTCACCGGCTTCGTGACCGCCTCGCAGACCGCACGGATCTCGGCGTCGGTTCGCAGCCCGGGCGCGTAGAGGACGTCCGCGCCCGCACGCTCGTATGCCTGCAGGCGCGCGAACGTGTCGTCGAGGTCGGGATTGCCGCGAATGTGGTTCTCCGCCCGAGCGGTGAGGACGAAGCGGAACGGCAGGCTCCGGGCGGCGTCCGCCGCGGCGGCGACCCGCTCCACGGCGCGGTCGAGCTCGTAGAGGAAGCCGGCCGGGTCGTAGTCCTCGATCGATGCGCCGACCGCGCCTGCTTCGGCAACACGCGCAATCGCGGCCGCGGTGTCCTGAGGCGCTGGACCGTAACCGTGCTCCAGGTCGACCGAGACGGGCAAGCTGGTGGCGCGGTCGATGGCCGCGGCGTGGTCTGCCATCTCGTCGAGCGTCACGTCACCGTCGAGCCGTCCGAGCGTGAACGCGAAGCCTGAGCTCGTCGTCGCGAGGGCCGAGAAGCCGAGCGCCTCGAGCACCCGTGCGGAGCCCGCGTCCCAGGGGTTCGCGATCACGAACGGATCGCCGTCGTGGAGCGCCGCGAAGGCGGCACCCTTCTGCTCTTGCCTACTCGTCGACACCGCGGAGCACCACCTTGCCATGCTTGCCCGCCGACTCGTTGCGCTCGAACGCCGCGGGCGCGTCGGCGAGGGTGAAGACCCAGTCGATTTCGGGTCGGAGCACACCTTCGTGCCGATCACCTGGCCGCCGCGGTGCTTCGCGAGCTGAACCGCGAGCCGACCGACGACGCCGCCCACGCCGTGGATCAGCACACGCTCGCCCGGCGTAAGCGTCGTCCAGCGCCTTCGGATCGTCGGACTCGAGGAGGGTCGTAGCAGCCGGACTGAGCGCTACGTCGCGCTGCAGGCGGTCAGAGGCCGGCGTGCTCGCGCAACCACTCGCGGTTGCGTCGCTGCGCCGCGGCCGCCTCGCTGATCGGCTCGTCGTCGCGAAGGATCCGATCCTGCTCGACGCACAGCCAGCCGTCGTAACGAACGGCGCGCAGCTCGCGGAGGAAGCCGTCGAGGTCTACGTCGCCCGTGCCGAGCTCGCAGAAAATCCCCCGGCGCCAGGCCTCGACGGCGCCCGCGCGGTCGCGCACGACCTCCCGCAGCACGTCGAGTCGCACATCCTTCAGATGGACGTAGTTGACGCGTGTGCCCCAGTCGCGCAGTGCCTGGATCGGATCGGAGCCGCCGATCAGCAGATGGCCGGTGTCGACGAGCAGGCCGATGTCCGCGAGCCCGAGCAGGCGGTCGATCTCCCACGGCGCCTCGACGAAGGTGCTCGTGTGCGCGTGAAAGGTCGGCTCGTAGCCGCGTCCGCGAGCGAGGGTCTCCGCGCGGCGCAGCCCCTCGCCGAACCGGCGCCAGCCCGCGTCGTCGAGCCCGAGCGAGCGATCCTCCCGGCCGCGGCCCGGGTTGGCGCGACGTGCGTCCGACCCGCTGTCGCCGAAGACGGGCCGCGCCGTTCCGTCCGCGGCGTCGAAGAGGTCGAGCGTGCGCGTGAGCTCGGCGAGATCCTCGTCCAGGTGCTCGGGCTCGCTGAAGCGGAGCGGGCACCACCCGCCGGTCAGCACGAGCCCGTGTCGATCGAGGCGGTTGTGCAGCTCGTCCCCGGAGCCGAGGTAGCCCGGCGGCCCGAGCTCGATCCCGGCGTAACCCGCCTGCGCGACCTCGACGGCGAGCTCGTCCGGTCCGGGGACGTTCGGGAAGATGCCGACCGTGAGCTCGAACGCGCCGTACGAGAGCGGGGCGTTCGCGACGCCGATCATTCGCCGACGAGTGGCACCCGCGGATCTCTCGGCGTCTCCGGCCAGGTCTCGCGGATCCAGGTGAGCGCCGGATCGTCGGAGGCCGCCATCGAGTGCGCATCCCCGGCGAGCGCGTTCAGGTAGTAGAAGTCGTAGCCCGGCGCCGCGGTGAACGGGTGGTAGCCGTAGGGGACGAGCACGAGGTCGCGGTCACGCACGACCCAAGTCTCGTCGAGGCTCCGCGGCGGGCTGTAGAGGCGTTGCAACCCGAATGCCTCCGGCGCGGCGGCTCGGTAGTAGTAGATCTCCTCGAGCGCGACCTCGTCCGGGGGACGGTTCTCGTCGTGCTTGTGCGGTGGGTAGCTCGACCAGTTGCCGGCCGGCGTTAGCGCCTCGACGACGAGGATGCGTTCCGCCGGGAAGCCGGGCTGGATCATGTTGTTGATCTGGCGCGTGGCGTTGCCTGCGCCGCGGACCTCGACGTCGACCTCGCGGGGGTGCTGCAGGACGGGTGCGAGCCGGCGCGTAGCGGGACAGCTCGCGACGGCCAACTCGGCTTCGGCCTCGACGTAGTACTCGCAGTCGCGCGGCAGGTAGAGCGTCCAGGGGAGCTCGCGGAAGACTCCGGCCCGCGGCCCGAGCTCGAACCTCTCGCCGTCCGCCTCGACGGCGCAGGTGCCCTCGAGCAGCACGATCGCCGTCTCCTCCTCGCCGGTGTGGCGCGACTCGGCCCCGACGAGCCGCTCGACGTGGAACGAAAGGAAGCGCCAGCCCGCGCTCGCCGGCGTGATCCGGTCCCACTCGCCGGCGCGTCGAAGCAGGCTCACGGGCGTTGTCGTTCCGGCATGACCGGTTCGGAGCGAGCCCGACCGGGTCTCAAGCGGGCACGACCTCGACCTTGACGGCTCGGCCTGCCCGCAGCTCCTCGACGGCGGCCGGGAGCTCGTCGAGCCCGATTCGGTGCGTGACGAGCGGCGAGAGGTCGAGGCGGCCCTGCTCGAGTAGTCGAATTGCGTCTGGGAAGACGTCCTGGCCGACGAAGCTGCCGACGATCGTGAGCTCGCGGCGCGTGATCTGCACCTGCTGAACGTCGGTCTGCGAACGCTCGTTCACCCCGAACAGAAGGACTCGGCCGCCGGTCCGCACGAGCTCGAGCGCGGCCCCGAGTTGCGACCCGACTGCGTCGACGACGACGTCGGCGCCGCCGTCGAGCGGCTCGCCGGGCTGCAGTACCTGGGCGCCGAGCCGCTGCGCGAGCACCCCTCGCTCCCGAGTCGGCTCGACAGCGAAGACGTTCGCGCCGGCGAGCTCGAGGAGCGACACGAACATCAGTCCGATCGGTCCCGCACCGAGTACGACCGCCGTCTCGCCGGGAAACACGGCCGCCTGCCGAACCCCGTGCACGACGGTCGAGAGCGGCTCCGCAAGCGCCGCAATCTCGGCCGGCAGCGCAGCCGAGATCGGATGGCACTGCGAAGCGGGAACGCGCACCTTCGGAGCAAGGCCCCCATCGACGAAGACGCCCAGGGTCGTGTACCGCTCGCACTGGTTTCGGTCGCCCCGCCGGCACGGACCGCACACGCCGCAGGAGACGTTCGGCTCGACGACGACGCGCTGACCGACGCGAAGGCCGGCCTCCGGCCCCGCCTCCGCGACAACCCCGACGAACTCGTGGCCGAGGACGACCCCGACCGTCGCCGGGTGGCCGGGCGGGTCGGCGAGGATCTGGAGGTCGGTGCCGCAGATGCCGCACGCCTCGACGTCGAGCACCACGTCGGTCGGAAGCTCCACACGCGGCAACGGCCGCTCGTCGATCGCCAGGTGTCCGAGCTCGGCGAAGATCGCCGCCGGCATCGTCATGCCTGGACGACGCCCTGGAGCTCGTGCGTGAGCGCCTCGAGCTCTGCGCCGCCCGCCATCTCGCGGACGAGCTGCTCTCGCGTCACTTCGGACTTTGCGTGGTCGCCGATCACGCGGCCGCGGTTGAGCAGGACGAATCGGTCGCCGACCGGGTAGGCGTGGTGCGGGTTGTGGGTGATGAAGACGACGCCGACGCCGCGGTCCCGCGCCTGCAGGATGTAGCGGAGCACGACGCCGGACTGCTTGACGCCGAGCGCCGACGTCGGCTCGTCGAGGATCAGCACGCGCGCGCCGAAGTAGACCGCGCGTGCGATCGCGACCGCCTGACGCTCGCCGCCCGAGAGCGTGCCCACGGTCTGGTTCGGGTCGCGCACGTCGATCCCCATCTTGCGGAGCTCGTTCCTCGTGATCTCTCGCGCGCGCCCGACGTCGAGGCGGCGGAGCGGTCCAAGGCCGCGGGTCGGCTCCGAGCCGAGGAAGAAGTTACGCCAGATCGACATCAACGGCACCGTCGCGAGATCCTGGAACACCGTCGAGATCCCGAGCGCCCGCGCCGCTCGCGGGCCGGCGAGGTCGACCGGCTCGCCCTCGAACAGGTAGTCACCGGCGTCGGGTGCGAAGACGCCGGAGAGGATCTTGATCAAGGTCGACTTGCCCGCGCCGTTGTCGCCGAGGACGCACGTCACCTCGCCCGCCCCGACCTTGAGGGAGACGTCCTCGAGCGCGTTCACGTTGCCGAAGTACTTCGAGACCTTGCGCGCTTCGAGGAGCGGCCCGCTGCCGCCGTCTACGCTCATCGTCGCGCCCTCAGCGCCCGCCGGTAGACGAAGGTGTTGACGATGACGGCGAGGAGCAGGATCACCCCGAGGAAGGTGAAGTCCCACGAGCTGTCCCAGCCCGAGTAGATCACGCCTTCGAAGGCCATGCCGATGATGCACGCGCCGATCGCAGCGCCGATCGCCGAGCCGTAGCCGCCGGTGAGGAAGCAGCCCCCGACCACCGCCGCGATGATGTAGTAGAACTCGTAGCCGACCCCTTGCTCGGACACGGCCGACGCAGCGGCGGTGAACTGGATCACACCGACGAGCGCCGCCGAGGTCGCGGTCGCGACGAAGAGCAGGATCTTCGTCCGGTTGACCGGCACGCCGACGTTGCGCGCGGCGTTGGGGTCGCCGCCCGAGGCGAAGATCCAGTTCCCGAACGTCGTCCGCGACAACAGCCAGGTCGCGACGATCGTGACGCCGAGGAACCAGAGGATCGAGGTCTGGTAGCCGCTGGGGAGCGTCGAGGTCGACGCGAACGAGCTGCCGAAGACCTTCCGCGCCGAAGTGATGCCCGGCGCCGACGGGTTGTGCAGCGTCAGCATCGTGCTGCCGTGGTTGACCAACAGGACGCCGCCGACGCTGATCCCGCGCAGGATGAAGAACGTCGCCAGCGTGACGATGAAGCTCGGCAGCTTCGTCAGGACGACGACGACGCCGTTCACGAGCCCGATGAGTGCGGCGAACACGACCGTTCCGAGGATCGCGAGCCAGGCGTTCCAACCGAAGTTGTTCATCAGGAGGCCCATCACGATCGCCGTGACGCCGGTCATCACGCCCGTCGAGAGGTCGAACTCGCCCGCGATCATCAAGAGGCCGACCGGGACGGCCATGATCCCGAAGAACGCGGCTTGCTGGCTCCAAGCGGCGAATCCGGTCTGGTGGATCCAGAGGTGGCCCGAGGTCGAGTCGGTGAGCGCGAAGAGCGCGAAGACGAAGAGCGCTCCCATCAGCGCTCCGAGCTCCGGGCGCTGGAGGACGCGGGTGAGCCCGCTGATGCGCGTCAGGCGCTCGTCGCCTTTGGTCGGCGGGGCGGGGACGCGCGCGTCGGCCGTTACGTCGCTCATCGGCTGCACGGCGATCCTCGGCGGCCGGGCCTCGCCCGGCCGCCTGGGATCGACCCGGAGCGGTTGCTAGTCGTCACCTGCCTTGATCGCGGCCGCGACTTTCCCGACGTTCGTCTTGTCGACGATGAGTGGACCGCTCGCGACCGTCGAGCCGCCGCCGGTCGAGTTCCCCTCGTGCTTGTTGTACAGGTAGAGGAACACGATCGGCAGGTAGCCCTGCAGGTACTGCTGCTGATCGATCGCGAAGTCCAGCGTGCCTGCCTTCAGATCGCTCTCGACCGTCGAGTCGAGGTCGAACGTCGCCACCTTCGGCTTCGGGTGCGTGGCGACGTACGCGTCGCTGATCGCGGTGTTGAGCGTCAGGACCGCCTGGATCCCGGAGTGCGACTGGACGTAGGCCGTGACCTGACCGATCGCCTGCGTCGGGTTCGACGCGGCATTCGGCGTCGACAGGATCAGCTCAGTGCAAGCCGGTCCCTTTGCTGGTGCGCCGCCGGTCTTGCACGTCGAGCCGACGCCGAGCCCCTGCGCGAGGCCGTTGCAGCGATCGAGCAGGTTCTGGCCCGACTGGTGGATGACGCAGAGCACGTTCGTCAGGCCCTGGCTCTTGAAACGCGCGCCTGCCTGCATGCCGGCGAGCGACTCCGGCTGCCCGACGCACGTCATCGCCTTGCTCGCCGCGATGTCCGTCGGGTCGCAGCCCGCGTTCAGGAGCACGACCGGGATGCCCGCCGCGTTTGCCTTGGCGAGCGTCGGGTTCATCAGGCTCGGGTCATGGTCCGAGACCGCGATCCCGTTCACCTTGGCGTTGATCGCGTTCTGGATCTGCGCGTTCTCGGCACTGTCGTCAGGCTGCGCCTGGCCCTGCTGCTGCGACCCGTACACCTCGGTCAGCTTGCAACCGAGATCCGA
>Ga0070731_10001889_pt1 | contig 20869 bp, 20 predicted proteins | sample Coa_R1_2_FD_66448 | JGI IMG/M metagenome (GOLD analysis project Ga0070731, IMG submission 66448) | Surface soil microbial communities from Centralia Pennsylvania, which are recovering from an underground coalmine fire - Coalmine... | ecosystem: Environmental > Terrestrial > Soil > Unclassified ... | reverse complement strand
TGATCAGGTGGGTCCGGTCAATGCCCGCGAGTTGCTCCCTGTCACGTTCGGTGCCACTGGTGATGATGACTGGAATTTCCGGCTTCAATTTCTGAATGGCCCGAATGGCGGCAATCCCATCCAGCACCGGCATGTCGGTGTCGGACACCAGCACCTTGATCTCGTCCTTGTATTCTTCAAAAACCGTCATTCCGTCCAGCCCGCTTTTCGCGGTGACCACGCGATAGCCGTAATTTTGCAGGGTGGTCTGCGTCAATTGACGCACGGTCGCCTCATCGTCCATGAGTAGAATCAGTTCCCCGTGACCGGCGGGCAGCGCTTTTTCCGGCTCGCAGGATCTGTCCTTTTCCAAGGACTTCGAGGTGGGCAGATAAATTTTGAATTCCGTGCCCTTCCCGGCTTCGGTGTGGATCTGGATGTAGGCGTTGTGGTTTTTGACAATCCCGGCCACGGTGGACAAGCCCAGGCCCGTGCCTTTGTCCGGCGCCTTGGTGGTGAAAAGCGGTTCAAAGATTCGCGGCAGCACCTCGGGCGGAATGCCGGTGCCCGTGTCGGCCACCGCCAGGACCACGTAATCTCCCGCCGGCACATCGGCAAACACGGATTTGGCGGCCCGGCTTAACGTCTGGTTGTCCGCGTTCAAGGTCAATTCCCCGCCTTGCGGCATCGCGTCCCGCGCGTTGACGCAGAGGTTCAACAGCACCTGGTACAATTCCGTGGTATCACCGGAAACATTCCACAGCGCTTTTCCCAGATTGACGTTGATTAAAATGGATTTGGAAAACGTGTCCTGGATGACTTTGGCGATTTCCTTGACGAGATTGGACAGGGGCACCTGCTGGCTCTGGCCCTTGGCGCCGCGGGCGAAGGTCAGGATGTGCCTGACCATGGCCGCGCCGCGGTTGGCACTGGCGGAAATCGTGTCCAACATCCGGTCCCGGTCGGCGGCGCTGTTGTTTCCCCGAAGCAACTGGGTGCCGACAATAATCGGCGTCAGCGCATTGTTCAAATCATGCGCAATCCCGCCCGCCAGTTTACCAATGCTCTCCATCCGCTGCGAACGCAGCAACTGGACTTCATAACTTTTTTTCTCGGTAATATCCGTGTTGATGATCAGGATGCTCCGGGGCGTTCCTTTTCCGTCATGGACCAGGGTCCACCGGCTTTCGACCGTGGCCGGCCGGCCGGCCTTCCGGATTTGCTCCAGTTCACCGGTCCAGGCGCCCGTCTGAAAAATGGCCTCGTATCCTTTGGGCGGCCCGGACCCGCCCTTGAACAGCAGTTCATCGGCATTTTTGCCGGCGGCCTCTTCCGTGGTCCACCCGTACAAACGCTCCGCCCCCTTGTTCCAAAAGACGACCCGATGCTGGATGTCGAGCACCAGAATCGCGTCCTGCGCATGGTTCAGCAGTTCCGCCTGGTCGCGGATTTTCTCCTCGGCCCGTTGCAGCTCGACGATTTGCGTCCGCAACGCCGTGTTGGCGTTGTTGAGCATGGCGGTGCGTTCCTGCACGCGCCCCTCCAGATGGCGATGCGCCTTTTGCAATTGTTCCTCCGCCACCCGCCGCAGGGAATCCGCCTCGTTCAGCCAGATCGCATTCCACCAGATCAATCCGGTGAAAATGGCGCTGGAACCAACCACGACGATGGTGACACCAAATTCCCCCGGATAAATTCCCGACTTGTCCACCCAGATGGTGAGCGCACCCAGCAGGATGGGCACGCCAAAGGCAAAGGGCAGAAGCCGTCGCGCCACCGCGCCGCCCGGGGTGTTGCTGGTGAACAACGCCACCACGCCCGCATCGGTTTGCGCCAGTAACAATCCCAGCGCGAGCAAAAAAAACAGCATCGCCGTGTGCAAGGCCATGGGGATGTAAGTACCGATGCTGTAAAGGTAACTCGCGCGGTAAATGTAGCCGACCAGGGGAACAAGCGAAACAAAGGCCAGGGCCAGGCTCAGGTTCTGGGTCCGGTACGAGAAACGGCGGACGGGAGAATGGAGAAACCACAAGGCGAGGCCGCTCAGGATGAAATTGAGGGCCGTGTTGGGTGCAATCTGGTTCGTGAAACCCGTCCCATCGTTCCGCAATTGGGACCGGAACAGCATCTGGTCGAAACCCAGATGCCAGCCCGCCATGTAACCGGTGAGTTTAAGCACTCCGATAACCACCAGGACCGCCCCCATGGCCCGGCCCAATTCCCACTTGTGCGCCGGTTTGGTTTCCGCCAGCCAGTAACACACGAGCGAAGTCCCGGCCAGAATGAAGCCCAGGGCGGTGACGGGATTCATGGCCACCAACCCCGGAAGAATCCGCATGAGCATTTCGTTCCCCAAAGACCAGCCCAGCAACACGATGCCGCCCCCCAAAGCCACGAGCCACCCGTCCCATCGCGAAAAACCTTTCAACCAACGGGTCAACCGGACGTCATTTTCTATCGCTACCATCGGCGTTTGAATTAAGTTTGAAAATAGCAATTATCACACCAATAACTGCCCATAATCCGGCGGTTTCAATCGCAACCCGCCGACCGGCTCGCGATTGATCGAAGCCCACAATCCACAATTGCTGATGTAAACAGCCTTCCTGTCCCGTCATGGCCTTGGCGACACAAAGTTGGACCGCAGGAATTCGAGCCACTCGGGCAGCTGTGAGGCGATGGTTTTGTAGCCGGTCACCGCAAAGCAACTGATTGCCATTTGCTGATAAAAGTGCGGCGATGGCGCGGCATGACGTTGATGACGGCGTGCCGCTTGTTCGTAGAACAAGCCGAGGCCAATCGTAATCCGGTTGGCGACGGCTGCCGGAGGGTCATATTTACAGTGTGCGCCTTCGCCGGATAACAGGCGGCACAACACTCCCAATTGATTGAGTTGGGATAAAAATGCCTGGTAAATTCTCAAGGTGTCGGTTTCTTCGGCTCCAAAGGTGGTCAGCTTGCACAGAATCCAACTGAATGAATTTTGGGGGACCAAGCCTGCGTTATCGTCAGCCAACCGGCTTAATTGCTGCCGAATCAGGTTCCGCGATCCGGGGTCGTTCAGCAATCGTTGTGCATGGGTTTGCTGTTTTGGCGGAACCAATGATGAAATGAGTTCATCCATAGCTCATTATGATGGAATTCAGCAACTTCATTGCCAACCAAATCCTTCAGTCGCCATTTCCATGGAAATGTTCAATCACCCCACCCGTGCCGCTCATAAATTCCCGGCCATAAACAGGTCGGTTCCTGGTTTGCCGTATTTGTGAAATTGGTTGAGTGATGAGAGTTGGGGGTTGAGGAACAAGGAAGATTCATGTTACATGCCCAAATCATGAACCCCGACCGCGCCTTCGCCGGTGAACTCTAAGCCCTCCCATCCCAGTCAGGCCAAAGGTGGCGCACGAACCATCGTGGTGGCCCTGCTGGTTCTGACCGGCCTTTCGGCATTGCCGGTCATGGCCCTTTTTCGACTGCATTGGGATTTCCGTTGGATTGGAATTTATGGCCTGGTCATAAACGCATTCACCTACTGGTCATATGCTCGCGACAAAGAACGCGCCGAGGCAGGTGAATGGCGGATTTCCGAACGGGCATTGCATCTGACTGAACTGCTGGGGGGCTGGCCGGCAGCACTGCTGGCGCAGCGGCGGTTGCGCCACAAATGTTCCAAAGGCAGTTACCAGTTCGTGTTCTGGCTGATTGTCATGGCGTATCAGTTCGCGGCTTACGACTCGCTCCAGAACTGGCAATTCTCCCGCGTTGCCCTGAACCAGGTCGAAGCCATCTCAGCGCATCACCAATGAATCGGCATGGAAGTGTTTTCCCATTACGGTGTCGGCATCAAAGCGTTTGCGATTGAGCGGAAGCCGGACGGCCGGGTGAAGTTTACTCTTTGGGCAACCGTGTTCTGCATGCCGGTGTTTCCGCTTTCTTCGTGGTCGGCCATATATGCAGGCCCGGTGCGACCCGACGGCATCAAGGAGGACGGCCACCGCTTCGACGATGCCGTCCGTATCCAGCGTGACTTTATTTCTTACGTTCGGACCCTATCCCTTTCCGTCATGATGTTAGCGCTGGCAATCGCACCCGCAGCCTATTTCATTTTTCGCACCACGGGCCGGGGTGCAACCCCGATTGAAATGATTTTCGTGTTTGCCGCTTGTATCTGGCCGGTCGTGGTCGTCAGCCTCGCCGAACGTCACCGTCATCATCTTCTGACGGGGTGTTGGACTTGAAACGGACGAAGCGCCCGGAATGGAATTAAAATTCCCGAAAACAGAATGTTGATTACGGATCAGCCTCTTTTAAGCCGGAGCAGGAACAGGAACAGGCAGATGCACATGCCCAAAGCGGCCAGCGTGAGGCCCGACGGTTCGGGCGTGTCCTCGGGAAAAATCGCGATATACACCGGAAGGCTCAGGCCCGGGCCGGACAGCGTGTTTATCAAGGTCCCGCTCGAATTGAATTCGCACACGGTGTTGCCGATTTGATTCGCCACGTACAGGTCGCCACTGCTGTCAAAGGACAGGCCCACCGGCTCGTCCAGGCCCGTTGAGGCAAAGGAGGCATTGAGCAGGGTCCCGAAGGGGCTGAACTCCGAAACGGTGTTGTTGCCGTTGTTCGCCACGTACAGGTCGCCGCTGCTGTCAAAGGCCAGGCCGCGGGGATTGTTCAGGCCGGAGACGAAACTCGAAGTAATCAGGCTGCCGAAGGGGCTGAATTCCGAAACCGTGTTGAGGATGCTTCCGTTGGCCACATAGAGGTCGCCACGGCTGTCAAAGGCCAGACCCCGCGGGCTGTTCAAGCCTGAGGCGAAGGTTGCGGTAATGAGGGTTCCGCCGGGGCTATATTCCGAAACCGCGTTGTTTCCATTCGCCACATATAGATCGCCGCTGTTGTCAAAGGCCAGGCCGCGCGGGCCGCTCACGCCGGAGCCCGAGATGGTATTGATCAGTGTCCCGTTCGTATCAAATTCTGAAATCGTGCTGGCGAGCTGGTTCGCCACGTACAAGTCGCCGCTGCTGTCAAAGGCCAGGCCCGCAGGCTGGCTCAAGCCTGCGGCGAAAGTCGCATTGATCAGGGTTCCACCAGGGCTGAATTCCGCGACCGTATTGCCGGTGTTGTTCGATATGAAGATGTTCTGGGCGCCGGCGGTGACAATGGACAAACCCACCGCCGCCAGTGCGGCGGCTAGGCTAAGTTTAATTGTTTTCATATTTCCCTGAAAATGTCCCCTCCGCCATACCTCAGGTCAGGAAGTTCAATGGGCTTCAACAGCAGGACTTATACCGTAAAAACAGAACTCAGAGGGCGGAAGGCGAAAGTTCCACCTTTGAACGCTTATCCATTGTCGTAAATATGGCACTGTACCATTTCGGCGGCCCCGCTTACGACGGCCTGAACCCCTATAACGGTTTGCTCCAAGGCAGTGACTCCTATCTCTACGGAACCACTTTCCTGGGCGGGACCAACGGCGCCGGTTCCCTGTTCAAAATTGGTCCGGCGGGCGGCCTGATTTACCTGTATGCGTTTGACGCCTTTATCGGTGACGGGGTTCATCCGGAGGACTCACTGGTTGAGGGTTACGACGTCAACTATTACGGCACGACCTATCAGGGTGGAACCAACGGGTTCGGCATGGTCTATAAACTGGCCTATCCCTTGCCCGGGAATCCCAACGAACCCAACATCACCGACAGCGGGAACTCCGGCGCGACCAATAATTTCGTTTTCAGCTTCGCCGGGGTTGCCGGCGAAACCTACCAGCTGCAATTCGCCGATGTGCTGCCCGCAGCCATCTGGTCAAACGCCCCCGGCGTAGTCATCTCCAATGCCACCGGCGGCCCGCTCCTCTTCAGCAATCTGGTCAGCACCACTGTGCCCCAGCGATTCTACCGCCTACAAATCACGCCCTAGCCCCTGAAAAAGCTGAAAGCCATTCACGTTTACGATTTAAGAATGAAACAATTTCGCGGGTTTCAGGACAACATTTTGTTTCCTCGGTTTGCTGCTGTGAAAAAATATTTAACAGAAGTGGACGATGCGGCAGGGTTTTATCTCTGCGCTTCTCGTGTCTTTGCGGTTAAAAAATCGGCTGATTATTTCCCGTATTGCTGCCGGATGTCGGGGGGCAGATCTTCAAAATGGACCTTGGCCATGGCCCAACTGCCGTTCGCCGCCGTGTAGCTGATCATGATTCCGTCGTCCTTCACACTCTCCACCTCCACGTCCTTGTAGATGACTCCGGACGCCGTCACCAGTTGATTGACCGGTCTCGCCTGCCCCGGTGAACTGTATGGCAATATCATCGAAGCCGGGACTACCGGGGCCGGCCCGGGGGTTGCCGGCACCGCCGCCGGCTGAGTATCGGTTGGCATTGCCACCGGTTCCGCAGAAACAGCCGGAGCGACGGCAACCGCGGCCGGGGCAGCGGAAACTTCGGGAGCGGGAGTTGCAACCGCCGGCGCCGCGGAAGGTGGAGCCGCCGCGGCGGGAGCAATCCCCGGAGATACTGCCACCGGAGCCTGAGCCATTGGTGTTTCGGTCACGGGCTGGGCTTGCGGTTGGTCCATCTCGCGCATTTTTTGCTGCACCGCCGCGAGGGCAGCGGCCTGGACCGAAGCATTGACCGCGGCAGCAGCTTCACTCACCGGCGCAGCTGGCGATGTCACCGCATGGGTGACGACCGGGCTGGTTGGGCCGGTGGAGGATTCGGCCGGCTTTGCCGCCGCAGCCATGGAATTTGTGTCCGGTGACGGTCGGGCTGCCGACTGGTCCAGCTCGTTCATTTTTTGTTGTAAAGCTGTGAGGGCAGCCGTCTGGGCTGAAGTGTCGGCCGCAGGAATTGTTTGGGGGAAATCGGCGTCGGCCGGGGTTTTCGAAGCAGGTGCGGCGGCAACGGGAGCGACTGTGGCCGGACCTTCAGTCGCCGGAATCGTTTCCGCCGGAACGGTCGAGGGAGCTGTCGCGGCGACCGATGTTGTGTCGGTTGGGTTGGAGGCGGATTCAGCGGGCTTCGCCATCGCAGCCACGGATTTTGCATCTGTCGGCGGCGAGGTTGGCGTGTGGTCCAGCTCCTCCATTTTTTGTTCCAAAGCCGCGCGCGCGGCGGCCTGTTCCGGCGTGTCCGCACGGATGGAAATACCACCCGCAACCAGGGCGACGCCCAAAACAACAATGATTCTGGTTTTCATGAAATGATCTGTCTTTGCCCGCGTCTGTACGCATATTTAAGGCCAACCTGTGGCCGGCTTCAAGCAGTCAGTTCCAATCATAATGAGCCAATTTCATTGGTCCGGACGCCGCGCCGCGCGCCGGGACGGCTCGGCGAACCGTTCCCGGCCATGGTTCTGAACCGCACGGAGCTTGCCAGCGCGTCCAGACCAATTAGGATGGCGTTGTGAAATTGAACCAGTGGTTTTTGATGTTGAGCGTCGCGATGGCTCAACCCGCCAATGCTTCGGTCAATGTTATCCGGAGTGGAACGACGGAAGCGCCGGAAAACCAGGCCATCGCATCCAATCCGGATGATGCGGATGCCTATGTCCTGCGCAGCGCGGTGAAAGTGGACAAAGGCGACTGGGACGGCGCCATTGCCGACGACACCAAAGCCATCGCGCTGAATCCGGATGATGCGGACGCCTACGTCAATCGGGGCATTGCGAGGCGGGCCAAAAGCGACTGGGAGGGCGCCATCGCCGACAGCACCAAAGCGATTGAACTCAAACCGCGTGATGCCGTTGCCTATGTCCTGCGCAGTGCGGCGAAGGTGGACAAAGGCGACTGGGACGGTGCGATCGCGGACGGCACCCGGGCCATCAAACTCAAACCGGATGATTTGAATGCCTATCTCAACCGGGCCATTGCGAAGAAAGCCAAAAATGATCTGGACGGCGCCATCGCGGACTGTACCAAAGCCATCGCACTTAAACCGGATGCGGTGAATGCCTACGTCCTGCGCAGCGCGGCGAAGGTGGCCAGGGGCGACTCGACCGGTGCGATTGCCGACAGCACCAAAGCCATCGTACTCAAACCGGACAACGCCGAGGCCTACATCAATCGGGGCGTTGCCAAATCGGCCAAAGACGACCTGGATGGCGCCATCGCGGACTTTACCAGGGCCATCGAACTTAATCCGAACGATGTGAATGCCTATGTCAACCGGGGCATTGCGAAGCGAAACAAAGGCGATCTGGACGGTGCCATTGCCGACAGCACCAAGGTCATCGAACTCAAACGGCAGGCCGTGGCGCCCAACCCCGCTCCCGAAACGGCGAAGGAAAGCAAAGGCGATCTGGACACCGCGATTGCCAACAGCGCCAAAACCATCGAACTCAAACCGCCGCCGGTGGAACCCACCGCCCATCAGGACACCGCAAAGGAAGGCAAAGCTAATCCGGACGTCGCCATCGACAACACCACCGCTGTCAGCACCAAAGCCATTGATCCCCAACCCGATGATGCCGGGGCCTACGTCAAGCGCGGCGTGGCGGAATTGGCCAAAGGCGATCTGGACGGCGCCATTGCCGACAGCACCCGGGCGATTAAACTCAAACCCGATGATGCCGAGGCCTATGTGAATCGGGGTGTGGCGAAGCTGGCCAAAGGCAACTCGACCGCCGCCATCGCGGACTTCACCAAAGCCATCGAACTCAATCCGAACGATGCGATTGGCCACTATTTTCTGGGTTTCTGCTATGCCAATGGCGCCGGCGTGAAGAAAGACCCGGTGGAAGCGGTAAGGATGTATCGCAAAGCCGCCGAACAGAATCTCGCCCAGGCCCAATGGAACCTCGGTCTGTGTTACTACCAGGGCGAAGGCGTGGCCAGGAATGCGGTCGAGGCGTATGCGTGGTTCAGCATGGCGGCCCGGACCGATGCGGATGCCGCCAAAAGCCGCGACCGGCTGGAACGGGAGTTGACGCCGCAGCAATTCAAGGCCGCGCAAAAGCGCGTCAAAGAGTTACAATCGCAAATCGAGGCCCGATCCGAACTTTAACCGACATCGTGGGGAAGGTTCGCGCGACGCCGACCCAAATCCCAGAAATTTTGTTTCCCTCGTTTTCTTCCGTAAAAACTTAAATGGAAGGGAACGAAGATCTTTCATTCCTTTGTTTCCTTCTGTGAAAAGGAATTCAACGTCGAAAGTTGAATATCACCCATCTTATCTGTGATAGCTGTGACCGGACGACATACCGCCACCCCAGGAAGGAGTTCCGCCGTTCCAGTTTTGTGATCCGCTTCCCCAGTTTTGCGACCCACCATTCCAGGAACGTGTTCCGCCGCTGTTTTGAGAACCGCCGTTCCAGGATTGCGAAGGTGCCGGGTGCCACGCGGGTGCGGGTTGCCAGGTGGGCGCCGGATGCCAGGCGGGAGTGGGTGCGAAATTCCGGGAATCGGAATCATTACGGCGGTAACTGGATGCCGGCCGGGAACTTCGCACTTGAGAAGGTCCGGCCCCATTCCACGATCGGTTGGGTGCATTTCCGTACGAAGGATTCATCGAAACATTCGGCGTTGAATGTTGAAACGTGTTCGGGCGGCCCGGTTGAAATCCAGTTGGGTTGCCCACGCCACGCCCGGCGTTGAATCCGTGCGTCGCGGCATCGTTGCCCCGGTGATTGGCCGATGACATCTGACGGTCCGACCGGAACTGATTTTGCATGGTGGAAAGGTCCTGACCGGGTCGAAAAATCACCTGATCATGGCCGCTGCGGGTGAGCCGGTCGGGCCGGTCAAAATCGCCGTCGCGCCCGGCCCCGTGCGGCAACTCGCGCACCGACACCTGTCCGATCCGCGTGTGGGTGGCCGCCTCGATGCGAGACGGATCAATGCCGCGATTAAAGAAGCGATGCTGCGCGTCCAGGGCAAAATCATTGTTCACGCGCGAATCACGGAAAAAGCGGTCGGCGTCATGACCATGCCGGAAGTGCGCAAACGAATGGCGGCCGCAGAAATCGTCAAAATCACAAAACGTGAAGCAGCGCGCGCCCAGGCCGAAACCGAAATTAAAGCCAACGGCCAGGCCATTGAAAGTCCAACCGGTACCGGCTACAAAGCAGGCACCGGGCGGCAGCGGCGCCCAGCCGCAATATCCCGGATAATCCCGCCAGCAAACCCACGCCGGTCCCCACGTGCTGTCGGGGCACCACACCCAGCCGTGGCCCGGAGACTGACACCATCGACCATAATGAAACGGTGCCCAACCCCACGAGTAATAGGAATTCCAATACCAGCCCTGGTCCGTCCACAGCCAGCTCCCGTTATTGCAGTACGGTTGCCAGGCAGGATCCACGAGCACGACCGTGGGTTGCCAGCACCAGCCGTAGCCCGGCACGTTCAACCAAGTCCCGTACGGCGCCAGTGAATTATAAAAGCTGGCTGCCGGGCCGCTTACCGGCGGCGTTCCGGTGGTGGAAATGTTCCCTGTGTCCGCCGTGTCGCCGGGTGATTCCGCTACCGGGTTGCCGGAAGCCGTTCCACCATGAGTCACCAAGGCGTCGAGCACGGTGGATGAAATTCCCACATCGTGGAGGTAAATGATTTGTTCCGCATCGAGGATGTAGGGATTGGCCGACTTTTGGATATACGCGATGATCACGTCATCGCTCATGCCCGCTTGCGACATGCGGAGGGCTTCGGTCGGTACCGGCGGCAGGCCGACCTGGGCCGGTGCCATGACCGCGGTCGGAACGGCGGCAGCGGTACTCGCTGCCTGCACCTGGTCGGCATAACCCACCAGCGCCACGGACAACCCGAAAGCTGCCAGCGCGGCTACAGGCGTTTCATTCCAACTTCGCGCTTTCATGCCGGTTTGGTTTCGGTCTGGTCACCGAATCCTGTCAGGAACATAACACAAGCAAATGAGCGTCGCTTGAACGGGACATGACAGTTTCGTCATTTCGCCGGTACGCTCCTGGCCGTTCATTCAATCCCGGAAACCAACAGTATGAGGTTTTTCCCCGGCGGTTTGTTTCCTCCGGAAGCGGATTTTTGAGTTCGTTACGGTGAATTTGGACACAAAGTCGGAATCGACGGCAAAAACGGTGAAAACATTCCCAAAAGGCGGTGATGTGAACGGGGGTTTTCTTACGATAATGGAAGCCGGATGGCACGGCACTCCACCCGTGAGTAATACGGTCTAACGAACCGAAGCCGTTTTAGTATTATGCAATGTGTTTCCAGAACAGAGATGCTGGTCCGCCGGCTGGCGTATTTTGCCGGACTGGCCGGGCCGTTTACCGCCCTGCCCCAGGTAATCTCCATCTGGACCTCGCATCAGGCGGCCGGAGTCTCGTTCTGGTCATCAATGGGATTCACCACCGTCGCCAGCATCTGGCTTGCCTATGGCGTCGTTCTCCGCCAAGGCCCCCTGGTGCTCTCCTCCATCCTGTGGATCATCCTCGACCTGGCGATCGTGTCCGGCGTGCTGCGCTACGGAACCGTCGGAGGATGAGCAAAAAGCTGGAAACTGAGGGCTGAAAAAGACTTTAGCCTTCAGCTTTGAACCTTTAGCCTTGCCTTCATGCCCTTCACCGTAACGCAGCCATTGGGAAGACCTCCGACATTCTCCGAACTTCAGGCGCTGGCCGGACAGCATGATGTCCACATCAACGGGAATGAACGGGCCGGCGATTTCTGTCATCCCAGCCCGGAACAGCCCAAGGTAAAAGGGAGTTATGCCTTTGAGCCGAACGGCGAAATTCACGGCGATTTTACCGGCCATATTGTCGGAAAGCTGGCGGGGACGTTTGTGTTTACGACCGGAAAAGCCGAGATCACCGTGATGGAAAGGCCGTTCCTGCTGCCCGAGTCGGTATTGAAATCAACTTTGTCCGGGGCGTTGAAAGAGTTCTGCGCCAGATTTGTCTGAAACCGGTGGAAGTCAGCAGCCGGTGGTCGGCAGGCCGCGGCCGGTTTTGCGCCTTTTCCGGCTTCACCATGTTCCGACGCGGCAAGGAAAGCAGGAGGTTTAACCACAGCGAACCCTAAATTTGGAAACTTTGTTTTCCTTGTTTCCTTCTGTGAACAAATAAAATCCCGGGTTGACCCTGGCTGAAAGCAGTTGAGAATCGAGGGCGAATCGGCCAACATCAGGTCATGAACGTACTCCGTGTCCACGCGCACGCCGAACGATGAACCAATCATCCCGCACACCGGGCATCAGCCGGATTGACCAGAAGGCCAAGCACAATCATGGTTTTTTTGTGCGGCTGCAGCGCCGGGGCAAAACCCATTCCGCCTTCTTCACCGACCAAAGACACGGCGGCCGGAAACAGGCGCTGGCCGCAGCCCAAAAATATTACCGGAAGTTGCTGGCGAAACTGGGGCCGCCGTTGCGCACACGGCGGCGCCGGTGGGCGGAGCTCCCCAGGCGCAAGGGCTCGTCTGGCATCGTGGGACTGCAGAAGGTGGTGATGCGGCGCCATGGCGAGGTCCGGAAGTTTTGGGTGGCGACCTGGAGCCCGAAGCCGTACGTCGTCCGGCGAAAACAATTTTCGGTTTGGGAATTCGGGTCGAAGAAAGCCCGGCGCCTGGCCCTTCACGCCCGGCGCCTGGGATTACGGAACCTCTAAAAGATCATCCTCCGCCTCCTCCGACCGCGCCTTTTAATATATTGTTTATGAGCAATATAATGCGCTTTACTATTTAAATAAGTGTTTTAGCGCATTTTAATGCGCTTTTTATTTGACTCAAACCGTGGTCTCAGGCAGGTTGGGTCCATGAATTTTGAAGCCATGAGCGAGCAGGCGGTGCTGGCGGAACTGGGCCGGCGGGTGCAAATCCAGCGGCTTAACGCGAACCTGTCGCAAGCAGAGGTGGCGGTCAAGGCCGGCGTTTCGCGGCGGGCCTTGCAGAATCTGGAGAGCGGGCGCGCCTGCACGTTGTCGCTGTTGATCCGGGTACTGCGCGTGTTGGGGCTGCTTGGCCAACTGGACGCCTTTCTGCCGGAACCGGGGCCAAGCCCGATTCAACTGGCCAAGCTGAAAGGGCGCGAACGGCAACGCGCTTCGGGCCGCCACCAACGCCGGACCACGGAGCCTTGAGCCATGGCCTCACGCGTCCGCAAAGTCAACGTGGCCACCGTCCGCCTGTGGGACCGGGACGCCGGCGCCGTGGCGTGGGATGAGGAGCGCGGCGTGGGGAATTTCGAGTATGACCCGGCGTTTGTGCGGCAGGGTCGGGAGATTGCCCCGCTGATGATGCCGTTGCGGGCGGGAATTTTTTCGTTTCCCGCGCTCAACCGCGAGACGTTTCACGGCCTGCCGGGGCTGCTGGCGGATTCGTTGCCGGATCGTTACGGGAACCGGCTGATCGATTTGTGGCTGGCGCGCCAGGGCCGCGCACCGGGGGATTTCACGCCGGTGGAACGCCTGTGTTACATGAGCAGCCGCGGCATGGGCGCGCTGGAATTCAAGCCCGCGCTCGGACCGGCCCCGGGCCGGTCCGTGCCCCTCGAGGTGGCGGAACTGACGCAGCTGGCATCGGAAATCCTTCGTCACCGCACGGGCTGGGCGGTGAACCTCAAGGGCACAAAGGCGGAGGCGCTGACGGCCATCATTCGCGTGGGCACCTCCGCCGGCGGCAACCGGGCCAAGGCGGTGATCGCGTGGAATCCGCAAACGCAGGAGGTGCGTTCGGGCCAGGTGGCGGCGCCCGCGGGGTTTGAGCCGTGGATCCTGAAATTTGACGGTGTGAACGATGTCACACTGGGTGATCCCAAGGGCTTTGGACGGATTGAATTCGCCTATTACCGGATGGCCGTGGCGGCGGGCATCGAAATGAGCGACTGCCGCCTGCTGGAGGAATCGGGCCGTGCGCATTTCATGACGCGGCGTTTCGACCGGGACAGCCAAGACCGGAAAATCCACATGCAATCACTGTGCGCCCTGGGCCACTACGATTTCAACGCGGCGGGCGAGCATGGCTATGAGCAGGCGTTCTCGGTGATCCAGCGCCTGAACCTGGGGCACGCCGCCATGCGGGAAATGTTCCGGCGCATGGTGTTCAACGTCGTGGCCCGGAACCAGGATGATCACACGCGGAACATCGCCTTGCTCATGGACCAGGACGGACCGTGGCGGCTGTCGCCCGCGTTCGACGTGATCTGGTCATTCAATCCCGGTGGCGCCTGGACCAATCGCCATCAGATGAGCATCAACGGCAAGCGTGACGATTTCACGCGCGCCGACCTGCTGGCGGTGGCCCGGCAATTCGGCATCAAGGACGGAGACGCCACGATTGAACAGGTGGCGGCCGCGGTTGCCGATTGGCCGCGCTATGCGAAGGAGGCGGGCGTGAACAACGACCAGCAAAAAAGCATCGCGCAGACGCACCGCCTCGCACTGGTCGCCTCGCGCCGCACCTGAACCAGCCGGTTCCCATTCAAGATAAACCGGATTTTTAAGCTCCGGTTAATCGATGAAAAATGGCGACTAATTTGCAAAAGTTATCGGGGTGAACCAGCTTATGTTTGCTCAGTAAAACATAGCGGTTATAGGTCGGCGGACGTGGTTTTTGGCAATATGTTTCCCACGCCCGCCACTTTTTTTGGCAACGATGAATTGGCCGGAGGATTACTGACAAAGGCAAATTTTGTAATTGTTGCCCGGCCCGGGAGGATTAGACTGCAACCATTATTATGAAAAAACTTGCCATTTTTCTCGGTGTTTTGGCGGTGCTCGGCCTCCTGCTTTTGATTCTGATTGCGGTAGCGGGCGGAAGTTACAATCACCTCGTCAAACTGTCACAGGCGGTGGACAGCCAATGGGCGCAGGTGCAAAACGTCTATCAACGCCGGGCCGACCTCATTCCCAATCTCGTCGCGACGGTTTCCGGCGCGGCCAATTTCGAGAAATCCACGCTCACGGAAATCACCGCGGCCCGGGCGTCGGTGGGACAGGTCAAGCTGGACCCCAACTCGGCGCCGACCGATCCGGCCAGACTGGCCGCCTTTGACCAGGCCCAGGGCCAGCTTTCGTCCGCCTTGTCCCGTTTGCTGGTGGTGGTGGAGCGGTATCCGGATTTGAAGGCGACGGAGAACTTCCAGGAATTGCAGGCGCAACTGGAGGGCACGGAGAACCGGATCAGCGTCGAACGCCGGGATTTCAACACGGCGGTCCAGGCGTATGACACCGCCATAAAATCATTTCCCGAGGTTTTTTACGCCTCGGCTTTGGGCTTCCCATACAAGCCTTACTTCAGCGCCACCCCGGGAGCCGAGACGCCACCCAAGGTCCAGTTTGATTTCAATCAACCGGCGGCAGCAACCAACCATTGAACTGTGCGACGCCTCTGCGTCATCCTGCTGCTGCTTTTCGGCGTTCGCCTGTTCGCGGATGAGGTTATCCCGCCTCCGCCGACCGCCTACTTCAACGACTACGCCGGGGTCGTCTCTGCCGGCACGGCAGCGCAATTAAACCAGACGCTCGAAAACTTCGAACGCCAAAGTTCCGACCAGATCGTCGTGGCCATCTTCCCGAAGATGCAGTCGGACTCGTCCATTGACGATTACACCGTGCGCGTGGCGCGGTCGTGGCAGGTGGGGCAAAAGGGCAAAAACAACGGGGCGGTGCTTTTCGTTTTTGTCCAGGACCACAAGATGTTCATCGAAGTCGGCTACGGACTGGAAGGCGTCCTGCCTGACGCGCTCTGCAAACGCATCATTGACGAGGAAATCACACCGCGGTTCCGCGCCGGCGATTTCGACGGCGGCCTGACGGCGGGGGTGCAGGCGATCCTCGCGGCGACCCGGGGCGAATACCAGGGAACCGGGACGACCGTGGCGGAACAGGGACCGGCGATGAGCGTCCATCATGGTGCAAGTGACGTGATTTCAACCATAATCTTTATTTTACTGATAATTCTGTTTGTGTACTTCCGTTTTTTCTTTCTCCCGATGGGCGGCTTTTTTTATTCCGGGGGCGGCTGGTCCGGCGGGGGTGGTGGTGGCGGCTTTGGCGGTGGCGGTGGATTTTCGGGCGGCGGGGGCAGTTTTGGTGGCGGCGGCGCCGGAGGGAGCTGGTAACTTATGCACCCGCGCACCTTTGCCAAGCACCTGCAGCACGACAGCATCGTCGCAGCGATTCATGACGCCGAACACAAGACCTCCGGTCAAATCCAGGTTGTTATCAGCCACAAACACATTGATGATCCGGTCGCCGCTGCTCAGGCGGAATTCCTGCGGTTGGGCATGAACCAATCTACGGAACGGAACGGTGTGCTGATTTTTGTGGCGCCGCGTTCGCACAAGTTTGCCGTCATCGGCGACGAGGGCGTTCACGCGAAGTGCGGGGACGAGTTCTGGCGGAAGCTGGCCGACGCCATGACCGGTTATTTTCGCAAATCCGAATTCACGCCGGGCATCATTCACGGTGTGCAAAAGGCCGGCGACCTGCTGGCGGAACATTTCCCGCGCCAGCATTGACGGTGCGGTCCGGGATTTAAGCAGCGAAACGAAATGCTGACGGCAGAACATGGCATTCGGCGGGAGACGGCGCACCGGCTCGCGCGCCGCGCCCTGTTTGGCTTTATTGTGACGTTCGTCCTGGCGCGGATTTTCGTGTTCCTCATCATGGCCAGGGAGATGCCCAATCTGTATTTCTTCGTGCGCGGCACGCACGTGCATCATTTGAACTACGGCATTTTCCTGATGTCAGCGGTGTGCGGTTACAGCGTGTTCCGGCGGCCGACGGGCCGGGCGGCGGAAATCACGGCCCTGCTGTATGGCGTGGCCATGGGTCTGACGTTCGATGAGTTTGGGATGTGGCTGCATCTGGGCGGCAGTTACTGGCAACGGGCAAGTGTGGACGCGGTGATTGTCGTGGCGGCGCTGTTCGGGCTGGTGGCGTTCGCTCGTTCGGTGAAAAAATTCGAGGCACGACATTTCCGGGCGTTCATCGCGCTGGCGATCTTGCTGGCAGGTTTCGCAACGGCGCTTTACACGGCAGGCAATCATTTAGGAAACGTCGTCGGGCCCGAACTGCACAATCTGGAAGCCGCCTCTTCACCGTAACGGCGAAGCCGTTTTGCACCGTTGACAAAATACATGCCGGCCAACACTGTTCGGGCATGAAACGGACCCTGTTCCTGGTTTCCCTGGTGGGATGGCTCACCGGCGGCTGCGCCTGGTATACGATTCAGCCCATCTCCGCCGATTCGCTCAACGGCTGGGGCAAAACCAACGCCCTCCCGGAAGGATATATTTTCTACCAGCCGGAACTGTATTTCTCGGCGACCCTCGTGACGGAGTCCACCGGTTCGACCACCAAGCAAACCGTCACCGTCACCCCCGTCTGGCTGCCGAACTACCAGAAACCGTACCGGGTGACGACGCACAATTTTCTGGCCAAGGCGGATTTCACCTTCAACTTTGAAAACGGCTGGAAGCTGACGCAAATCGCCGACAAGGGTGACAATTCGACGGTGGCAAACACCCTGGCCGGGCAGCTGGCCACGATATTGAAAACCGCGGGCGCCGGATTTGCCGCAAACAACCAATCCTCCAGGCCGCAAATCATCCTGTTCCGTCCGACGGTCGATCCTGCGACCGGTTATTTCAACGGCTTCGAGGAAGTGTCCACAAACATCGGCGATTAGCCGGGAATACATTTGATGAAACCAGGCATGAAAAACTTCGGCTGCGTTCTGTTCGCCGCGGTGCTGGTGACCGGCTGTCGCACATCGCCGGCGCCGGCCAATCCCAACGCCAACGCCAGGACCAGGGCCGTCCTCCAGTACTTTCAAAGTCTGGAAACGCGACCGGACAAACGGTTGTTGTCCGGCCAGTTTTCCAATTTCGGCGACCGGGCGAATCTCAACCTGCTGACTGAAATTCACGACCGGACCGGGCACTGGCCGGCCATTCTGGGCGTGGATTACGCCGGCCGGGGCGGCGTTTCCACGGAAAACCCGAATCGGGCGGCCATCGAGTACTGGAACGAGGGCGGTCTGGTGACCGTCAGCACGCACCTTTACAATCCCGCCCGGGCAACCAACAACGCGTTTGGCGGGTTGCGCGACAAGGACGTTGACCTCAACACCCTGCTGGATCCCGGCACCGATACGCACGCCCGCTGGATGCAGGAACTCGACCAGGTGGCCGCCGGTTTGCAGGAACTTCAAAGCCACGGCGTGGTGGTGATGTGGCGTCCGTTCCACGAGATGAACGGCAACTGGTTCTGGTGGGATGGCAAGGACCCGAAGACGTTTAAAAAACTCTGGCGCCAGATGTTCGACTACTTCACCAGGACCAAGGGCCTGAACAATTTGCTTTGGGTCTATGCCCCGAATCACGGCACCAACACGGCGGTGTATTATCCCGGCAACCATTATGTGGACCTGGTCGGTCTCGATGCCTACACGGATTTCGTGGACACCCAGCACATCCTCGGATACGCCGAAGTCGCGCGGCTGCCCAAACCTTTTGGTTTCACGGAATTCGGGCCGCACGGGCCGGCGAATCCGCAGGGCGATTACGATTATCTCCAGTTCCTGCAGGGCGTGCAGGCGAATTTCCCGCGAACGGTGTTCTTCATGAGCTGGAATGCCAAATGGAGCCTGGCCCGGAACACAAACGTGACCGGGATGCTGGACAGTCCCTGGATGGTCAATCGCAATGATTTGCCGAAGGGACTTGCCGGCAACCCGTAATTCAGCCAAAACAATTGCGGCATGGCGTTCAAAGATTTTCCCAAACCATCGCAGGGCGTCCAATTGCTCCAGCGTTCGCTGGCACGCGGGCGGCTCGGCCACGCCTATCTCTTCACCGGCCACCGGCTGGAAGAACTGGAACGGCTCGCCCGCACCCTGGCCAAAACGTTGAACTGCCAGAAACCGGTCAAGACCGGCGGCGTGGCGACTGACAGCTGCGATGAATGCCCGAGTTGCCGGAAAATCGACAACGAAACGCACGTGGACATCCACTGGGCGCGGCCGGAATCCAAGTCGCGGGTGGTCACGGTGGAGCAAACGCGCGAATTGATGCGCGAGATCCAGCTCAAACCCACCGAGGCGGAATACAAGGTCGCCATCATTGCAGCGGCGGACCGGTTGAACACGCAGGCGGCCAACGCCTTCCTGAAAACACTGGAAGAACCGCCCGCCAAATCCATTTTGATCCTGCTGTCCACCGAACCCCAGCGGATTCTGGAAACCATCCTTTCGCGCTGCCTGCGTTTGAACTTCTCCGCCGAAGGCGCCCGACCGGCCGATGAAGCGCAGGCCGAATGGCTGGCCCGTTTTGGCACGCTGGCGGCGGACGGACAAAAAAGCCTGCTGGGCCGTTACCGCCTGCTCGACGTGTTGCTCCAAAAACTCGCCGAAATCCGCGCGGGCGTGGACGAGGCGCTCACGGCGCGTTCGCCCTTGCAACGCTATGACGACGTGGAAAAGGACCTGCGCGAACGATGGGAGGATGAGTTGACCGCCGCCATTGAGGCCGAGTACCGGCGGCAACGCGCGGATTTGCTGTTGCTCGTGCAATGGTGGCTGCGGGACGTCTGGTTGCACAGCCTGGCGGCCGGCGGGAATTTGCTGAACTTCCCGCAAATGGCCGGGGCGGAAGCCGTCGCCAAAAAAATCACGCCGCACCAGGCACTGGACAACTTGCAGACGCTCGAACAAACGCAGCGGCTGCTGCGCAGCAATGTCCAGGAAGCGCTGGCACTGGAAGTAGGGCTTTTGAAACTTCATTTGTGATAATGCCGGCGCTGCGTCAGGCCGCGAATTTTGATGACAGATTTTTGCGTTGTCTTTGCGGGTTCAGTTCCTAACTTGCATGAAAATGAAAGCCATCCTCTCCGCTTCCCGTCTTTTGCTCGCCGCCGGGCTTGCCTTTGCCGCCGTTAATCTGTCCGCCGCCGACACCGCGTCACCGCCCGTCCTCCGTAGTCCCGGTCTTATCGGGGCGGAGGGTGGACGCGAACGGTTGTTGCTGGATTTCGGCTGGAAATTTCATCTGGGCAACGACTGGGGGTTTGGCCAGAACCTGGCCAAGGCCGGCACCGGCAGCGGCCCGGCCAGCATGTCCATCAGCGACGCAAGCTGGCGCACGGTGAACCTGCCGCATGATTGGGTGGTGGAATTGCCGTTTGATTCCAGCGCCGACTCCGGACACGGCTTCAAGCCGGTCGGCCCGGGCTTTCCGCAAAACAGCGTTGCCTGGTACCGCCGCACGTTTGACCTGCCGAAAACCGACGCCGGCCGGCGGCTCTGGCTGGAATTCGATGGCGTGTATCGCGACTGCGACGTGTTTGTGAACGGCTGGTTCGTCGGCCATCACAACAGCGGCTATGACAGCTTCCGTTATGACATCACCGACGTGGCGAACTATGGGAGTGAAAACATCGTCGCCGTCAAAGTGGACGCGTCGCAGTTTGAAGGCTGGTTTTACGAAGGCGCCGGCATTTACCGGCACGTCTGGCTGGTCAAGACCGCACCGGTCGCCATCGCCCCGGACGGAATTTTTGTTTACAGCCGGTTTAAAAACAATGTGCCGGAAGGACAGGTCACGATTCAATTGCGAACCAAAGTGATAAACCAGCAAAAGGTCGCCAGCCCGGCCGAAGTCAACTGGAGCATTATCGCGCCGGACGACAAAACCATCGAAGCCGGCGGAGCGCATGAAACGTCCGAAATTGCCGCCGGATCGGAAACCGGGTTCAACCGGGAAATCGGCTTGGACTCTCCGGTGCTGTGGTCTCCCGAATCCCCCAAACTTTACAAACTTATTACGACGGTTGAAGTGGACGGAAAAGTTGTGGATCAAAAGGAAACCGAGTTCGGCATCCGCACCGTCGCATTCGACCCGGACAAGGGATTTTTGCTGAACGGCAAGCCTTACGAATTGCACGGCACGTGCAATCACCAGGACATGGCGGGCGTGGGC